>Ga0209077_1000279_pt1 | contig 13536 bp, 18 predicted proteins | sample PPLLak1March2015_FD_187247 | JGI IMG/M metagenome (GOLD analysis project Ga0209077, IMG submission 187247) | Freshwater sediment microbial communities from Prairie Pothole Lake near Jamestown, North Dakota, USA - PPLs Lake P7 Core (1) Depth... | ecosystem: Environmental > Aquatic > Freshwater >... | reverse complement strand
TGCCTTCACCACATAGAATCAAATATTCCTCAAACTCTGTTCTCACACTTTCTTTCATTAAATATAGATTTTTTTTTGAGAGCGATTTAGTACTCTGCCGTCCTAAAGGAGCAAAGTCTGACTTCCCATTAGAATTTATACTAAATCTAATTTTTGTGTCATCTGAACCATATTTTGTATGATACATTTCAGTTGCATCATCCTCAATTCTATGATCAATATGACATCAGGTAAATATTTTAATAAAGGTGTGAAGGCATTAGACGCTCCTCACATAGGACATGTTGTTAGAGAAACTCCTAATGCAGTGGTAGTATTTGGTGGTAAACAAGAAAGATATGATATCCCGATCACAGAAATACGGCAAGTAGGCGCAAACGTCCTTATCGGCCTTCCATTTTCGGATATAATCAAAAAATATACAGTTAGCAGAAAAGAGCCATTACCCACTAGGAGAAAAGATCCGTGGCCAAATGATGTTAAAGTCGTCGATCTAGCAACTTACGAAGGGAAATATCCAACGTCATTATTCAATAAAGGAGTCAGAGCAAATAATGAAGATGATGTAGGACACATCATGAAAGAAACCAAGGACAAGATTGTTGTATTTGGCTATTCAAATCAAAGATTTGATATACCAAAGTCTCACATAATAGCAGTTGGTAGAAATGTGATTTTAGACATAAATTTTCCAGGCATATTCAAGTACGAAGTTGACAGAAATGCACCGCTACCTTCGGCCGAACCAGTGCATAAATTGATTGATGATAAAGCATTTCCTCCACCAAGTAAATTGGTTGATGAGCCACCCTATACACAACTTATAACAAAAGAGGTATTAACTAATGATAGAAATCATCTTGGACATGCCGATGGATTTGATAATATAAATATCATTGTAAAGAATGGGATATTCAATCTTCAGTATTATAAAATACCGCGGGAAAAAGTGGATAGATATCAAAATGGAAAAGTGTTACTGAGTATTACTGAACAAGACACAAAAAGGCATTTCAAGAGAAATCATCTTGATTATTTCAACGATATTCCTGGCTGAATAACCTTCCTGACAGATACATAATATTAGTTGGTAACATAAATATAGGGGGGTTTTACTTCGGTTTTTTTGTATTACACTGATGTTTTACGCATTACAGTCTATGGCAATGTGGGTAGTAATTTTTTTTATTCACTTCGCAGGTTAGTGTCAATAACAACATTGAGACGCGTACCTAGCTGTCGGTGATTCAAGCCATACTGCTCCTCTTTATAGAATAATTCGAGGGAATAGATAGAACGCTAGTTTCTTCCCAATTCTACCTTATCAGCTTGTTATTTTTGTCAATTACTTCACGAAAGGTTTTGTTTATTGCCTCTTTACATTCTAATGCTCTTGTATAGAGACATTTATTCTCGAGAGGCCTCCTTTTTCTATCCATTTGCAAACTTCAGAAATTACATCCATCTTACTAGGACGCGTCCCCCTCGTACCTCTTGTAAGAGCAGAAATATTTACATAATCTCGCAACTTTTTTGCATTTAATTTTATCAATATTAGTAATTCATTCAACTACTATTCATATCTATCACGGCATTGAACCAGAGTAATAAACAGATAAGCATAAGTAAAATAAATCGCATTATAATATAATGCAAAAGGAAAGATTTAGGGAAGAAGCGCTATCATTAAAACATCTAACTTTTGAAGATATATGTCCTACTTGGGCTTCCAAACTTAGAACGGGTTTAGACAAACAAGATCTGGATACTCTTGTACATGATTCGAAGTACTGTATAGTTGGTGAAGCGTGGGGGTGTACTGGAAGACAAACAGGATACTACATAGCTCCCTTGATTCCATTTGTAGGATGCTGGACATGTGTAAAGTTTGGTAGAGAAATGGGCAGGATTACAAAGGATTCCGATCAGTCAAATCCCGCAGATCATTTACAACCAATAATTAGTAATTTTGTTAAACACTGGAATAAAAAACATCCGAAAATATCGCAGAGGTCAAGATTTAGTCCAAGCTAGAGAAGAGCACAGATCTTGGTCAATGAGCAAATGTAAAGAAATAGGCAAGAGCCGAGATAACACACAGCATTACTATTAATATTAGCAAAAGCTCAAATAATATTTATTAAATATCTGTTGGTCAAGATTGGTAGAATGTATATTTGCTAGTTTGAGTAATTACGGATTAATAACTCCGTATGTCCTAACCTCTTAGAGGCTCTACTATTGATATTCCTTCGTACGGTAACCTGAAGTATATTCTTTGCAAGGTCAGCGTATAACTCTTTAACATATTCAGTATCGGAATTACTCAGGAGAATCTTACATCCTCTTGTATCTAGCTCCTTAAAAATTTTGGCCAAACATTCTTGATCCTTTTTTGTAAATCCACCTGCTTCCCCACACCAGGAGCTCCAGTTAGAATTATAATTGTCATATCTAATTTTCAGTTTTTATCGCTATCAAGGTTATGAAAATATCATGAAAACTGTTATAATAAGACAGCTACAATGATGACAACATCTCTAAAGAAGTGCCAATGTTTACCAGAGGGAAAAAAGTATGAATGGAATTCATCAAAGTAATATGCAGAGCAAGACTGCAATAATTACTGGGAGTGGTAGAGGAATAGGAAGAGAAACAGCGATCCTGTTGGCAGAACATGTAGCAAATGTTGTTGTGTGTTCTAGGACCCAAAGTGAAATCGATTCGGTAGTAAAAGAAATTGAAAACGTAAATAACCAAATCAATGTATTGGGTTTAAGATGTGATGTTAGCATCTCACCGCATGTGAATTCTCTTGTTCAGTCAGCAGTAGACAAATTTGGAAGTGAAACAATAGATATACTTGTGAATAATGCTGGTGTCGCATTTGACAAGAAGTTATTGGATACCTCGGAAGAAGAGTGGGATCAAACGATAGAGACCAATCTAAAGGGTGCATTTCTAATTACAAAGGCTGTTCTTCCTTACATGATTCAAAGGAAATCTGGAGTTATAGTAAATGTAAATTCAGGGGCAGGCAAGACTGGTTTCAGTGATTTATCATCTTATTGTGCAAGCAAGTTTGGGCTTGCGGGGTTGGCTGAAAGTCTGGCTTTAGAAGTCGAGTCATATAATATAAGAGTAATGACAATATTTCTGGGACAAGTAGCTACTAGAATCTGGCAAGATTACGATTACAAATATTACGAGAAAAATAAGAATAAGATGCTTAGTCCTCAAAAGGTGGCAGCAAAAATCGTTGAAATGATCCTGGACATTAAAAATTACAAAAATGGAGACTCTGTAGAGATGTATAGCCCATGAGTACTAGGAAGTATATGATCTCAGAAACAATCCGAGGTTCCTGAGATCTGAGGTTATGCTATATGATATGATCGGGGGTTAAATCAGATACGTGTTAAACATCTTAGTGGCTCATATAGCATCTGATTTAGATACTCTATGCAGGTATAAATTAGGCTCGTTTTGATAGCAGTCTAATACAGAAAATTACACAAAATAACGTGCTATTATCACATGATACTACATAATAGCAAGAGCTAAATGCTTCTAGGTACAAATAATACATAAACAATGGATAAAAAGCAGAAGGAAGCCTTGGTTCTAGCAATGCTTGAAAAGGGAGAGTCGTATCGCTGTATTGCGCAAAAAGCAAAGGTATCGCCCAATACAATAAAAATGCTCGCGAATCGAGCTGGTCTTGACGACTGCTTCTATCTCCTCTAGAGCTTTCGAGCTTTATGTCCAGCAAAAGACACCTGTAGAAGTAGCTATAGCATTAAACCTAGAAGCTGAAAAAGCAATAAACTATTACCACCAATATTTCATGCTCTTAGGTATTACTGAATTCACTAGGGCTTATCTGCAGGTCAAGGAGGATAACTTTATCTTTTACTTTGTGTATTAGTAGTTATGGCAGATCAAGTGTTCATGTATGGCATTGTAGTGGGTGCCTTTGCAGTAGTAGCAGGGATACTATTTAGCTCTAGAGCAAAGAGAAAGTCGGAAGTGAGGAAATCTACTGCTCCTGCTAGGTCTGACGGAGAAAGGAAAGGCGCAATCTAGAAAATACTTTTATAATTTTTTTCTAAATGTCAATTTAGACTATGCTTTTTCTGAGGGTGCAGTTGTATTTGTGGTTGCAGTTGCAGTAGCCGTCCAGCTATTTGTAGAAATATAGGTATAAGACGTCACAGTAAGAAGTATGAAAGTAAGAACACCTACTACTACCATGACAGATGCTGATGATAGCTATGCCAATGTTTACCAGAGGAAAAAAAGGTATGAATTCCTTTCATCAAAGAGATACGCAAAATAAAACTGCATGATTTCATCAGCTGTGTAATTCCCAACGTAAAAACTTGATGTATTTCTACCGACCAGTTAGACTTTATCCATATTTTTGAGTCTGAAGCCCCATGCTTGCAAAGAGTATAATGTTCTTTTGAGGTTCCATCTGCCCATTGTATTTTATCTCCAATCAGAACGAGAATTAGAAATTATCTGTAAGGATGAAACCGTACTCAGCTATGGAATGACTGAAAAAGTTCCTCAATAGAACGAAAGAGTTGATCTCTTATGTAGATGCTGTTACTGTTGCTGATACGGCCTCTTTCTCATCCTTTATTACTTTCTTCTTCTTTCCGTGCTTTTTCTTTTCCTCAATCTGCATTGTCATTAATCTTTTAGCTATCCTTGGGTTATTCTTCTCTAACCAATTTCCAAATGATTCTTCCTCTTTCAAATTCCTCTCTAAGGCCTTAACAGTTTTTTTATCTGCTTTAAGGAGCTCTAGTGCTTGAATTCTTCCTTTATACATAATAGCTTCTGCTCTTTCTATTATCAAATCATTTAGCGATTCCCAAACTTCTCTTTCTTTCTCTGAGCCGGTGCTTTCAATCATCATCTTTAGCTGTTTCGGAGGTTCTGGTATAGGTAATTTACCTTTTTCATATGTAGGCTCCATTCCTAGCTCTCTTCCTCCCAACGCTTTGATCCTTTCTCTTATCCTTTCTTGTTGCTCTTTAGTCTGCTCAAGATGATGTCTCAACCTATCCTTAACTTCTGGCACTATACTTTCGGATAACCTCTTTTCCAGTCTATCAACAGCTGCATTTTCATATGATAAAGCAAGATTTAATCCTGCAATTGCAATAACATTCGCTGATGCACCGCTACCACTATCGTTCTCGTTGAACTTGGCTGATATTTTGTAAAAGAGTATTAGTAAGTGTAATTAATAACGATTTCAACTGCAATACACAGAAAGCAGATATGAATTCATTACGCTTTGATCCTTGGTAATGTTAGTCGACCAAACGTATGTAAAGAATTCTTATTCTTCTTCTGAAGTAGGTCCATTACCTGGTGGACTGTTTTTGTCCTCCTCCTCAGCAATGTTTTCTCCTGGTTCGGGGGGCTTGGGTATCATGTAATTATGGGGGGGCAAAGTGGTAGTGCTAGAGGGTGCTGGTAAAGAGTGATGAAGGAGTCATATTTTACTTATCGATTGTCAACATACTAGGCCTACTTATCAACAAGGTCTTTTCACTTTCGATGCTTACACAATCGCAAGTCTCCATTAAGTTCAGTTCGCCTAGAATATTACCCAATTTATTTAACAGAATATTTATTAGATTTGTTCATTTATTATCTTATGACTATGGATTTTGATAGACTATGCAAAAACATCCTTGGTCTAGAATCCAAGATAAGGTTCGCTGGTGTATGTGATGATTCCGGTGCAATAAAATATGGTGGCCAACGTGAAGGAATAACAAATCTCCTATCTTCAGAGGAAACTAAAAAATCAAATTTGCAAGCCCTAGCCAGATGGGCTTTAAGGAACTCCCTCGCATCTAAAGTGGGTAAAGGAAAATATGCAATGTCAGAATATGAGAAAATCAAAAGGGTAACATTTCCGTTAGAAGGATACCATTTGCTCTTGGTTACAACCGAGGTAGATGCAGATCACAACAAGATAATAAGAGACATTCTGCCCATGCTTACATGATGAAGATTTCTGATTTCAGATCATTTTATATAATTAATTATGATTATATAATGTACCAGAGATGATCCAAAATTGGGATAGACTGGACAGGAAGGCATGTCTTTAAGATACCGAAGTCATTCGTAGAAGGATTTAATGGAAGCGAAGTTCTCCTGAATGTTCCCGCAGCAGAAGTATTGAGGTTTGAGCTAACATAAACACAGACGAATGGATTACATTTGCGAATTCTTTTATATGATTAGAAAACTCTGGAGTCGTGTCAGGACATGTTTCATCATCTATAGGCTCTATTGATATAATACCTGCTGAACTATCTAACATAACAACTATCTAGCCAGTACAGTTGTTATGTGTGCTACACAATTGAAATTTTAAAATAATAAAAGCTAGTAATTGAAAATATACCCTATAATGCACACCCCTTCTAAGATAAAGTCAGATGAACCAATGATCTTATATCTTTTGTAGCATATAATACGAGTAGACGAAGAATCACTACCACCTTCTGTATTGTTGTTCTCCGATAAATTCTAACCATGATTCCGCATTAGATTTATACTCTGGAACTTAAACATTTATAATGAAGATGAAACTGGGGCACTTCTCTTTAAGTCTCAAGAAGCAAGAATGTAGTGAGTGCCATGAAAAATTCCACGAATACAACGAATTGGTCAATCACGTGAAAAGGAGGCATCACGGTGATGTCTTACGGTGCCATAATTGTGGTCAGGAATTCGTCAAGGAAAGTGATAGATATCATCACCTTCAAGAAGAGAAGGCAAGGAAGCTAGATTCTCGCAGGCATAAATAGACATTTTGCCACTGTGCATCTATCTAATGAAGGCATGAAATGTGGGACCGCGGTATTGCAGGGTATAAATGAAAATTGTTATGTTCTATCAAAGCAGAATAGGCCTGCAATAAATCCAGATTTTGATCCGGATAGAAGCTGTCTCTTTGATGTATTTCAATTGAAATGTATACCGGGCTCTGAACAGGATTGTCCTGAAGGTTTTGGGCGTGGGCTATGACCTTCATAAATGGAACCAACTACAGGTTCGCTCCCGACAACCCAAGCGTTGTGTCCAGGTGGAATTACAGCAGTATCGCCAGGACCAAATTCTTCTTCAGCACCATCATCCATGACTACTTTGATTCTACCAGAAACTATATATACTGAGTATGTGGTGCTTGACAACTATCTTTTTTTCGATAGGTTTCACGCATTTCTCCCAGCTCCAGCCTGGTTCCAATACGGCTCGACCAATCGTTACATCACCGAGATTTGCAAGTTCAATCTTCCATTCTCATTAATTGTACAATGTTACAAAGACCGCCTTGCAATCATTATTGTTGTTATCGAAGTAAATAAGTAAAAAGGAAAAGTTAAGGCTTACCGTCCTTTATTTCAACATGTGTAATTTTGTATTCCTTAATGTAGGCTCTAGTCCTTAGCATCAGGTCGGTTATTTCCTTTGCTTCATCTTCATTCGGCGCACTAATTACTAGTGTTATTGCTACAATATAGTCCATTGCTATTAGTTACCAACGGCTAGGTTATAGGAATATACATAGGTTAGTAGGTCAAGGACCACAATTACAACAGCAATCAAAATAATAATAGATTTCATCTTCTTTAGTTTGGTAGGTCCCAATATTTTACTTTACTAAACTGTAGGGGATAAGAGTAAGAAACTAGGGAGCTCCTTAAAACTATGGGTATTAAGGACGAGAGCTACGACGCTATCATTCTTAGGCTAATAAATCACTGAAGCGCAATCACAGAATTAAATCAAGAGCATGGCCATTGAATTAGACGCCGACAACGAACGGCAGGAAATGCAGAAGGTAATACGAGAGCATTGCACAGACATAAAGGCAGACTTCCAGAAGGGAATAGACAAATTCAAAAACTTATGTCAAATCATAAAGGATGAGATTATCCACCTAAAGAAGCCTGGGATTGTATCAAAGAAGAACTTAAAGATTACATACCAAAATTGACTCTTTACAGATGGTCAGATGAAATAATACCAGAAGCAAAGGCGCTTACAAGGCTACCCGGAAAAAAGGAAGTGGAGTGAAAGAATATAAAATACAGCGCATGTGAAAGTATAAACATTTTGACAAGTACAGAATATGCATTTGAATTGAGGCCTGGAAGGATAGACGATGCTGATACGGTAGGAAAGATAATTTTCGAAGCATTTTCAGCAATCGCAGACAAACATGGTTTTCAACGTGAATTCCCATCTGTTGATACGGGCGTAGGCTTAGCATCTTCTTTTCTATCCAATCCTGGATTCTATTCTGTAGTCGCTGAAGGTACTAGTGGTGAAGATAAAGGCAGGATTGTTGGAAGCAACTTCTTGGATGAACGCTCAAGTTTCGTGGTAGGAGTGGGACCTATAACAGTTGATCCAAAATATCAGAATAAGGGCACTGGCAGGCAGTTAATGATCAATGTGTTGGAGAGAGCCAAGAACAAGAACTACCCTTCAATACGCTTGCTTCAAGCTTCTTACCATAATCGATCACTTGCCCTCTATGCTAGTCTTGGATTTGAGATAAGAGAGCCAATCTCTACCATGCAGGGAAAGCCAATTCGGGAGACTGTTCCTGGAAGATCTGTACGTGAGGCAACTGAGTCTGATGTTGAGTCATGCAATGCTGTTTGTAAAATAGTTCATGGTCATGACAGAAATGGTGAGCTAAAAGACAGCATAAAGCAAGGTAGTGCTAAAATAGTTTTGCACGGCGATAAGATTACAGGTTATACCAGTGGATTAGCATACTTTAACCATTCGGTAGGTTTAACTAACGATGATCTCAAGGCTTTGATTTCCTCAGCAGCTGATTCCTACGGAGGACCAGGCATACTGATTCCTAGTAGAAACACCCAGCTATTTCACTGGTGTCTTAATAATGGACTGAGGTTAGTTCAGCAGCTTACCCTTATGACAATTGGATTGTATAATGAACCTGCTGGCGCCTATATGCCTTCGATTCTATATTGAGGATCATTATGTTACCAGCTGCTTTGTCCTATCATATCTTTCATAATGGACAAGTTTATTCAACTCTATTCTTTCAAATCTTCTGGCTTTTCAGCTGGATATCCTAATGCAATTATGCCCATTGGTCTAACATGTACTGGTAACCCAAGAATTTTTGAAACTTTATTATCTTCAAATGCTCCAACAAAACTGGCTCCAATACCTTCATTAACAGCACTCAATAGTATAATCATATAGTGATTTAAATGAGGAAGACCTTTACTCTTTTCTTAGATTGCCAGAAATCAGTTCCACTGCTGTCGCTAAAAGCATCTCCATAAATTTTTCTCCAAATTCTAAATTTAAGGCATCGATATTCTCTTGGTTTATTGTAAGCTTTAAGAACGGCTGATTTTCAATATCAATCCTAATGCTCCCACCGTTCAGTGACCGAAGACATTTCGAAATTGTCTTCGATGCAGTGTATTGACTAACTTGTTTGTCGTTCTGTTCTTCAATCATCTCTTCGTTTCCTGTCATCTATTAAGATAGATCCTGTTGCTAGAAATATAATTGCTAAGAAACCATGGTTTACTAGACCAGTTACAAGTCTCAAAAATATTAGATAAGTAGAAACTTTTAATGGTACCGTTTAAGCTACAGCAAACTAATCGTGTCCTTTCGGTGTATTTAGTGTCGATCATTAGTATTTTGACAACAATTCTCTTTTGCATGAATTAGAACCTGTCTTGACTTTGCTAATCAATCATATTTTATGGGGTTTGATGAGCTTTCAATGCCTTGAATGTTTTAACTCCCCTTCTCGATAGGATTTGCTATCATATTTCCCCATTCAGTCCATGAACCGTCATAGTTCTTTACATTTGGATATCCAAGTAGATATTTGAGGACAAACCATGTATGAGACGATCTTTCTCCGATTCGACAATAGGCGATAATCTCTTTATCAGGAGTTATGCCTTTTGATTCATACAATTGCTTTAGCTGATCTGCTGGTTTGAATGTTCCGTCAGCATCATTAACTGCTTGTGCCCATGGAATATTTAGTGCACTTGGTATATGTCCACCTCTCTGTGCATGTTCAGTTGGATATTCAGGTGGTGCTAATATTTCGCCAGTGAACTCTTTTGGACTTCTAACATCTACAAACTTCTTCATTTCTTTAGCTGATAGAGATTCTTTTACATAGTCTAGAAATACCCTAATCTTATCATCAGGACCTGATGCTCTAAAGGTGCCTTTAGCATGTTGAGGGGGCGTATCTTTGGTTAGTGGTCTATCTTCTAATAGCCATTTCTTCCTGCCACCATTCATTATCCTAACATCCTTAAATCCATAGTATTTGAACACCCAGAAAGCAAAGGCAGCAAACCAGTTGTTAAAATCTCCGTAAAGTACAAGTGTTGTGTCATCGTTAACTCCGGCATCCTGCAAGAGCTTCTCACATGCCTCTTTAGCAACTACATTTCTTGCGATAGGATCATTTATGTCATCTTTCCAATCAAATAATACAGCATTTGGAACATGTCCCAAGTCATAGTTCGCCTTTCTGTCGTAATCTACTTCAGCAATACGAACATTTTGATCATTTAAGTGATCTTGAACCCATTGGGTATCAACAAGAACTTCTGGATATTTGTATTCCATATTTAAATTCTGAATTCGGTAAATATTTAAACACTGTGATTATCAATAAGAATTAATTATTACCAACGTCAGATTGAATAATCTGACATGCAAGAATAGATTAATTCTAAAATTTGTCTACCGATCTAAATATCGTAATATAAATACAGATATTGCAACAGGCGATCTCGTAGAAGAAGTTAGCAAGATAAAGAGACAAAACGGAAGGGACATCATCGTTTATGGTGGTGCCTCGTTCGATTCTTCCTTGATTAAAGAAAAACTAATTGACGAATTTTATTTGTTTATTAATCCTGTGGCAATCGGAAACGGTATGACCATATTTAAGGACTTGAACGAGATTCAAAAATACACTCTGATAGAATCAAAAGCGTTTGAATGCGGTATAGTATTGCTCCGCTATGAGGCATGACTATAGTGACGCACTATTGCCTTGGAAAGTGAATGAGGTCTAGTTGTTTTCGTCGTCGTCGTTGTCGTCGTTACTGTAATCTTCTGAACTGTCTTCTTCAGAGGACTGTTGTTCCGATTCCTCCTCCCCTGATACATCCGACTCCTCCAGCACACAGAGATTAGTTTGGCGTCGTGGATGCATACCTAACCTAGCATTGTGAACGATGATTACGTTCGGTTACATCTACAGCATTGTGAAATAAACCTCTCTTTTTATAGTTTAAACTCTAGAATTATACAATGATGAGTTTAATCGTAATCGTCACATTGTTGACGACTATGGCCTTTGCTATTCCAGCATTGGCACAAGCACAAGGAGGAGAAGCAATAAATTCAACCGGAACAGCAAGTCAAATCGAAAATCTCACAACTGGCAACACGCCTATGATAGGAAACGAGACTGACATACAGGGTATGAACAAGAATGATTCATCTCTACAAGCAGGGTTGAGTCAAGAACAGGCTTCTAAGTAGCCAGTCATAATGCCTATATGGTAGTATGCTCGTTCCTTTTTGGTAATAAATAGATGAATACCATCAGCAAATCGATTCTGTTCGGAGTGTTACTTTTGCAACACTGAGCCACCTGCTGCTATCAACCTTTCATCTGCGTCTCCTTCTCTTTGCCAAGCCTTGTTACCTCATGCTCTGTCTATGAAATAGAGTATTTCATTGTCGTCGTTGTATTCGTATTCTATGATAGGTGAAGTTGAACCCCTTGTTTGAGAGGGTTTTAGAATCATTCCTCTTTCTTTTGTAAGGTCTATTTGGGTTGTGGTTATGGGTTTACCATCTATTATTTGAAGGAACATACTGTGACCTCCTATTATGACCTGTTCGGCCAGTGGTATATTGGTCGAATATTTACGAGTGAAATACTCCTTCGGTCCCTTACCCATACTACCCTTACCTGTCTTGAAATCATTATTGTTGGTGTTTCTACTACCCCCAGAGATTCCTGCTAGAGGCATTCTAGTTCTCAAACCCCCATTTGACTTTGCCATAAATCTCATTCACGTAGAAATAATCAGAGTTGATTGTTCGGTATATTCTGCGAATTGCATTAGTAACTAATTCATCCATCCCCTTACACCAGCGGTAAGAAAAGAAGGGGGAAGAGGGCAGTTGTCTGTAGCTAGATTATACGTTGGAAATCTCATCTGACTGGACCTGTATCGATTCTTTATTTTTCCTTTGTCTTATACCGTGCAAAGCATTCAGGAGACGAGATCTGAAACCAGGTTTATCGTACTTTATGACATCTTCTGAGATTCTCACGATAATATAGCCCCCGTATTTTGTTAGCATAAAATCTTTGTACCTATCCCTTTCTTTCTGCTGCTCTGTGCTATGATAGTAATCACTATCATATTCTAGTACCACTTCTTTTCCCTTTATCTGTATATAGCCATCAACTACAAATCGGTTTCCATCTACAGTTAATTGTACTTGCTCTTCACAGTTTATCATAAAGTCATCATGTACAATCTTACGTGCCCTTAGTTCTAACTTGTTCAGATCCCTGCCATAACCAATCTTTGAGTTGTTTCCATCGAAAATAACGCACTCATCTGTTAAAAGGCAAAGTATTTCCTCGGAAATAGTTCTTTTTGCATCTGCATATTTGTCTATTCCATGTTGCCTTGCATAACATTCTATTTTCTCTTTAATGTGTCTTTCAATCGTCTTCGTTTCATTTAACCATAACCTAGTTGTTTCTCGACAACACTTACTACATAATTGTATTTTTTTAACGTCACCTCGGTATAGAGTATATTCACCTTGAAATGAAGCCTGCCCCTGAAATCTAAGTCCACATTTATAACAACCGAACTCTGATATGCTTCTTTTAGTCATTTTGTCTCACTGTTTGTCTCCATTCAAAAATTAGGCCGCAGCCGCGGCTTCTTGTATCCTTTTGCAGGTTGCTTGATAGGGACAGTCTTTGCAAAGCCAGTTTAGTTTAGGATCGTCGTATACTGGTTTTGCCAGTGATGGGTCTCTTGCCTTCATTGCTCTTTTCAGAGAATCTGCTTCATCTACTAACTTGTCGAGCTGCTCTTTTCTTTCCTTTGCACTCATCGTTATTTTGAACGCTTTGAAGGGTGTGTTTCCAAAATGCATCAACAGTTGATACAAGATGTAGCCTTCCCCGGCGTTCAGCATTGCCATGTAGTATTTCAGTTGTTGTACATGCCAGGGTTTAGGTTCCGAAATATTAGAGGCTCGAGTAGTTTTGAATTCAAGAGGAATGTTGCGTATCTTGTCGTAGATGTCGACACTTCCATTTATGCCCCGAAATTCTAGGTGCTTCTCACGTTCGAACCTCCTGCTGTCACGGAGCAACAGCCACTGGTACACACCATGGATTGCCATTCCTGTTGC
>Ga0209077_1000278_pt1 | contig 13539 bp, 30 predicted proteins | sample PPLLak1March2015_FD_187247 | JGI IMG/M metagenome (GOLD analysis project Ga0209077, IMG submission 187247) | Freshwater sediment microbial communities from Prairie Pothole Lake near Jamestown, North Dakota, USA - PPLs Lake P7 Core (1) Depth... | ecosystem: Environmental > Aquatic > Freshwater >... | reverse complement strand
ACGCTGAAGAGCCAGAGAATATCAGATCTTGAGTATCAATTGAGCAGATGCGAGCGAAGGAATACATAAATGAAACTTTCAGAGCATTTTACCCTTCAAGAATTAACCGCCTCAGATTGGGCGAGCCGTAACGGGGTGGACAACACTCCTCTGTCTGACGTAATCGGGAGTCTGATTAAGGTAGCTGAAAAGCTGGAAGAAGTCAGAGCAATTCTAAAACAACCGATTATTGTAAATTCTGGCTACCGTTCACCAAAAGTAAATAAGGCTATCGGTGGAAAGCCAACGAGCGATCACCAATATGGATTAGCTGTGGATTTTAAATGCCCTGCCTTCGGTACACCGGAAGATATTTGCCGTGCACTGGCCGCAACAGATATTAAGTATGACCAGCTCATTCTTGAGTTCGCCACCCCTGAAGGCGGTGGTTGGGTACATCTTGGAATCCAAAAGAGAATGCGGCAACAGTTGCTTACAATAAATAACTTTGGATGCTTTACAGGCTTGCATATGTGATATGATTGAATTGTTGGGAACGGATTTCGAAGTCCCTCCATTGCTTCACCAATGGATACCAACAACTATCAATAACCGTGAAAGGGTGTCATGAATAATCAATCAACAACAAAGCCATGTGTTAAATGCGGCTCAGCTAGCCGTTATGCATCAGGGGATTGCAAGTGTTGTGCAAAAGTTATGCGAGATATTTATAGGGCTAAAAACAGAGAAAAATTGCTCATAGCAAAGGCTGAGTATTACTCAGTAAACAAGTATTCAATATCTATTAAACAAGCGGAATATAGAATAGAAAACTTAGATCGAGTTACTGCCAAACAAAAAGAATGGCGTTCCAATAATAAAGAACGTGTCGCAGCAACAAAAGCAGCATGGAAAATTACCCATCCTACAGAATGTTTAAGTTATAGAAGAAACAGAACCGCAAAAAGACGTGGAGCCAATGGTAAATTATCAAAAGGATTATCAGATATTTTATTTAAACTGCAACAGGGTAAGTGCCCTTGTTGTAAATTACCTTTAGGCGGTGACTACCATCTTGATCATAAAATGCCTCTAGCTCTTGGTGGGGCAAATGAAGATTTTAATATGCAGCTTTTACGTGCAGAATGTAATTTAAATAAAAGTAGCAAGCACCCCGTAGACTTTATGCAGTCGAGAGGATTTTTACTATGAACACCATCAACCAGCACGGCGCTTTTACAGGCCTACACATGTGAGGTAGAAATGCACGAAATCATTAAACACCTTCTTACTGCCAGAGACAACGAGTCTTTCAGTCTTGTAAAGATCATCGCCATAGCAACCGTTGGCGCAATGCTTTTCAACTTCATTCGAGTACAGAGTATAGACTTTACAGGTCTTGGTATTGGGGTTACTGGGATACTTTCTGCAATGGCTGCCAAGTATTTTGTTGAAGGTAAAGAAAAATGATTGAGATAATCCTCGCAGTTACACTCTTTGGAGGTGGCTTCTATCTCGGTAACGATTACCAGTCTGACAAGCAAGCTGACATCCGTTTAGTAGAGGAACGTACACGGCAGGCAGCTCAAGAAGGTGCTGCAATTGAGATAGCCAAGATTGAGATCAAGAATACAACCATCGAATCTAAGATTATTGAACGCATCCGCACAGAGAAAATTTATAGTGAGTGTTCTCACTCTGACGACACATGGAAGCTGTTAAACGAGGTGTTTAAATGAATCAGAATCTTGTCGGAGCAATCATAGCCCTATTACTCGTAGCTGTTACAGGCTATGCAGGTTACACGATAGGGAAGCATGACAGCGTTGTTTATACGAAAGTGAACCCTATCATCACAGCTAATTGTATTGAGCCTGTACCCCCTTCAAACAAGTCCTTCGGGGCTACTACAAGCCAGTACATAGCTACCGTTACACAGTATCGCAAGTGTATCGCAGCATGTACTGCCGATGGAAAGAATTAATCACATCGGACAAGTAACAGATGTGATTTTACCCTTTAGCTTGTAGTACGGATCATTAAAAAGTTGAGGCATTATTGAACGCCAGCCGGGTAAGTCTATTTCTTTAACAACAACTACTCTACGGCTTGCGTGGTAGTGTTTACGTTCCATAGTCCGTTTATGAATAATAACTTCGGGCGCATAGTCCCACTTCTTTAGTTTTCTGGTCGCCTTGAATGATCGCTTCTCACCTTCCACAAGCGGAAGTTGTTCAATCTCTCCGAGGGTAAGAAGATTATCAAGTCCATTTCCATAGCTTGTAATGTGTTTCATATGCCGCGCAAAGAACTTATCATTGCCGAGTAATTTAATTTCATACCGTAATTTTTCAGCGGTTGTTTTTGGCTCTCTCATTTGCCCTCCAAGGCGATTAATTTATTGTTCAATACTTTAGTATTAAATACCCAGCAGTTGCGATCTTCAGCCAAGTTAGTTACTCGACACTTCAAAGCTAGGATTGAATCCGCGGGTACTGCACCAGGGTAGGTATCCTCCCAGACGTTGTTTATGTGGTATTTTAGTTCGGTGAAGTCGGTCATTTCAAAATACCTCGCCATTGTTTATTTTGGTACACTGATATTAAGAGGATACTTTTGTGCATGTCGGCATCTTTTACATCCCTCCGTGCGATGTGAAAAAACTTTCCATCCCAATATGAGTATGAATTCAAGTCTCTAACCTGATACACCCCTACATGCACTGGCTTGGTATCTGATGAGTGCCAAGGTGATAGTTTATGTTCAGGGTCGGCTCTTGGGTGCTCATTAACCCAAGCACCAGGATCTGCCATCCATTCAGCATCACGGGCAGCTATGATCTTTTGGGCGAAGAGTTCTATGTCATGCTGCATGACAGCATATTGCCCGTCTGAATCTTCCCCGTGTATTATGAGGAATTCTTCTGTTAATTTCTTAATATCCATTATTTCAAACTCCTTATTGCATCAGAACAATTATTTGCCGCAAGTTGGTCTGAATGACACAGCGTGTACGGGTACTGTTTTCCGCATTCAACAGCACATCTTTCACGTTCCCCAGCCTTCACACCATTAAGCCACTTGGTTACATATGCTTCGGTGGCGTTAATCACTTCGTAGTATTTCGTTTCAGGGATAGGCGTTGAGTTTGAATACCAGATTTCTTTTATGGCTTCACTCAACATCGCCACTTTAGCGTTGAGTTGCTCGATCTTTTCATGCATGGATTCTCGCTCTTTGTACGCGATAGACAATACTTCTTGCACCTCTGCTTTCAACTCTGCAATATATTCATCTTTGATCTTGGCGCAGGCTTGGAATCCTTCCCATGCGTTTTGCGTGTTTAAGTGATGGTATTCATCGTCTTTCATCTTAAACCAGTCAGATTCACCCGGCATTGCATCTGCTTCATACCACTCTTCAAAACAAGACCTTTCATCCACGATAAAATCCCCCATGTATTTCTTTTGCTCTATTCGCGTATGCGATAGCTGCATCATGCAGTAAATCAAAATATCCTATATATTCACTGCGCCCATTTACTTTTATGATTGCGGCATATTTATTTTCACGCTTCATAAACCTAACGCCTTTAACTCCTGTTTTGCTATCTTTCCTAATAGCAGAGTTAGTATTATTCTGTGATCTAGTAACTACCCTTAAATTAATAATTCTATTGTCATCTCTAAGTCCGTTTATATGGTCTATAAAACTAGATGGCTGCTCATTAAAGTACAAAGCCCACGCTAATCTATGAGCAAGAAATTGACGTCCTTCTAACTTAATTCTACGGTATCCTCTATTGGTTACAGTTCCAGCTATCATTCCACGCATAACCCCAGACCCTTGTTTTAGCCAAGAAATTTCACCAGTTTCACTGTCATAACTTAAATATTCTCTGGCAACTTCCATATTAATTTTTTTTGTTATTAACAGTCCTCTATCTTCGCTCATTTCAATTTCTCCAATAATGAAGTTGGTTTAAATCCTTGGCGGGAGCGCCACAGATATAAAGGAATTAAATTCTCTCTGTCGCTTTTTAAACCAACAAGGAAGGCGACTGACACAACGTTACCTTATGCTCACTGTAATGAATCTGTTTTACAGAACAGACCAATCGCCTTCCTTGTTGGTGCTGGTTACGATCTCCAGCGTTAGTGCCGCCCGTTTCCAGACCTTCGATTACTTTCATAATCGCTAACCGATCAAGCATGATGTAAAACTCTATAATTTTAGGCTAATGTAAATTGATTGCATTGGCTTTTTAGAATTATGACGTAATGTTTTGCGTCTATTAGGATGCCTACTTTACGTTGGGCGTCATCAATAATCCAAGTCCACTGTAAATGTGTGGTCGCATTTTGGACATTGCACTTCTACATCGCGGCTATTTGCTGTTCCGTGTTCCGGTATGTCAATATTACTTCTACCGTCCCAAAAGTCTGGATAATCAAGAAGGTCTACATACTCATCGCACTTTGGGCAGTCGCAATTTAAACTCACGTCCCATGTTGCTATTATTTTTTCCATATCGTTCTCCGTTGAAAAATGACGCACAACCCTACGTTCGAGCTACCTAGCACACATTATTTTTCGAGTGACTTTGTCAGATAATAGCGTCTTGCAGGTGAACTTTTTCATCTCGTACTGCTTAATCTCTTTTTTCAGTTCTGTGTTTTTACAGTAAAGATCGCCTGATAAAATAACTAGCGCGATAATTACGATAAATGGAATAGATCTCATTTGATGATTTTATCCATCAAACCAATGAATGATCGGCCAGTCAACCCAAACAACAGAGCATCAGCCATGAACACAACGCCTACCGCAGCAACACAGATAAGAGCGTAGCCAAACATGATAAATAAAACATATATTGTGTCGGTCATGAAATTCTCCTTTTGTGTTTAACTTGCTACAGTTCAGATATTACATATCTTATTTGTAAATAGCAAGTTAAATTTGAATATTATTAAAAATGGATGTCGTCGTCGAAGTTTTCAAAGTTCTTGTCAGGACGTGCTGCTGGCTTATCACCTGGATTGTCTTTATCTGATTCGCTTGATTCTCCTGAAGGCTTACCGCCCAGCATTGTCATCTCATTGACAATTATCTTTGTTGAATACTTTGTCACTCCGTCTTTCTCATACTTTTCTGTTGTCAACTTCCCTTCGATGTAAACCTGCGATCCTTTTCTAAGGTATTGCCCGATGACCTCTGAAAGTTTGCGATAAGCGACGCAATTATGAAATTCAGCTTTTTCTTTCTTTTCTCCCTCTTTTGTCTTCCAGCTTTCGGAGGTTGCGAGTGAAAAATTAGCTACGCCTTCACCATTTGGCATAAAACGTATTTCAGGGTCTTTGGTAAGACGACCAAGGATGATTACTTTGTTTACTGATGACATGTTATTTCCTTATTTGATTTCGATACGTTTTGATTGCTCAAGATGAGCTCCGGTAACTTCTTTGCCTGCTTTGATCGCGTCTGCTACGTCTTTTTTCACAAGCTGCCAAGTAGGTTCAACGATTACCTGCTTGAAGTACTCTTGCGGAATCTGGCCTTCGTTATCCACAACAACCTTGGCAGGATTAGCCTTTACTGAAATAGTGAAAGCAGGGTGCTCAATCTTGCTTATGCCGCACGTTTCCATGTTTTGTAGCAACCATGCCTTGATATGGTCAATCTTCGCTTCCTGCGACTTCCTGCGAAGCGCTAGGCGTGTCTCCTCGGCCTTGATAGCATCGCCGAATGCTTCCATGTTGCGGATCACAAAACCATAATCTGCAATCTTTGCTTCCAGCTCTGCGCTTTCTCCTTCCAGTGTGTCAAGGATAACTTCTTCGTCGATATTCAGCGTTTCCAGCTTGCGCTGTAGCTCTAGGCGCTGGCCTGTTAGTTCGTATAAGCTGCTCATTGATTTACATCTCCTTGTTTATCTGCATGTTGAATTGTCTTTTTGCATTCATCCTTAACGCTAGTCAGTGCGTGTTGTGCTGACTTATCCAGTAACTCCCAAGCCTTTGCAAGCGCCTGAATACTGCCACAAGCTCTAAGCGTTTCAGCCTCTTTTGTGTAGTCTTTGGCAACCTCTTCTTCAAGATGAAGGTCGCCCTTATGCCACAGATCAAGCGCAGCACCGAAGCGCATAGCCGCATTTCGTAGGGCATCACCGATACGCTCTTTCATTGCATCACCGCCAGTTTTTCCTTGTGCATCGCCATAGCCTGGACGTGTTACGCCATTTACGGTTAAACGTATCCACAATCCACCATCTTTATCAATAGCTGGCAGGCCGTTAGCATCAAGCGCGAATGGCTCCCAATTCCAGTTAGCGTCAACATCCAAAAGCCTGTCAGTCAATGCCGCATGACCTACATAATCCAAATGGACTACTTTAGCGTGATGCCAGCCACCACAAATAGTACAGCGGATGCCGGCCTTAAAATCTGCCTTTACTTCGTCAGTTTGGGCTTTTGTTGGTTTTGGCAGCTTGCTAATTTGATGCGATGGAAACGGTGTGCGCATGGTTACAGCTTCTTTTTCAGTCGTCATCTTTCACCTCTTGTTCGTAGTAATAAGCCTCGGCAAGATCTGCACCGCTTAGATTCTCGCGCTCTTCTTCGTTTTGTGCGACTTCATCCATTTTTATCACCTTCAAGTAATTTCAAAATTGCTTTGGCTTCCTCAAGTCTGGTAAGCGCGATATATGCCTTGCTGATTGGGGTCATGGCTGCCAGCTCTTCAAGATATTTGATTCTTGCTTTAACCATCTCTATGCTATTCATATATTCCTTTAGACGTAGGTGCCCTGCCCCGTATTACCACACACAGTAGTAATACAACCTTTACCAGTTAGTTCTGCTTGTAAGCTATCGGATGAACGAATCCGCCACCCCACCATTCTTCGATAATCAGCGCATATAAAATATGGAATCATCGTTATATCCATTACTGGAAGCCGTGGTCGCATTTTGCGTGTATTACGGGTATCAACCCTTAACTGTATATCCTTTACGGGGAGCGGGCCACTCCGGCTTATATAGTATTCTTTCCGGCAGCCCTATATGATTAATGGCCCACTGATAACGCTGGAAGTGCGATCAGCCAATAGAAAAAGCCCGTAAAGACATTTAATACTGAAGTTCGCAGTACCGATTAAGCTCGGCGGGTTTCCCCCTTCAGTATTAAACAACCGTACGGGCTTATTTAGCTTAATTAGGACTGCGAATCCCTGATGCGCAGAATAATATTTGATATTTAAAAACCTGTCAATCATTTTCTGTAAGCCTTGATGCGTAACATTCGATCATTCCAGACCCGCTTCCACATCTCTACGATGCCCTTGCATATTTACGATAATATCGCCAGCCATGCGCAGTGATTCGCTGATGTTTGCGCGATGGTCAAAGTAATGATTTTCAAGCGATGCGATCATCTTTTCCATGCTCTTTGCCATAACAATGATTGATTCAATTATTTGCTCTGGCGTTTGCTTTACGACTCTAGGCGCGAACATCGCGTCTGTTACTGCGGCTGTGTGTTTGGCTAAAGCATTCATTTTCAATTTTCCTTATAGTTATGAAACTGGACTTTCACCAGTACTGCCGATGATATGGCTGGATACTGCGCACTACATACTGGCTGTGATATTTACAACCTTCACTATTACCTAATGGAACGGTTAAGCATTCGACCAGTATCACAACAACAACAAAATACACTTGCAAGGTTACATCTTATTGCTACTACATACGGCTTTTAAGGTTCTGGCCTAGCTCCCAGTACTCACGCTCCGTCTGTGCATACTCCACATTTGCGCTTTGCCTTTTACGTCCCTCACATTAAAGCGAGTGAATGCATATTAATTGATTTTTTATTTTTATTCAATAGTTATTTGATTTATGTTATAGTGTGGTTGTAATTTAATAAAAAGGATAAAAAATGTTGTCACTAGAAGAGATTCAAAATCAATTGAAAGACCGCCGCCCGGGCATGGTTGCAGACGCCACTGGTTTGTCATATCCTACTATTCAAAGTATCAGGGACGGAAAGAACCTTAACCCGACATTCAGTGTAGTAAAGCTACTGTCTGATTATCTGGAAGGTGTAAAAAAAGATGGTGAGTGTTGCTAACGTTAAATTAAGGGGCTGCCCAACCACGGAAGGAGAAACGAAATGCTAGATAAAAAGATTGAACAGTTCGCAATAAAACACGCAGAGGGGCAGTCCCGCTTGAATGAAGGGTTAGAAGTCTGTTGCTGGCAACAATGGACTGATGATTGTGGAATTTACGACACAGATTGTGGGGGATCATTCACCATCGAAGAAGGAACACCAAAGGAAAATATGATGAAGTACTGCTGCTACTGCGGGAAGCCACTTGTGACTTCTAACGTGTAAATCAGGTGGCCGCGCTTTTGCGGCTCCCGCTGGATTGTAGGGTTGTGCGTCACTTCCAACAAAGGAGAATCACTATGTATTGGCTGAATCATTATGTAATTGACTGGAGCAAGGTGCAAACGCTTGACGATATGAAACGCATAATTACTGCGGTTCAAATAACCTTCGAGCCGGATAGCCCAATGCTGGATAGCATTAAAGATTTGGTGCGAGAAGAGCCAAAAGGCAAGCCAATAGCTGTGATGGACTGATGACGCCCAACGTCAACATAACCGGCACGCCGCAGGCGTGTCCGTGTTGATGTAAAGGTTAGGCTGGTTTTCTTACAACGAAGAGGTGAATTTAAATGTTTATTTGGACTATTAGCGATGCAGTTACGGCTGTTATTTTCGCTGTATTTTTGATTGTTGCGCTGTACGTTGGAATTGCAACATGGATAAGACAGACTCGATGCAAGCACAGTGGCGGGGTAAATGAAACTCAAGCCTGCGATGCGATTTGCAGGGAGTGCGGGAAAAATTTGGGTTTTATTGGCACTTGGCGCGAGAAACATCGCAGTGCCTAACGTGGAGGTAAGCGGGTGCTTGCCAAAGGATAAACAAGAAAATGCGTGTTAAGCACTCCGCTTGACCGTAAAGTTAGGGGTGAATTATGAACTGGATTTCTCTGAAAGATAAAAAGCCAAAACAAAAAGAAGACTGCATTGTAATTAATGAGCGTGGTGATGTATTCCGAGCTATCGCGCATAACGATTGGGCTGGAGGATTTTGCCAAGGTGATGGGAAAAATGGAATTGCTGTTCAGAGAGTTACACACTGGATGAAATTCAAAACCCCTAACGTAAAATAGACTTCCTATTTAACGCAAAACATTACTTCATAATTCTAAAAAGCCAATGCAATCAATTTACATTAGCCTAAAATTATAGACAAAAGCATCAATAATATTTTGTTGCTAAAATGTTTCCAGCGTAGTAATATTACTTGCCGATATGTATCGGTCATGCTTCGCGGCATGTTGAGTAAGCCTTGAAATAGAAATAATGGTTGTAGCGACCAATAAAGGAAGAATCAAAATGATTGTTTTTTATCCAGCACCTACATTTAGACCCTTAAGACGCTCGTCGCCTTCCTTGGGAACGCTACCTATTTGTCGGGTGCTGGGCAAAGGACAATTATGAAATTCTGCAAAAAATGCCAATCTGATACTGAACGTAATTCATACGGGCAGTGTAAGCCATGCGCTACAACTCGTGTCGTAGCGTGGCAAAAGGCTAATCCTGACAAATTAAAGACCATCAAGGCAAAATACTACGTTGTAAATAGAAGCAAGGCTAAAGCGAGTGTCGCAGCATGGACAAGAGCCAATCCTGAGGCTAACCGAATAAAATCACACAACTATCTATCCAGATTAAAAGCCAGCGGCGGAAAGCTATCCAAAGGCTTATCAGCCAAGCTATTCAATCTCCAACGTGGACTATGCCCTTGTTGTAAACAACCATTGGAAAATGATTACCACCTCGATCATAAAATGCCGCTTGCGCTCGGTGGGGCTAACGAGGACTGGAACATGCAGCTTTTACGTGCTACATGTAATATTAAAAAGTCAGCGAAACACCCAAACGACTTTATGCGGGAAAGAGGGTTTTTATTATAATTAATATGCCAAAAGATCATCTGCACCGACTCGGTGTCCGCGAACCAGATTAAATATCTGGAGATGGTTGACTAAGGCTTTTTGCATTGGATTTTAATGTATTACTATCAATTCAATATAGGCGACTACAAAACACATACAAGCCATTTAACACCAATAGAGGATATTGCATATAGGCGGCTTCTTGATTGGTATTATTTGCATGAATGTCCAGTCCCCTTAGACATAAAACACGTTTCAAGATTAATAATGATGACAGAGTATTCAACGGACGTTGAACGAGTGTTGAACGAATTCTATACGGTCGTTGAATCCGGTTGGATTAATAAAAGATGTGACATAGAAATTTCAGCTTTTCACAGTAAAATTAATCAGGCTTCAAAAGCTGGTAAAAAATCTGCTGAGGCTCGCAAGGCCAATAAAATCAATAATCCCGAACGGACGTTCAACCAACCAAGAACCAAGAACCATAAACCAAGAACCAAGAACCAAGAACCTATATTAAAAACACCATCACTACCAGCTAAGGAAAGTATTAACCATAGTGAGTATAGCTATAACCCAGATGACGAGGTTGGGCTATGAAACAACTCAGGGAATACCAAGTACGCACAAAGAATAAATTACGGGAAAGCATCCGCGGTGGCAGTATGCGTATTGTTGTTTACCTTCCAACAGGAGGCGGCAAGAGCGTGGTGGCACTGGATTTAATCAAGTCGATTGTCGGAAACGGTAAGCGGGTGGCTTTTATCGCAAACCGCATCGGATTGGTCGCACAGTTCAGCACTAAGCATTTAACCCCCTCAGGAATCGCGCACGGGGTCATACAAGGCACGAACACACACGGGACATACCAACCATGCATAGTTTGTTCAATTCAGACTGTGGCGCGTCGTGGACTGCCTATTGTCGATTATGCGATTATTGACGAAGCACATGCCGTGTCTGGCAGTAAAGAATACCGAGAATTGATATTTAATAACCCTCAAACCAGATTTATTGGGTTAAGTGCGACCCCATTCAGCAAAGGAATGGCAAAAACATATGACGAGCTAGACGGAGAGCCGCTATTCCAGGATTTAGTTATAGGGGCTACGATCAGGGAGCTGATAGAACTAGGTTCTTTAGTTGATTGCGAAATATACGCCCCAAGTGAACCAGACCTAAAAGACGTTAAAATACAGAAAAACTCTTACGGGGAAATGGATTACAACGAAAAGCAGCTTGGCGATGCGGTGGACAAAATTGAGCTAATTGGCGATATTGTGTCAAATTGGTTCAGGCTGGCAGCAAATAAGAAAACTGTAATATTCGCCACAAACGTATCCCATTCGCGCAATATAGTCGAACAATTTCAGCAATGCGGGATTAAGGCCGAGCATATTGACGGGTACATGACGCCAGAGGAAAAATTCCCTATCATGGAACGATTTGAGAAAAACGAAACAATGATACTTAGTAATGTTGCTATGCTTCGGGAAGGTTTTGATTCTCCTGACTGCATGTGTATGATACTTGCCCGTCCTACGCGCAGCCTGATAGCCTATATCCAGATGGTAGGAAGGGTATTAAGGCCGCATGAAGGTAAGACGGTAGGGTTAATCATTGACCATTCAGGAAGCGTTCACAGATTTGAATATCCAACTGACGACCTTCCATTAGAGCTATGCGATGGAACAAAAAAAGATACACAGGAAAGCAAGCTAAAGGACAAAAAAGAGAAAACATGCCCTAAATGCGGCGTTATTAAGAAAGCAGCAAAGTGCCATAAATGCGGGCATGAAGCTGAGATTATGATTAAGGACGTTGCAACGATTGACGGTGATTTAAAGAAGATTGAAAAACATCCAAAAGCAGTCAAGCAGGAATGGTATTCTCAACTACTATGCTATGCGAAGTCAAAAGGTTATAGCCATGGTTGGGCTGCTAATCAATACCGCGCTAAATTCGCAGTATGGCCTAAAGGATTAAACGAAGGTCATATCCAGCCAAGCCCTGAATTACTCGGATGGATTACATCAAAGCAAATTGCATGGCGAGCCATGCAGAAAAAGGCTGGAAAATGAATACTAAAAACGAAGCAAAAGGCCGATGGTACGGGATACTTTCGCAGTTTATTGAATCTGAATATCTAACTGGAAAGCATACTAGATGCCCTATTTGCGGTGGAGTAGACCGTTTCAGGTGGGATAACAAAGATGATAACGGCGGATATTACTGCAACTCATGTGGATCTGGTTCAGGAATCCATCTGTTGTCACAGCATCAAGGGATAGGTTATCCAGACGCATGGCGACTGGTTGAAAAAGTTATTGGTACAGTAAAACTTGAAGTAAAAAAAGTAATTGACGAATCTGAACGGGTAAGGGAAATATTATCCGGTTGCGAGCCAGGCGGCGACTTTGTTAAAAATTACCTGATAAGCAGGGGATTGAATGATTATCCTGAATCACTTTTTAAGGGGGTTTATTGGTTAGAAGGTGAAAAGCACGAAGCAATAATAGCAAGGGCTTCAAAAGGTAATAAACTCGCCGGGATACATGCAACATTTATAAAAAATGGCATAAAGATAGCCCGCAGGATGTACGCGATGCAAAAAGGTTCAATGACAGGAAGTGCGATAAGGCTACACATGCTTAATGGTGGTGATGCTTTGGTTATTGGGGAAGGTATAGAGACTAGTTTAAGTGCTGCTGAAATAACCGGACTTCCAGCGTGGTCTGCAATGGATAGCGGTAAACTTGAGACTGTAGAGATACCAGATCAAGTTAAACGTATAGTGATAGCTGCTGATAACGATTACAGCTACACCGGACAGGCCGCAGCATATGCACTTGCTAAACGATTAAAACTTGCTGGGAAAATAGTCGAAGTGATAATGCCAGAAATTATAGGGGAGGATTTTAATGACGAAATTAAAAGAAAAATCAGACCGTGAAAAGGTTCTAATCTGGATTCAATCAATTGGCGAAGATGACCCAAGATGCATAGCAGAGGTGATCGAGCAATGCGCGAAGGATGTTGAAGCGCGAAAATATTATTTATCACGTTATAACGAAATAATTACGGGAATATAAAAAATGACTGACAAACGCCAAAAATACCAAACCCGTGCCATTATTCTTTACGACACCAGCAGAGACGTAGCTCTAGCGATGGTACGCAATGCACCGGATGGAGTTGAGGTGATAGCACGCGAACCTGTGAAGGCGCGTGGCCTTGATGCAAATGGTTACTACTTCATGCGCCTAGGCGAGATAGCTAAACAAGCATGGTTTGCCGGGCGTCAATTTAATACAGACGTATGGCATGAGCATTGCAAGCGCGAGATTATGCCAGATACAGTCACAACTAAAGACGGTATAGAGCGTTCAAAGTGGATTGAAATGCCTACTGGCCTGCCGACAGTAATCAGCACTACTCAACTAGACAAGAAGTGTTTCTCTGAGTACACAAGCGAGGTAGAGGCTTTCGGCGCATCGCTCGGAGTCATGTTTAGTGCTAA
>Ga0209077_1000276_pt1 | contig 13540 bp, 28 predicted proteins | sample PPLLak1March2015_FD_187247 | JGI IMG/M metagenome (GOLD analysis project Ga0209077, IMG submission 187247) | Freshwater sediment microbial communities from Prairie Pothole Lake near Jamestown, North Dakota, USA - PPLs Lake P7 Core (1) Depth... | ecosystem: Environmental > Aquatic > Freshwater >... | reverse complement strand
GCAAAAGTCCGCAGGTGTCCCTTCTATTGGTTTAACCGGCAAGGCACATAAGCGTTCCATCGCTGAAACTGCCATCCGGCTCTACCCTCAGGCCAATCTGTTTGGACCCAAGGGTGGATTACTGGACGGCAAGGCAGATTCACTGCTGATTGCACATCATCTGGCTATAAAGTACGGGAGCAAATCTTGAAGAAAATCCGACCCAGACGTCGCGCGTTTGAGAAAGGCAGATCCGCGGGACAACCCAAGTTTGATGACGGAGATCAAATCGGTGATTTCAAGGTAGTTTTCTACCAAGGTCACTCAGACGTCAACAAACGCAACAGCCGGATCATGGACAAGCCCCAGCACTGGTACCGCTGCATCTGCAAATGCGGTACCTATGAGAGCCGTAGCCAGCAGGAACTGGTGGACAAACGCCGGGAACAGAAGTGCCGTAAATGTCGTACCAGGAGCGCTCCAGCTGCCCCTGAAGCAACCCCCATAACCCACATCGAGGAAACCGCATGATCATCAATCTGAAGGAAGCAGAGATCCACAAGGCACTGGCTGAATTCGTCGGCAACCAGGGCATCGACCTGACCAACAAAACGGTGGAAGTCAAACTGACAGCCGGCCGTACCGCCAATGGTTTCACCGCGCAAATCGAGATCTCTCCGAAGCAAGCCCAGGAGAAAGTCGCAGCCAATGGCGGGGACGGAACCAAAGCATCTCAACCAGCCATCGATTCGCCGTTCTCGTTCGGTGGCGAAGAGTAAACTCAACAGAACCAGGGAGGCATCATGTGGGATGTAATCAAAGCACTGGGATTTCTGCTGGTAGTAATCGGCCTGTGTATCGCAGCACCCATACTTGGGTTCATATTGGCAGTTGGTGCCGCCCTGGTTCTCTTCTATCAGGGCTACAAGGAACACTCAGATGCCAAGAGAAACAGTAATAACACTCAAGAATAGAATTGGTGACCTGGAAGCGCTGGTCAGGACGCTGGAAGAGCGTAATGCCAGCCAGCTGCGCTTCATCGCCGAGATGAACCAGCACTATCTGTCGCTTGTACAGAACGTCATGGTGATTGTAAGGTCTGCAACTGGCGTGCAGAAAAGCATTGCCAGGTTCTTACAGGAGAATGGAATGGAACGTGAAGACCCCAGCCCCAATCTGCCACCTGTACCACTTGTCCCAGTTGTTCCAGCTACGCCACCCGCAGCCAGAAAGAGCTGATGTCCATTGAGGTGATCAACCAGATCGAGTTGGAGCAGTTCTCCAACAACCGGGACAATTATCTGGATGGAGATATAGAACCCACCATTGCCCATATCATCACGGACTATGAGCCGGCCCTGGTGGTGCAGGCCGGCATGGACATGATCATCGAGGAGCTCAGCAAGCTGTTGCCTGAGGAGCTCATCCAGCTGGTCGAAGCCAAGGGCGTCAAAAGCCCCACTGATGGGGTGATTACCCATCTGGATCCTTTCACTTTGGTGGTGGATCTGCGTTATCCCGGCAACCGTTGCCGTCTGATTATTCTCACTCTGAGCACGGATAAGTCACATTTCCTGATCCACTAAACTGGAGCATCCCCATGGAATTCAAGTATTCCAAAATAGGGGAAGGCACCGTCGCTGAGTGGGAGGAATGGGACTGCCCACCCTACAAAATCGTCAGTTACCGTAAAGGGCATTTCTATGCCTATTACATGAACGGGCCGGCTGGCACCAAGTACGTCTGTGAGCCTCCACACCAGGGCAAATGCACGGGCTGTGGGTCATACCACTGCAAGGGCATTCACGCGATCTGGGACAGCCTGGAAGCAGCCCAGAAGGACTGCCTGGAGCATTACGCTAACTTGCCTTGGTGAGGGTCTATACTCAGGTTGCAGGATATAGGACTGCAGCGGAGATAACCCCTTTACCAGGAGACCATGATGAGACTACTCAGACCAGACGACTTAGTTGAAGTCGAACTTTCCATTGAACCGGATACATTGATCCTGATCATTGAACCCGATCAGTGGAATAACAACCTTGCTGCCGCTTACGCGCGTGGTGTGCTGTTGATCGAACTCGTTGAGGATGCCCGTGGCAGGCAACACCTTGCCAGAGCATTCCTGAATCCTGATCCGATTATTGATGAGGATGAGGAAGAAGAGGGAGAGATCGAAAAGGAACGGGAAGAGCACCGGAAAGAGAAAGCAAAGGCTGCAGCAGCAAAAGCGAAAGAGGCAAAGGCTGAAGCCAAGGCAGAAGCCAAAGCAAGACCCAAAGCAGAAACAACAGACGAATAGTTTGTAAAGCCTTGATCTGTAGCTCATCGTTAGAGCGCCCCTATCATCAAACCAGGGGAGGTAGGTGGTTAAATTCCACCCAGATCAACCAAACCAAGGAAACAACATGAGCCGTGATATGACCCAGTGCCCGATCTGTGAGTCCACTCGGATCGGTACTGATGCCAAGACTGTCGACACTCCAGTCCTGAACCTTGAGCTTGCCTCAGTGTGCGGAGAGTGTGGAGCCAGCTGGGTCGACCATTACAAGTATGTTGGTTTCGACATTGACCTGGGACTGGATGCCGATACGGTACCGCTGGAATTCGAAGAGGACATCCGGGACTTCGATCCAGAGGAAGATAACTGGCACTACAAAAACTGATTTCTATTCACCCATTTACTCTAGCTTAATCTCCTGAGTGGGTGGATCCGGTGGATAGAGCCCTTCAGCTTTCTCCTCTCTGTTCACCGGTTTTTTTATTATCATTCCGGGGTAGCTCAATGGTAGAGCACCTGCCCTGTAAGCGGGTGGTTGGTGGTTCGAATCCATCCTCCGGAACCAATCTTGGAAAATAACCATGTCAATTCCCATTTTGAAGATACCTGCTGATATCGAAAAACCTCCTGAAAAAGTATCAACTCCGTTTGAACGTAAGCGGGCAGCAGCCACTACCTATGAGCAGCTGGTTGCCCTGGGATACGAAGAAGGTATGGAATTTCCAGAAGCCTGGGCAGAGCGGGTCTGGTACGCCAGGCAATCCCGCCTTTAGAGAGTACAAAAATGGAACTGCCTGTCGATTACGACAAGCTCAAACAATGGCAACGTCGTTTGGTTCGGCTGGAATACATCAGGCTGCAGAACGGTAAGTGTTACCACTGCAAAAAACCCCTGGATGGTCCTGCAGCCAAGAAGATCCTGAAGAAGAAACTCAATCGAAAGATGTTCCCCAAGGGATTTCTGGATTGGCCTGTCCATCTGCATCACGACCACAACACTGGCCTGACCATTGGTGCTGTTCATTGCTACTGTAATGCAGTGTTATGGCAATACCACGGAGAATAGGATGGATAAGAAAATATTTGTGTACACCGAAGATGCCCATGTTCCTTCTCAGCATCTCGCTGCACTGAAAAAAGAAGGTTACCTTCTGATACGAGTAAGGAGTGTGCTGGATTATAAGATCATCCATCAGGCTGAACCAGAATTCAAAACCAATGAACTGGTTAAAGCTGCGCTGTACTCATTGCACAATGAAATCTCACCCTTCTATGGTTCGAAAAGTTTTGTAGATGCTCTGTATGAGGCAACCAAAAAGGAGTAAAAATGTTTTCAGTTCAACAGAAGAGAGAAATCTCTGACGCAGTACAGAAGATCCTTCGCGATACCAACCACCCGGAATTACCCCAAGGCGAAATACAGTTCATGCTCAATGTAAGAGGAGCTGAACGCTGGTCCTGGGCCAACATATCGAACAACGGAGCAATCTCATCCCCCGCGGTGAATCCCCACAACGAAGCCATGGATCCACGTCATGCTGGATAGTAAATTGTGGAAGGTAATGCCTCGCCTGCCAACCAATGAAATGCTCGAGGCCGGCTTCCCCATGCGTTCCAAAGAGAACGCCCTGTTCGATTACCACCAGCTGCTTAAAGCAACACCTGAAGTCATCTTCCAGGAAGACAAAGAAGTGCTGGAGCTGCTGAAGACAGCCTTGGAAGTCGTGATGGATTTCCTACCGAATATCCGTACCTGTGTGCTACAGGATTACGGCCGGCTGAATGATCTGCTGGTTGCTGCCAGCAAACTGGAAGGTCGTTTCGTTAAACCACCAACAGGAGAAACCAGTGCACTACCATCTTGAAATCATCATGCCACCGACTGATGACATCGAAGCAGCTGTAGCTGACATCATGAAGCCTTTCGATGAACAGTACGAAGCCAGTGTAGAAGAAATTGTTGAGGGAGAACCTGCCAGAAATGCTCATCCATTCTGGGATTGGTATGTCCTCGGTGGTCGCTGGGCTGGCACCAAGCTGATAGCCAAGTATGACTCACCAGCTCTGGAAGCCTTTACCAAGGAACTGGATGCCATGCATGTAACTGTCTCCAGTTTCCAGGCTGGCAAGCAGGAGATCGATCCGCCAGAGCAAATCCCCGCAGTGGATGCACTGTGGCGTAAGCACTTCCCGGATTCAGGTGTTGATGTGTGTCCACTGTTCAAGCACAGCAACAACCAGTATGGCGAGACCATGGAAATGGATATTTGCAAGGTGAGTGAGATCCCAGCTGAGCTTAAAGCTGCTCACGTCATCATTGCCGGCCGCTATGCTGCAGATCGTAAATTGCAAGCCATGCACATGTACCGGGATTCCATCTGGAATGGTGTGACCTGGCAGGACACTGACTGGGATCGCAAAGTTCATACCATCATTGCCAAGCAAGCAGAACGCATACAGCATGGCCAACCAGAATTCCTCGCCCTAAACACCATCACTGATAACTGGCTGGCTGTCACTGTGGATTACCACTCCTGATGAGCCAGTGTCCCAATTGCAAAAAGGAAGAAGGCCAGGTTTACGAAGCTGGTTTTCCTGGAAATCGAGAAGAACCTGAAGAGCCAGCTGGCATGTATTGCACTATCTGTGGCTGGACTTACCCCTGCGACCGTAAGGCAGAAGAAGACGCTGCCTACGAGAAATGGAAGTACTCAAGATGAAAGATCTGTACATATTCGACATGGATGGAACCATCAGTGATTCCAGCCACCGTACCCACCTGCTGGCTGATCGGGAAGACAAACACAGGTGGACCAAATTCTCTGCTGCTTCCAAGGATGATCTACCCAATGAAGCGGTACTGAAGATGCTTGGCATGATCATCAATGCTGGCAATGATGTGCTGATCTTCACTGGCAGATCCAATGAAGTTCGTGCTGACACAGTGCTGTGGCTCAAAAGCTTCGTCGGTGATTATACCGATGACTTTTTTGATTTCGACACTGCGCTGGTCATGAGACCAGAGAAAGATCATCGGGAAGACACTGTCCTGAAGATGGACTGGTATCAAAACCTGCTGACTGAGCAGGATCGTAAGAGGTTAGTTGCCGTATTCGAAGACCGTAGTCGTATGGTCAAGATGTGGAGAGAACTGGGTGTTACCTGTTTCCAGGTAGCAAACGGGGAATTTTAACTGGGGGAACCCATTAACCAAAAGGAAATAAAAGTGAGCAAAGATCTGAAGACAGCAAAGAAAGTCCACGTAGCTGAAATTGTTCGGCATGGTGAGATGCTGGTTCTGCCTGAGAACCTCAGCCTGAAGGGTGCCATCGAACTGATCCAGCGACGTGCTGAGTACGAAGAGACCGTCGTTGACATCATGGAGAAATTCGACGTATTCCCACTGGACGGAGCGTATGGCCTGAGCCAGGTCATCATGAAGCGCTACGGCTGGCAGGAAGGAAAACCCATCATGGGTTTCTTCGGTGACACCAAGCCAAAGATTCTGCAGGTACCGTCAGGTCCGAATGAGAAAGTAGATGTGCCCTGGGGTCATTTTCAGTTGCCCAGTGTCAATGGCCTGCTGATGACTGGCATGGACATGAATTCTGCTGGCAGGGCAATCTTCACCCTGACTGCCCGAATTAAGCGTGCTGATGAAGAAACCATTCGTGGTTTGTTTGCCGATCTGCGGGAGCATCTGAAGACCCATTCCCTGTACCGCGGGAAAGCCATCAAGATTCGTTTCCGCGATGACGATGGTGAAGCCCTCGAGATGCCGGAACCAGAGTTCCTGGATTTGTCCGATGTGAAGCGAGAGAACCTGGTGCTCAACCAGGATCAGATGGATTCGGTGAAAGCGAACCTGTTCACCCCGATTGAGCGCGCGCTGGATTGTATTGCCAACCAGATCAAGATCAAGCGTGGCATTCTGCTGGGTGGTGACTACGGAACGGGTAAGACGTTGGCTGCCATGGTGGCAGCACGGATTGCCCAGGACAACAACATCACCTACATCTACTCACCCAGGGCTGATGAGCTGGGCGATGCCATTGCATTTGCCAAGCAGTATCAGAGCCCGGCCTGTGTCGTATTCTGTGAAGACATCGACCGGGCCATTGCCGGTGAGCGTACTGTTGAGATGGATGACATTCTCAATATCCTGGATGGCATCGACACCAAGAATGAGAACATCATCACGGTGCTCACTACCAACCACCTGGAGAACGTCAACCGGGCCATGCTGAGACCAGGCCGGCTGGATGCCATCATTGATGTGGAACGGCCGAATGCCGAATCTGCAGAGAAGCTGGTGCGCTACTACGGTGGAGCTTCCATCAACAAGGATGAAGACCTCACTGAGGTAGGCAAGGTACTGGCTGGACAGATCCCAGCAGTGATTGCTGAAGCGGTGAAGAGAGCCAAGCTGTTTGAACTGACCCTGATTCCGGCTGGAACCAAGGTCAAGAACATCTCAGCGGAAGCACTGCGTCAGTCAGCCAAGACCATGACCAAGCAGATTGATCTGCTGGCTGAGCCGGCTGTTCAAACACTGCCGACTCTGGACGAAGCATTCCACAATTCAGTACGGCGTGCTATGAACGGGGCTGGTAAAACAGCAATTGCTTCCCTGCTGAACTAAAAGCATTACTGAATAGGTGCTCCAAAGGCACCCCAGCCCAGTACCAGCAAGATAAGGAACAGTAGGACCGTGGAACCATGAGGAGCCCACGGTCCTATTTTGGTTCCGACAAACCCGAAGATCAACCAGATCAACATCAGAATCCAGAAGATTACTTGGAGGGACATGGTGTTGCTCCTTGAATGGTTTAGGGTATTTCAGTTTACATGATTTATGGGGCGGCAGGAGCGTAAGCCGACTGGCAATGGTCTTGATATAGCCAGCACGGTTAAGCACCTGAAGGGCAACGCCAAGACACAGCAATGTCCGCCGCCCCACCTTTAACTGAGGAGAAATAAAATGCAAGGCGTCAAATCGAAAACGATGAAGAGTGCCGCAGACTTAACCAAAGAAGATGTCCTGATGATCTGGACCATGCGTGCAGGCAAGAATACCAATCAGGATATTGCCAAGAAGATCGGTTGCCAGCCCTGGACCAGCAGTGACGTTATTACCAAAGGTGTTGGTCCCAGTGTGCCCATTCCTCCTGAGATAAAGAAGGCAGCATTGTTGACCGTACACTTCAAACCAAGACCAGGAGGACAGGGGAAGAAGAAACTTCCTCCACCTGAACCAGGAATGACACTGCAGGTAGCATTACCGGCCTTCACCTTTGCCTGTATTGAATTCGAGCGTACATTCAAGGATTGCGTAGCTCTGGGCATGAATGAAGATAACCTCAAGCTGATCGCCATGAGTGTCAAAGACAATGAAAACCTGGGGAAGAAACCATGAGCAAAAAAGGTAAAGTCAAAACCGAAGTTCGCGTGCCAGATGCATTACTGGATGAGCTGCTGGTCATTGCCAATCTGGCTGGTGTCACACTGGAAGCAGTGATCTGTGTGGCACTGGCAACCGAGGTTCACCGCTGGCATATCAACGCACCAAAATGAGAAAGCTCAGGCACTGGCTGGCTCATCTGCTAGGTTGGTACCACGGCCATGTGGTGTCGTTCTACATTGATGATGGGTTCTACATTGCCTTTCAATGCTACATCTGTGGTGAAGTCAATGCTGGTCACCTGGTGTGTACCAGAAGCCAAGAGGACAAAGACCATGACTAAACCAGGATGCGTACTGCCGAAACAATGGCAACCCTATGTGGAACAACTGGAAACCAAAGTCCGCGAACTGGAGACAATGGTAGGGAAGCTGACCATTGGCGCGCTAGACTTCTGCAAAGAACATGGGGTCATGCGGAAGCCTGATGTTCCGTGGCCGTGTGGCATGTGTGAGCAAGCCAAAGTCCGCAAACTGGAAAATGCGATGTTTGAAAATGTCCGCAACTATGCGTGGGATAACTTAGAACTTCGGGAAAAACTAGAAGCCGCCGAAGCCACCCTTGCGCGAGTGGAGGCGTTGCCGGATAAGTGGCGGGAAGGCGTGGCATTCCGCAATTGCCCATCAATGGTGAATCATCCGTCATGGGACGAATGCGCCGACGAACTGCAAGCCGCCCTGAAGGGGGAAGCATGACTGACCTGCGGAACAACAAAGCCAGGGCACGGGATAAATGGATGGAAAGCGCAGAGGCAAAACGATTGATAAAAATTTCCACGCAACCTGATGAATTCAATTCACAGTTCGCCCGTAACCGGCTTGAAGCCGCTTTCATAGCGGGATGGGACGCAGCACAGCAGGACAAAGACCATGACTGAGGACGAGGTAGTTCGAGCTGGGGTAACCAGGTTAAAGCAGCTGGCTCATCTTCGTATTCCGGAATATGAGCTGCCAGCAGACAGCTTTCTGGAAGCTGCTGTGTGTGACATTTTGAGACTTGAATTCTTCAAGCTGAAACAGGAAAACCAGGAACTCATGGATGTGAATATCTATGAGCATTCAGTCGCTGAGACTGCCAAGCAGGAACTGGTAAAGCTGATGGCCAGCTATGAAGATGCCATTGATCAAATTGGAGACTGGGGTGCCTATGCCTCAGTGTACTTCCAGGAAAAGCACGATCTGGCTGGGTGTATCTTCAGGCATAAATCGATTTTAAAAAGAGCAGGGGTAATTACTAATTCTGCACAAACTAGTAGCAAATTAGTAGATCCACCCAGCCTGGATGAGCTCAGGAAGGAAGTGGCATTCCTGCATTACACCGGTCGACATGAATCTGCTGACCTGTTGCAACGCTGCATCCTGGCTCTGGGATATGTCATCCCACCCAAGGAGGACACATGAGTGACATCTTTGATCATGCCGGAGATGCTGGAGCATTCCCATTAGGAATGCACAGCACAGGAATGGAAGTAGAGTCTTCTACTCCCACCTGCAAACATCAACGAATTAAACCAGGTGCTTATCAAGATACTTGGAAAACTGACTGCGGTAAGACTTACAAAATCGAAGGACCAATTGAAGTTGGAATGGGATTCAATCCAGATCCTTCAGGGAAATTTTGCTCCAACTGTGGCAAAAAGCTTGTCGTTGTGAGGTATCCAAAATCACCCTTGGAGGAGCTGTATGAGTGAACCAATGATCTTCTACACTGAAGCTGGGAACATGTCCAAGCGTCAGCAAACCAAGCTGGAAGAGCTGGGCATCACCGTGGTGTATGTTAAAGATATAACCAAAGTGAAGCTGGTCGGGCAGGGAATACCTGACGACATGCAGGAGCTGTTCTTCATCACTCTGGCTTCCATTCGCAACAGTACCTATGCCCCTGCAGAGCTGGGTAAACGGCTCTGTGAGAAGCTGTACAAGGACTCTGGCTATTACACCTGGGCCAAGAAGAAACCAAGTGAATAAGTGGACTGATTTCCGTGTTCCACTGGCTCATTGCCCTACCTGCAATCACAAGCTGGATGCTGCCAGCAATCCTGAAGATGACCGACCCCCTGCTCCAGGAGATGCCACCATTTGCATCAAGTGTGCAACGGTGCTGATTTACCTCCCGGATATGTCATTACGTCTGGCTACCCAGGAAGAAATTAACCTGTGTGGCCGGGACATGCCTCAAATTGTGCGAGCTATAAAAGAGCTCCACAAAACCAGTGATAAAGGTTAGCGCAGTTGCCCTGCTGCTTGTCTTAACCAACTCAATCATAGATATTATCCAGCCCTCTGACTGGGTAAATCCTGTTCACAGGCAGTACATAACCGATGTTGAAATACTTCGCAGGGCACAAAGAAACTGTTTGGCCAGAGGGAAAACTTCATTTCACTTTGTACAAATTCGCAGAGGGTATTACGCCCACTGCACCAATATCCAACCAACCAACTGAGGGAACCAGCATGGATTTTCGAATATTCAAAGAGGCAATACAGAAGCAATTTGAACGAATGTCTGCAGAGCCATTGTTCGTGGTCGAGGTCGACAAAGACCTGATCTGGAATACCTACCTGAATGCCTTTCCGGAAGGCACCAATAACATCTACCGTGAACGCCGTGAATTTGACTGCAGCTGCTGCAAGCAATTCCTGCGGAACATCGCTGGTGTGGTGTGCTTCATCAACCAGAAGAAGGTCTCTATCTGGGATTTCAAACCAGATGATCCCACCTTCACACCGGTGGCCAAGGCCATGCGTCAACTGGTTCAGACTGCTCCGGTGGTCGGTCCCTATTTCCATTATGAGAAGACCGTGGGCACCGACAAGAACAACCAGCTGCTGGCTGATGGCTCCACCAAGACCTGGGAGCACTTCCATCTCAAACTGCCGGCTAGTGTAGTGCTGAAGAAAGACATGATCGACACCCAGAAGGGTGTGATCAATATCAATCGTGCTCTGCTCGAAAGGGCCATCACGGAAATCAAGCCCCAGGCAGTCAGCATGGTGCTGGAGCTGATCGATCAGAACTCCCTGTATCGTGGCCAGGAGCACAAGCACACTGTAACTGCATTCAAGCGCACTCAGGATATCCTGATGGCTCTGCCACCCCGGGAAAGGGATTGGGCGATGTGGGATCTCACCGGAGAACCTGACGCTCACAACGTCATGCGGATCCGCAACACTTCCATTGGCACTCTGCTGGTAGATCTGTCTGAGGGCATGGACCTGGATCAGGCAGTGGCTAAATTTGAAGCCATGGTGGCACCGGCCAATTACAAACGGCCGACAGCCCTGGTCACCAAGGGCATGATCGAGAAGGCTCAAGCTGCCGTACAGGAACTGGGCCTCTCTGATGCCCTGCCAAGGCGTCATGCCCGTCCGACCGACATCACCATTGCCAACGTGCTATTTGCCGACAGGGCCATTCGTGGAGCCATGGGCGGGGATGCCTTCGACCTGTTGAAGGAAGACACCGCGGTGAATCCCCAGAAGCTCACCAAGGTAGACGAGGTGGGTATTGAAGTGTTCATTAATGACATCCTGCCCAACGTCAGCAAGATCGAGCTGCTGATGGAAAACACCCATACCGGAAACCTGATGAGCCTGATCGCTCCGGTCAATGCTGAAGCTCCCAACATCCTGCAGTGGGATAACAACTTCTCCTGGACCTACCGGGGAGATGTCACTGACTCGATGAAGGAGAGAGTCAAAGCTGCTGGTGGCAAGATTGATGGCGTTATGCGCTTCTCAATCCAGTGGAACGAAAATGACACCAGTCGCAATGATCTGGATGCCCACTGTATTGAGCCCAGAGGTGGAGAACACATCTACTACATGAACCGGAAGAGTAAGCATACCGGTGGCAACCTGGATGTGGATATCATCTGGCCAAAGTCAGGACAGATTGCCGTGGAGAACATCACCTGGCCCAATCGATCCAAGATGGTAGAAGGGTTGTATACCTTCTATGTCCACAACTTCAATGATCGTGGCGGTAAAGGCTTCTCTGCTGAGTTCGAATACCAGGGTGTGATCCACAGCTTTGTATACGACAAGAAGATGAAGTACAGCGAGAAGGTAACGGTGGTAGCTGGGATACTGGATAAGAACCAGTTCTCTATTACCGAGGCTCTGCCCTCTACCGTTGCTTCCAGGAACGAGTGGGGCATTAAGACCATGCAGTATCAGCGTGTCACCATGCTGATGAACTCACCCAACCACTGGGATGGACAGGAGAAGGGCAACAAGCACTATTTCTTCATCCTGGAGAATGCCAAGCAGCCTGGTCAACTGCGTGGACTGTACAACGAGTTCCTCACTGGAGCCCTCAGGGACCACAGGAAGGTATTCGAAGTACTGGGAGACAAGATGCGGGTAGCCGAGTCGGACGAACAACTCACTGGTTTGGGTTTCTCATCCACCATGCGAGCCAGTATCCACTGCCGGGTATCGGGCAGTTTCAACCGTAACCTGAAGATCAACTTTTAGGTGTCACATGACAGATCTATTGGATGAATTCAAAAGCAGAGCAGTCGTTGCTACAGGCTTTATGATGGACCTTTCCACCATAGGCACAGCATTCATAACAGCTGATATGCAGATGAAAAACATTGATCTGTTTGTGAATAAAGACACTTCCCTCAAAACTCTGAGGGTACTTAAAGCTGTTCTCGTATCACATGCGGTTTGTTTGGCCAGACTGCAAGAAGCTCAGAAAGAACTGTATGAATTACGTCTGAAAGATTTAACCACCACTAAGAAGGAAGACTGAAATGAATATTTTTGAAAAAGCCAGCCGGCTGAAGCTGCGATTCAGCACCTCAGCAGGCACCCTGTCAGTGGAAGATCTGTGGGATCTGCCGCTGACATCCAAGGTCAACAAGGCCAACCTGAACGACATGGGCATTGGTTTCAAGCGCAAGCTGAAAGCCCATGAAGAAGAGAGCCTGGTGGATCCCAAGCCCCGTACCGATGCTGTCCTGCAGCTGTCGTTTGATCTCATCAAGTACATCATCGACACCAAGGTGGCTGAGCGGGATGCTGCCAAGAAGGCTGCTGACATCAAGGAGAAGCGTCAGAAGATCATCGACGCCATTGTCGCCAAGGAAGAGGAAGGCCTGAAGGGTGCCAGCATGGATGACCTGAAGAAGCAGCTCGCTGAGCTGGGTGGAATGGCCGACGAGCCCGCTGCTGCTTGAAGTAACCGGCGCACTGGCCGAAGATAGCGTCTCCAAGCGTTGCACGTACCGAACTCCAGATTCATACGGTACGTTTTCCCCTGCCGTGGCAGGTAGATATCTACTCGTCTGATCTACCTGCCATGGCAACCTTCAACCGCAAAGGAGACCATGATGAAAGGCAAACACCCAGGATTCAAGAAAGCCCAGGCCAGCATTGCCAAGAAGCAAGGCGTCAGTAAAGAACGTGCAGGTGCTATCCTCGCTGCTTCCAGCCGCGGGGCATCAGCTGCTGCCAAGAAAGCCAATCCAAGACTCAAGAAAGTAAAATGAGCCAAACCACTGAGGAGACAAATCCATGAAGAAATATCTGATCGCAGGAATGCTATGGCTGATGGCCCTGAATGCCGTGGCAGGGGACTCAGGGCTGTATACCGACGAGACTCGATATGGTGAAGGAATCACCCTAATTCGCAGTCAGGATATTGTGCAGTTCTTCCTTTTCACGTATGAACCCAATCCCGAATGTTGGAACTTTGAAAACATTCCGGAAGTGACCGATTGGGATGAGCACAACTGCCATGAGCAACGCTGGTTCCTGACCGGTGGGGATGAGCTCATTGGCGATACTGTCAATGGGTTTCTATACCAG
>Ga0209077_1000275_pt1 | contig 13559 bp, 20 predicted proteins | sample PPLLak1March2015_FD_187247 | JGI IMG/M metagenome (GOLD analysis project Ga0209077, IMG submission 187247) | Freshwater sediment microbial communities from Prairie Pothole Lake near Jamestown, North Dakota, USA - PPLs Lake P7 Core (1) Depth... | ecosystem: Environmental > Aquatic > Freshwater >... | reverse complement strand
CGAAACTGCCGTGCGTCCTTCTACTGGGGCGTGCCGTACGATGAAGCAGCGGCTCCGAAGAACGCCCTGGCAGGCTACGCCTGCACAATCTGCCGCGCCAAGGGCACACTCGCACTCGTCGAACCCCCGATGCTGGACAAACAGACCCCGACCAAGCGAAAGGAAACCTGGTGGAGTCGACTAAAGAGGGCGTGGAACGTCCTTTTCCACCCCGGATAAGCCGTCAAGAACTCCAGGACGCGCTCGATAAGGCTCACGCGACGCTGAAGACCATGAAAAGTGCGCTGGCACAGTCGAATGAGAGCCTGTTACGGGCGCACGTCCTGATCGAAGCACTCGACAATCGACTGACAGCGCAAGAACGGATTTCGGCAAGAGAGGAAACGGCCAGCCGACTGGAAGTCGGTACTCAATGGAAAGGCAATCACCGTGTCACACCGCTACCGGACCATCCCCGAGGTCGTTGAAGCGGAGAAATGGGTCAAAGGGTTGAGTGAAACGTCAGCCTTCATGCGGAGTGCCTGCTGCTTTGACGAGCATCGCATCGGGCGCGAATTCTTCGGTGCGCCGCACATTCACAATGCCGACGGTATCCGGCGCATTACCGAGGGTGACTGGATCGTGAAAGACGCCCAGGGCGAGGTCCGTCCGCTCAAACAGGTCAGCTTCAGTGCAATGTATGAGGTTGTATGACCCAAAAGGAGGGATCGAACCGCCTAAGCGTGAGAGGCTACCCTGTGCTAACGGCTAGGCACAGCGAAAAACGAGCAGTACGATGAGGTTCCGGCTGCAACCGACGTTTCCGACCCTCAATAACGCGATCCGGGAGCTGGCGCAGTCGAAATCCTTCGCTGCGGTACGTTGTCGGTGCGGTGCGCTCCATATTTTGCAAATGAGCGTGTCGCTGGAATGCGGTGAGTGCGGAATGGTCTTTGAAGCGGTCCTGATCAGCCGTTTACCCGAAGATACGTGAGCAGGTTGTTCGTCACGCTGGAAGAACGCTCCGAACTCGTCTATGCGGAGTCGGATTACAGTGAAGACGGCAATTATTTCTCGCCGCAAGCACTCGGGATGCTGGTTTTGAGTGCGATGGTCGTCGGGAGAGCCTATTTGAAGCATCGACGGTCTGGCGACTCGACAATCCTGGCAATGGCGACCAAAGAAGAGACGGTTCCCGCTAGTATCTCAGTCATTCTGTATTAGGAGAACGCCCCGTGCCTGATCGTGGTAAGAAGGTCATCGAGAAAAAGAATATCGCGCTGGAAACGCTCAATATCGAGTACGTGCCCATCGAGGCCATCCAGCCGAACTCGTACAACCCCAATCGACAGAACCCACACGATTTTGAACTCCTGAAATTGTCAATGACCGAAGACGGCTTCACCCAGCCGATCATCTGTCTCAATGACGGCACGATTGTCGATGGCGAGCACCGGTGGCGAGCCGCACGCGAGTTGAACCTCAAAGAAGTGCCCGTTGTCCGGGTCAATATGTCGGAAGTCCAGGCGAAAATCGCCACCCTGCGTCATAATCGGGCAAGAGGCTCCGAGGATTACGAGTTGAGCGGTCAAGTGCTGAGAGACTTGGTGCGTCTGGACGCAACAGCCTGGACGCAGGATAGTCTGCAACTGTCGGACAGTGAGATGCAACGGCTCCTTGACGATACGCCTGCCCCGGAACTTCTTGCGGGTGACGAATACTCTGAATCGTGGCTCCCGACACGAGGTTCTGGCTCCGCTGAAACTGACCAGATTGCGAGTGGACATGGCACCGATTCATACAAGGTCGGTGACGTAGACCACGGAATGTCGGCCAATGCGTCAGACGCCATCCGTGAACGTGAGCAACGCCTTCGAGCGGCGCGAACCGAGGAAGAACGGAAGATAGTCGAGCGGGAGTCACATCTGTATCGCCTGTCCCTGATTTTCGCCGGAGACGAAGCCTCACTCATTCGACGTGTCCTCGGTGCACAGCCTGCCGTCAAGCTGCGGGAGTTGTGCGAAGAACACGACCGACGCGAGAACCCGGAATACTACGTCGAAGCAGTTTCAACCGCAGAATAGCATTCGGAGGTCGCGTCCTTGGCTAACGTCGTAAAGTACCAGCGCGAAACAGAGCCTTGGACGCGACTAGACGGTGAGACAACTGAAGCGTTCCGGGCCTTCACGTTTTATCGTGATTTGCCGTCCCATGAGCGTACTTATCTGAAGGCGTGGAAGGCTCTCCGTGGGCTGCCTCCCGGCCAGAAATGCGAAGTCCCAGGCCATTTCAATCGGTGGTCGCAACAGCATCAATGGATGGCTCGGGCAATAGCTTGGGATGATGAACAAGATCGCCTGAAGCGAGTTGCACGTCAGGACGAGATTGAGGCGATGACGCGGCGTCACGCACAACAACTGTCGTTGACGATGCAAGGTTTGACCCTTCCGATGATAGAACTGGCGAAACGTATCCGCGACGACCCGGCCAACAACAATTTGAGCGATCTGGGCTTCCTGACAATCCTTGATATGGTCAAGAGCCGTGCACCGATACTTCCGGCACTGGTACAAGCGGAACGGTTGGCGCGTGGGATGTCCACCGAGAACGTCGAGCAGCACACGACGGTCACGGACATGAAAGCGGCGTCACAACTCGAAGTGCTGGCGCAGGAGTTGTTGAGTGACCCAGACACCGCCGACCTTGCATCAGAACTTTTCACCCGGATTGCGTCTCGAAGATCAGGTAATGTGGGCGAAGTCGATGCCGATGGGGTTCGCCTTCTTAGCGAGCCGGAATCGATGGGTTCCAGCGAGACATCTTGACCTCCTGAACCGCGCAATCATGCGCTGCGTCATGCGACGGATTACCCGTCTGATCGTCATGATGCCGCCACGCCACGGGAAGTCTATGTTGACTTCCCGGTACTTCCCGGCGTGGTACTTAGGTCGCAACCCCGATCATCGCGTCGTCCTCGCTTCATATGAAGCTGGCATCGCGTCGAACTGGGGCAGTCAAGCACGCGACGCCCTGAACGAGTTCGGTCCTCCATTGTTCGGGGTCAAGCCGTATGCGCGCGGCCGCGTTGACGACTGGCGCATCGAAGGTCGTGAAGGCGGGATGCTGACGACCGGTGTCGGTGGTGCATTGACCGGACGCGGCGCGGATGTGCTGATCATCGACGACCCGGTAAAGAACGCCGAAGAAGCCAACTCGATTGTCCTGCGCACGAAAACGATGGAGTGGTTTCAGTCAACCGCGTATACCCGTCTTGAACCGGGCGGGGTCTGCATCTTAATTATGACTCGCTGGCACCCCGAAGACCTGGCTGGTCAACTGATCGAGGAAATGAACCAGGGCGGCGAAGACTGGGCAATCATCCGAATGCCAGCCGTCATGGAAGCCGACATTCCCGACCTCGTACCGCTCGACCTTCAGAAAGCGAACCTGCAACGCGACGTTGGTGAACCGCTCTGGCCCGAGCGTTTCGGCAATACGCCGCTCAATCGAATCAAGCGCACGCTCGGCACCTACTACTGGAATGCCCTCTATCAACAAATCCCGCAGCAAACTGAGGGCGGGATGATCCAGCGCGACTGGTTCAGGATCGTCAAACGAGAACACGTTCCGATGAATGTGCGCTGGCACCGTTTTTATGACCTGGCGACCTCGGAACGTAAAACGGCGGACTACACGGCTTCAATAGAAGCGGCGTACAACGGGGAAACGCTGTATTTGCGCGACATGATTCGCGGACAGTGGGAGTGGCCGAGAGTGCGTTCGACAATTCTGGCTGAGATGCGACGGTCGCCGAATACAGTCGTCGGCATTGAGAAACAGGGAATGCAGACCGCGCTGATTCAAGACCTCCAACGCCAACCCGAGTCACGACGCACGGCTCTGTATGGTGTGCCGATTGACCGGGATAAAGTGACGCGAGCGCAGGCGTGGATTGCGCGAGCCGAAGCCGGGAACGTTTGTCTGGTCGAAGGTGGCTGGATTGAGGACTTTTACGACGAAGCTGACCGATTTCCAGGCGGAAAACACGACGATCAGATTGACGCGGTAAGTGGAGCATCTATGATGGCGACACGCGGAAGTTCGTCCGAGATAACCGAAGACGTGGCAGAGCGGCTGCGCTCCTTCCGTGGACTGGGGTGGTAACGGTGCCTGCGACACTCAGTAACGTCTTTTATCGCCCCGAAAGTTCTCCCGAAGACCATTCGTCGTTTCAAAACGCCTTCGGCAAACGTCAGCAGGAATATCGCCTGCTCTGGCACTACTATCAGAATTCGGTCTTCCGCCGCGTGCGGGAGACGAACTGGTACGGCTACAAACGCGCCTACGGTCTGTACCGTTCGACGCGCTCGGTCTACAACCCGACCCGCCGTCTGGCTGACTTCTACGCCGGAAAGATTTACCCCGGTGTGCTGCCGCTGAGTGACGACAAACTGCCGCCCGGTATCTCCGTAGCCATCCCCTTAAATGAAGGCATTGATACGAACCTGCGCAAAGCCATTCGCCAGTTGTGGCAATGGACGAACTGGCAGGACGGCAAAACATTGATGGTGCGCTTCGGCGCGGTGGCTGGTGACGTACTCGTTGAGGTAATCGATGACATCGACCGGGGAAAGATCTTCTTCAACATTGTCTGGTCGGCATGGGTCAGGAACGTCGTTCTTGATATTGCAGGAAACGTCCGTGAGTACGCCGTCGAGTACCCCGCCACCGACATCGACGGTAAGCAGTACCTTTACAAGAAGATCGTTTCAAAGAATACCATCGAAGAGTTCAAGAACGGCATCGCGTTCGACTACGGGCAAGGCACTATCTACCCCAACCCCTACGGCTTTGTCCCGGCTGCCTGGATTCGCCATCGCAACCTCGGGACTGTGTGGGGCGGATCTGTAATCTACGGTGCCATCGAAAAAATCGATGAGTTGAATGCCCTAGCGTCGCACGTCCACGACCAGATTCACCGGGCAATTGCGGCACCAATCGTGCTCTGGACCGAGAGTAATATCACCGACGCGCTACCTGCACCGAAAGCGGATCAAACCGCAAGCGACTATGCGTTCGAGGGCGACGGCATTGACCGCGACGACTTGTTGATCTTGAAGGGTCTACCGGGCGGTTCGGTTGATTCGCTGATCGGCGGACTCGACCTCGGCGACGCGCTCCTTCAACTCAAGGAACTGAAGACCGAAGTCGAAGAGGACTTCCCCGAACTGATCATGTACCGCGAGTTGCGCGGGATGACGCAAGTGACCGGACCAGCCGCTCAACGTCTCGTTGGCGACGTGGAGAACAACGTCGTTTCCGCCGCAGCCGGGTATGACCAGGCGACGATTAAGCTGTTCCAGATGGCGGTTGCAATCGCTGGCTGGCGACTGGCGGAAGGTGTCTGGGCTGAGAACGGCATCGAGATCACGCCCCAGCACGAAATGTTTCGGGACTTCAACCTCGACTCGTACAAGAAGGGTGATCTCGACTTCTGGATCGAGCCACGACCACTGATCCCGTTGTCAGAGTCGGAGAAGCTGGAAGGCGAGATGGCTCGCGTCAACTTGGAACTGATGGAGTTGAAGCTGAAGCAGGCGAAAGAGGCTCCCAACCCGATGATGGGTACAGCGGGGGTCGATGCGACGCCGCAAGCGACGGCTTTCAACGCTCAACAGCAACAGGATGGCAAAGCACCAGCCGAAAAGCCAAAAGACGAGAGTAAAAACACCAATCCGGGTGGTTGATGTATTGCGGACGTGATCTGCATCCCGTATTCTGTCAATGAAGGTTCGGTCCTTCCTCGCTGAACTCCCGGTTCAGTGCTCGCCTACGCCTGTAGGTGCCGCCGCTCTCGCTTGATTGCGCCGTCAACCCATTGCTAAGGTCGTTCTGGAGTACCTATTGTTGGGCAAACCAGCAAGGGAGACTTCATGGTAGACCCCGTGACACCGCCAAACACTGACGCACCGCCTGTTGTAACGCCGCCGCCTGCACCGAAAAATTTCCGCGCTATCGAGTCCCAGGAAGAGTTCGACCGCATGATCGGTCCTCGACTTGCGGCAATCGATAAGAAGTGGGAAGACAAGATCACGCAGGAGAAGGACGAACTCGAACAGAAGCGGCTCGAAGCGGAAGGCAAGCACAAAGAACGTGCCGACCGTCTCGGAAGTGAAAACGGGACGCTGAAAAGCGACCTGATGATTGTGCGGTCGCAATTGACGGACATCGAAGCAATTCTCAAGGAAGCAGTCGATACCGAGACGAACGGCTGGCCGCAAGAGGTTTTGAACCTGATGCCTGCCGACTCGTCACCGTTGATCGAGCGGTATCGCTGGATGGTCAACAGTCGCGCACTGGTGGCGCGATTGTCAGCACTCCCGAACGCCGGGACACAGGGTGGCGCACTGAACGTGGCACCGCCACCAGGAAATAGGCAAGGTCCGCCTCCGAGCGGGACACCGAGCGACGCACAGGTACGCCAGCAGCTCGCCAACGAAATGCGAGCGAGCGGCAGGGTAAGCATCTAAACCAAAGACCTGGGGGGTCAATTATGGTACTCGTAGCGAAGGTCGGTACTCCGTCTCTCTCGACGGTGACACCGAACAATGCGCAGCGCATTTCCGGCCACATGTCGGGTGAGGCAATCGGCGCAGGCGACCTGTGCTACATCGGCACGGGCAGCAAGATTTTCAAGACCAACGGCACTGCGGTCAACGCAGCGGCCAAGGTCCGGGGAGTTGCGCTGATGCCTGTCGGTGGAGCGGATCTTCCGGTGACGATTGCCTGGGGCGTTGCGATGAAGTACGGGACCGGTTTGACCCCCGGCGCGTCGTATTACGCAAGCGCGGCCACGCCTGGTGGCCTCGATACAGCACCGACCACTGGCGGCACGGGGGAAGTCGCGTTCGCCATTGACGACACGCGGATTTTCTTCAAGCAGTCGGGCTACTAGAAGGGATCGAGGAGTAAACGATGGCATACGGTACATACTCGACACTCGACTCCCTCCAGGCACAGTTCGCTGGACAGGCGACTGTCCTGCAAGTTGGGGAGCAGGCTCTTTACGCTGAGATTGAGAAGCTGATCGCCATTCACAACGATCTGGTCAGCGAGCAGCTTTCCATCCTGGCCGAGTTCTCGACCGAACGTATCACCGTGCTTGGTGCTGGCACCGACTCGATGATCATGGAAGAAATCGACCAGTTCGGTACGCCTGATGCGCAGAAAGTCTCTGTCCCCGGCGGGAACATGGGCTTCCCGCTTCGGAAATACAGCGGCTCGCTGCAATGGACACGGGCATACCTCCAGATCGCAACGGTCGGTGAAGTCGCCAAAGATCTTCGCGCCATGCAGGACGCTGACACGCTGGTCATCCAGCGCGAACTGCGCAACGCCTTCTTCCGCCCGACGAACTACGTCTGGGACGACATGTGGGTTGACCACTACGACCTGAACGTCAAGGCACTCGTCAATGCCGACAGCATGTACGTGCCGATGAACCCGCTGACCGGAGAAACCTTCAATGCGGCGACGCATACGCACTACATGGGTCGCATCGGCGGCGCGGTTGCTGCGGCTGACCTGACCGCTCTGATCTCGAACGTCCGCGAGCACTTCGGCGGAACGATCAATCTGGTCGTTTACATCCCGCAGTCGCTCGAACAGACGGTACGCGGCTTTGCCGGGTTCCTGCCGTATCCTGACCCCCGCGTCGCGCTTCCGAATACCGTCGAGCAACTGACTCCCGGCTACTCACGCCCACTCGACCTTTACAACCTGAACAACCGGGCAATCGGTGTGTTCGACGTTGCTGAGATCTGGGTCAAGCCGTGGGTGCCGAGTCAATACATGCTCTGCGTGAACCTGTCAGGTCCAAAGACCCTGCGCGTTCGCACTCGTGCTAACGGTGGCGGCAACCTGGCACTGGCGTTTGAGGACGAGAACCACCCGCTCCGGGCCAAGACCTACGAGCGTGAGTTTGGCATCGCGGTACAATCCCGGACTTCCGCTGCCGTACTCTATACGGGTAACACGGTCTACACGTCGCCGTACTAAGGAGCGAACTAACTATGCCCACTCAACCAAATACCAAGCCCGGAGACAACGATCCGAAGCCCACCCAGCTTCCGGCAGAGCAGCCGCGTCCCAGCCAGCCCATCTATAACCCCGATGAGGCGGCGAAGACCGACGCAGAACGCGATAAGGACGCTGAGAAGGACACCCGTCCGGTAAACGACCGTGGTTACGGTTTGACTGCCGTTGCGTCCAATCCGATTGTCGAGGATACGGCGACGACCATTCGTGAGAGTGGTCCGCCGCCTGCTCCCCGTGAGGGTGCCCCGGTTATCGGGCGTGTCGCGGACTACAACACAGCGGTTCCCCAACCCGTTGATCCGGCGTCGAAGGAAACCGTTCCTGGTGGAGCCTATGTCGTCAACGGCAAACTGGTTGACGCGAACGGCGAACCCGTCAAGGAAGAACGCAAGGCTTCGACCGAGCCGGAACCCAGGCGTGCCGCTCCCAGCGAGCCAGAGCCGAAGGGCTAAGACCGCAAACGGGGCTGCGGACGTGCGGGTATCTCCCAGTGGGGATACCCGCATTGTTATAGCGAGGCAACTGTGACGTATGAACGCGCCGACATCCTGCAATACCTGACGAATTCCCTCCACGCGGTTGCTGTCGAAACCGGACAGGTCGAGACGGACACACCCGAGGGCTACAGTGACTCGATTGACAACGCCCTGCGACAACTCGGCGTACCCGAAACGAGCCTCGACGCTCCGGCGATTGCTGACACGCAGATTATCGCCTCGCAACTCTGGGCTGAATACTTCGCGCTCCAGCGATACCTCCGCTCGCTGGCGATGTACGTTGACATCTCGATTGACGCGCCTCTGACGCTCAAAAAGCGGTCGCAAGCATTCCGCCAGGTCGAAGCCCTGATCCGAGCCAACGCGAATGCGATGGAAGAGATGGGCGTCGGCTCGCGGGGAATGCGCTATGTCGCCATCCGCACTGCGTGGCAATGGCACGGCGTCCCACCGATTGACGAATACGCAGGCACACTATGAGCCTGTTCTCGGTGGCAGAACTGGAGTCGCTGCACGGCGAGCAGTTGTTCGATAAAGTCGGGCTGCTCGAACGTCCGGTGCGTGTCAAAACCAGCACAGGCACGACTGAAACCTATCAAACAATCTACCCCGAAATCCCCTGCCGGATCGGGTTCTCGGTTGAGTCGAAAGCGCGTGAGGAACAGGTATCCGGCATCGAATCGGTGCGCTCGGAATACTGGCTGACCTTCCCGCTCGGATGGGACGTGCATGAGATCGACCGGGTAACGATTGACGGCGAGCGATACAACATCAACGCCCTGAAAGACAAAATCTCGTTCCAGGTTGCCATCCGCGCACTCGCGACCAAACTCGAATGAGACTGCGCGTCGCGGTAGACCGGATTATCAACAACCTGCCGCATATCAGTGCGCAGATGGACGCTGTTATTAAGGAAGCGACCGTCACCAGCGCGAATAACATCCGCGACCGCGTGATTACGAACATGCAGATGAGCGACGGTCGTCCCGGCTGGTATCCACGCACGCGCAGCGGTCATTTCATTCGCTGGATTCGAATTGTCGGCAGTTCGGCACGCGGCAAGGAAGCGGTCGTCGTATTCGACGCTCGCCACGCCCCGTACTTGCAGCGCGGCACTTCAGTCATGCCTGCCCGACCGTATGCAACACTGGCACGCGACGAAGAGGAGCCGATCTTCCTGGCAAACGTCGCAGAAGGGCTGGCGAGGCTCTATTGATCGAGCACGTCCGGGCGTATGACATTCTTGCCGACCTTCTGACTGCGGCTGCGGTTGAGGCTGGCCTCGACGCGGGGCACGTTCACTACAACTCGCCGCCCGACCGGAGTAAATTCCCGGTCATTCTCTACTCGCTCGTCGTCAACACCGACCGGAACAACCTGACAAAACGACACGCCGTCGAGTCCGAGTGGAACATCGAAGTCGTTACCGAGTCGGAAGATTTGCGGTCGATCCTGGCAATTGCCGACATCGTTGACAACCGTTTGACGGGAGTCGCGAACTATACTGCGTACGGTGTCCATTTGATGTGGCTCCACCGGATTGCCTCGTTCGACCGGAAAGATGAGTTCAACGGGATCGCAACCGTTCATGTTGGCGGTCTGTACCGCACGTCCATTCAAGAGGCATAGGAGGGGCAGATGCCAGACCGATCATCACTCAACCAGCTAGTCCAGATCGCGCCCGAAGCGACACCGGGTACTGTCGCTACTACAGGGTTCAAGCGGTTTGCGACACTCGCCGTGACACCCGGCATGAAGATGAACTTCAACGAGTACCGTCCGCAGGGTCGCAAGGTGCCGACGCTCGAACTCGTCAACAAGGAATGGACCGAGGCCGGAATTACGGGACCGCTCGTCTTTCAAGAAGCCCCGTACATTCTGAGCAGCCTGATCGGGAAGACTACTCCTACCTCTGAAGGGGCATCGCTTACGGCGAAACGCTGGACGTTCAGCCCTAACGACTTCGGCAACGATGATCCACAAACGTTCACTATCCAGCAAGGCGAGGATCTTCGCGCTCACCAGATGAAGTACGGACTGGTCAATCAGTGCGACTTTACGTGGTCGCGTGAAGCCGTCGAAGTCAACGGCAATATCATCGCCCAGATCCTCGAAGACGACATTGAGATGAACGATGTCGGCGTGACCGACATCGCACTCAAGCCTGTGCAACCAGGCAAGGTCGATGTCTACATGGATAACTGGGACACTGACGAGGACGGCACGTTCGGTCAGTCACAACTTTTGCGTCACCTCGAAGGCGCGCTGCGAATCCCAAACCGTTACAACCCGATCTGGGTCGTCAACTCGGCTCACCCCAGCTTCGACGGACATGTCGAAATCGCCTTCGCTCCGGAAATCAGTCTCACTATGGAAGCCGACGCCGCAGGCATGGCGCTGCTTGCCGACGCTCGTGCAGGCAACACGAAATACATTGAGATGCTAGCGGAAGGTCCAATTATCGATGGTACTGTTCACTACAGCTTCCGTATTCGCGCTGCCTGCCAGGTCAAGGATGTGGGTGAGTTCACCGACGCCGAAGGTCTGTACGCTATCGAGTTCACGCTCGGTATCGTCTACGACCCGACCTGGGGTAATGAATTCGTCGTCGATGTCGTCGTACCACTCGCGGCACTCTAAAGGAGCCTGTATGACTGAGCCACAGCACGTTCGTGTCCGGGCGACTGCGGGTCCGCGCAAGGGTGCGGAATACAACGTCGCGATCAAGACCTTCGAGAGCAAAAGCTGGCAGGCGACGAACGAGAAGGACGACTTCGAGATTGTCAGCTACGCGGACGGAACGCCCTACGCAGGCGACCACCCGAAAGTTGCCAAACCCAAGGCACCAAAGAAGGCGACAACGAAACCAGCGGAATAAGGAGACAGCCCCGTGCCTCTGAACCGTACTCGCGCAGCCGCTCTCATCAAGCGGGTCGTTCTGAAATACAACGACCCAGATCTGGGAGAGCAAGAGTTCTGGGTCAAGTATTACCCGAATAAATTGACCCAGGACAGCATCGACCGATTGGACAAGACCGACGACAACGCGATGGTCGGCGCGATGGTGTCGTTGATCGCAGACTGGGACATTGAGGACTACGTGTTCGATGAAGACGGCGTGGCTATCAATGACGCAGAAGGGAAGCCTGTTCTCGAACGCTTACCCGTCTCGTTTGCTACGTTGAAGACGCTCGGCCTGGGTGTCATGGGCGAAATCCTGCGAGCGATCCGGGAGGATATGACCGTCAGCCCTTTGTGACACAGGCACTCGCCCGGTGGCTTTCGACAGGGGGCGCAATGGGGGCGGTTCCCGACTTTTACGCAACGATTGAGGCGTGCGCGTACATCGGCGGGATCGACCCCGAATGGATGCAAGCGAACCCGTACTGGCGGAACCGCATCCTCGCCGTTATGAGCGCGAAATCGCAGGCACAGGTCACGCTCAACAAGAAGCAAACCGGGCGAAAGTCCTACTAAGGGGTAGCCGTGGCAGTAGCGAGTTCCATCAATATCTCAATCACCGGGGATAACAGTGGAGCCATTACCGCCATAAACCAGGCGAACTCTGCTCTGACCAATATGCAGCAGAGCGTTCGTTCGCTGGGAACCGAGTTCACCAAACTCGGCCTGATTATGAGCGGCGCGATGACCGCTCCTATCGCCGCAGTCGCCAAACTGGGTTTCGACTGGGCGAGTATGCGCGAGCAAGGTCTGATCACGTTCACCGCAATGATCGGTGGCGCAGAAGAAGCTGGCCGCGCCATGAACGAACTGCAAGGCTTCGCCGACAAGACCATCTTCACGATGGGAAGCCTGATCCCGATCTCCCAGCGAATGCTCGCGGTCGGTTTCAAGTGGGCGGAAATCAAGCCCATTCTGTCAGCCGTCGCTGGCGCAGCGTCAGCAATGGGTCCAGCAGCCGAAGAAGCCACCAAGCGTCTGACGAAGGCGATTACCGACGTAAAAACCAAGGGCTTCCTGCAAGGCGAAGAAATCCGGCAGTTCACCGAGAACGGCGTCGCGGCTGTCGAGATCATCGCCAAGGCCATCGGTAAGACGAACAACGAAGTGCAGGACATGGTACGCAAGAAGCAGATGGACTCTGTGACTGCGTTGAACGCCATCATCAATCACCTCAACGAGCATTACGACGACGTGCTGCGAGCACAGGAGACGACGATTGCAGGTCGCGTCTCAACCATGCAGGAACTCTTCTCCCAGTTGAGCGGCACGCTCATGAAACCTGCGCTGCAAGGGATTGCCGACTTCCTTGGCATTCTCAACCCGGCGATGCGCGAACTCGGCTTGATCATTGAGGGGATCAATCCGCAGTGGCGCGTTTTCATAGTAGCTGTGCTCGCGGCAGTCGCCGCGATAGGTCCGCTACTGCTCGCTCTCGGCGGGGCTGCCCTGGCATTCAGCTACCTGATCGCGCCGCTGGGTGCGGTCGCCGTTGCGGTCGGCGCACTCGCACTGGTCATCGGCGCACTGGCTGGCGCATGGGCAGCCGACTTCGGCAACCTGCAAAAAATCGTTGCTGACTGGTTCAGCGGGTTCACCGACACGCTGGCGAACGTCGCAGTCGAAGCCGCCAATTGGGGCGCGAACATCGTCGTCTCGCTGGCAAACGGCATGGCCGAAGCGGTCGATGCGGTGCTGTCGGTCATCGCGCAGATTTCGTCAATCCTTGCCTACTGGTTCGCGCCTGGTTCGCCGCCGCGTGTCTGGCCTGACGCCGACAAGCACGGCGCGGCAGCGATGATGGAGTTTCTGCAAGGAATGACCAAGGTCGATCTGACGGTCTTCAACCAACTGACGGATTTGATCGAGACGGAACTGCGCAACGCATTCGCCGGAATGAAAGACCAGGGCGGACTGTACGACGCGATCATGGGCACCCGTGGCGGCGTTGCGCGTGCCCTCGACGAAATCCGCGACTTCGGTGACGTAACCGAAGAAACGATGCAGGACATCATCGACGCAGCG
>Ga0209077_1000274_pt1 | contig 13561 bp, 8 predicted proteins | sample PPLLak1March2015_FD_187247 | JGI IMG/M metagenome (GOLD analysis project Ga0209077, IMG submission 187247) | Freshwater sediment microbial communities from Prairie Pothole Lake near Jamestown, North Dakota, USA - PPLs Lake P7 Core (1) Depth... | ecosystem: Environmental > Aquatic > Freshwater >... | reverse complement strand
GCTGACCTTCGCCTGGGCCATGAGGTCGCCCTCGTAGCTCGAGTCGGCGAAAACGGTGGCGCGGAACGTCGCGCCGGTTTCCGTGGTGATTTCGACGATGCGGGTGCCTTCCTTGCGAACGCCGGTGTTTTCGCGCAGACCGTCACCTTCAATGAGGGTGACGCCCGCCTCCTTCAGCATCTGCCGCATGATCGCTTCGGCCACCTTGGGCTCGGGCATCCAGGCGATCTCCTGCATGTGGCGGTTCAGTTGGTAGCGCCGGCCGGCACGAAGGTAGAACTCCAGCGCCAGTCCCCCGATGACTTCGCGCCTGCCGACGTCGGTGCCTGACAGCCCGCCGCTCACCATCCCGCCAATGTGCTTGCCGGGATTGAGAAGAGCCGTTTTCAGTCCCTGCCGGGCGCCTGCCACCGCGGTCATGACGCCACCGGCCGTGCCGCCGTAAACGATGAGATCGAAGCTTTGCTGGGCCGTGGCTGGGACCGTAGCCAGCACAGCCAGCAACACAATTGCCAGTATCCTCATCTCGATTTCCTCCTGATTCCTGATGCGTAAGGAGATATCGCCGAGTTGCGCACGAGAGGCGTCGGCAGCTTTTTCCAGCCAGAATGATAGCAGCCTGCGGAAAAAATGCCACGGATTTCACCGAGACTCCGACGGAACGTTCCGGATTCGCGACACAGAGTTTCAGAAATGGGATCGAACAGGCTATGAGAAAGCCGCCGAGAGCCATCCTGAATTGGCCCGCGATTTGCTCTACGTTCATTTCGATGCTTACGACTCTATTTCAGGATCTGCGCTACGGCGTCCGGCTTCTCTGGAACAGCCCGGGTTTCACGGCAGTCGCCGTGCTCACAATGGCCATCGGAATTGCGGCGAACACCACCGTCTTCACGTGGGTCGATACCGTTTTGTTCCAGCCGCGCGGCGGCATCGCCGACGGACAAAGCCTGGTCACATTGGAGTGCGTCGATCCCGATCACGAAGGCTTCAATATCTCTTACCCGGATTACCTGGATTTCCGCAAGCATCTCAAACACTCCACTCCCGCCGTTTCACTGCTACCGCAGGCCTTCAGGGTAGGCGAAGGAGAGACTGGAGAATTGGTCTGGGGCGAACTGGTCACGGACAATTACTTTCCCGTCCTGGGCGTGAAGCCTCTGGTCGGCAGACTCTTCTCGACCGATGAGCTAAGCGAGAAAATGAAACCCGTTCCGGTGGCTGTGATCAGCGAGCGGCTATGGCGCAGCCGTTTTCTCGGTAATCCGAACGTTATTGGCAGCACCATCCGGGTCAACCGGAGAACACTGACTATCGTGGGTGTAACCCCGGCCGCGTTCAACGGCTTCTGGAGAGGACTGGTCTTCGACATGTGGGTGCCGCTCGGGATGGGGTCTGAGCTGCACATTGTTCGCGAATCGATGCTCAGCAATCGCCAGAGTCGACCGTTCAATGCCGTCGCGCGGCTCAAACCGGGCGTGCCGATCGAGAAGGCGCGGGCAGAGCTCGCCACTCTCGCCCGCCGATTGGCCTCGGTCTATCCGGACACGAACAAGGATTTCGGGGCCACGCTGTTGAGCGAATGGGACGCGCACAACAACCTCCAGGCCTGGTTGAAGGCTCCGTTGACGATCCTGCTCGCGATGTGTTTTCTGGTGCTTCTGATCGCTTGCGTGAATGTCGCCAATCTCCTGTTGGCCCGATCGATCACCCGGCAAAAGGAGATCGGCGTCAGGCTGGCGCTGGGCGCCGCCCGGGGACGCCTGGTCCGGCAGTTGCTGACGGAAGCCACGCTGTTGCCCGCCTTGGGGGTCGTTGCGGCCATTCCTCTCACCGCGTGGGTGCACACTTCGATCGCCCAACTGGCGCCGCGGATGGGCAATCTTCCAATACGCGTCGACACGCAAATAAGCGGCAAGGTGATGGCTTTTGCGATCTTGATCACCGTCGCCGCAGGCTTCCTCGCAGGCCTTTCACCCGCGCTGCACGCGATGCGGACAAACGTGAACGAAAGCCTGCGGGAGGGAGGCAGGAGCGGGACTTCCAGTCGGCAATCACTCCGCATCCGAAGTCTTTTCGTGGTTTCCGAAGTCGCCCTGGCCTTTGTCGCGCTCGTCGGGGCAGGCCTTTTTGTGACGAGTTTCCGGTCAGCATCCGCAGTAAATCCCGGTTTTGACGCCAGGAATGTCGTAATTGCGCAGATCCCGTTCTCGACCAACGGCTATACCGACGAGCAACGCAGCGACTTCTGCGAAAAACTGCGTGCTGGCCTCGAAGCTCGTCCGGGTATCCTGGCTGTCAGTTACGCCGACACGGTTCCCCTTGGATTCGGTAGCGGTGGGGAAAGGGACGTTGAGGTCGAGGGCTACGTGCCAGCTCGAAACGAGCTCATGACGTTTGGCCGCAGCCTGGTCGCTCCAGGCTACTTCGGGTTGATGCGCATACCTCTTCTTGCAGGCCGTGATTTTTCCGAACGGGACAGGGTCGACGGAAAACCGGCAATAATCGTCAGCGAGGCCTTCGCCAAACGTTTTTACGGCGCTCAGAATCCCATTGGCCGCCGAGTTCGGATCGGCAGCGCCTGGAACGAAATCGTCGGCCTGGTCAAGGACAGCAAATGCTACAGGTTGGATGAAGAACCTCGGCCTTACTTCTTTGAACCACTCCGGCGCGGCGCTGTGCCTGCCGGAATCAACTTTTACCTGCGCACCGGCCTTGATCCCGGACAAACCAACGCGGTCGTCCGGCGGGAAGTGGCCGCGATCGACCCGGAGATCTACTCGCAAACGATCCTCCTGTCCGATTACATCATGGGGCCCCTCTTTCCTCAGAAAATCGCCGCAGTCATGCTGACCGCTTTGAGCGCCATCGCTCTGATCCTGGCGGCGGTCGGGCTCTATTCCATGATGGCCTACGCGGTGGGCGAACGAACCCATGAGATTGGGATTCGTGTGGCAGTTGGCGCGAATTCAACGAGAGTGCTGGTGATGGTTATCCAAAAGGCGATGCTGATGGCCGGAGCAGGCGTCCTGGCCGGCCTGGCCGTTGCCTCGGCAGGTGCGAACCTCGTTGCCAGCCTGCTGATTGGCGTCAGTGCCACCGAACCGCGGGTATTCGTGGGGGCGGCTCTGTTCCTCGTCCTGATTGCGCTCCTGGCTGCCTCACTTCCCGCCTACCGTGCGACCCGGGTTAACCCAATAATCGCCTTGCGGCACGAGTAGGACGCTTGGAGTCAAGGTCTGCCGGCCGCGGCCTTTAAAAACGGGTCAGAGGTGGTTGACCCCTCAGCAGCGCCCTCCGTGGCACAATGCTCCTTTCTGGAGTGCGGCGGCAGAAGGAATCCGATGCCGTACCAGGATTCCTGGCGACGCCGCTTTCCCCTATGCACCATTCTGAGTGTCCGAGTACCCCAAATCCGGGATCTTGCACAGGGGAAAGCGGCGTCGTCAGGGGTCCTCCCCAAAAGCGTCGGACTCCTTTTCCCGCCGCACTCCAAAACGGAGCGTCTTGCCCCGAGGAACGGGAGAGAACCGGCGCCGAAGTCCCGGGTGTCATAGAACACGCGCGTACAGAAGGCCCCGGCCTCTTTTCCCGATGACCGTGATCGCGCCCATTTCTCGCAGACAGTAGGCCATCTTTTGCGCGAGCCAAGGCGTACGACCGATGGCGTGAGCCAGATCAGTCGTCGTAAACGGGTCCTTCAAGGTTGTTGGGATCAGCGCCAGCAGATCAGCCGGTGTTTCGAGCAGGCATTGACCCACCACCTCCAACAGCCGGCGCTCGTGTGTGACCCAACCTCTGCGCTGTCCGCGTCGAGTGTTGACTTCCCGGCGAACCTCTTCCTCTTGGATCAACACCACCTCAATCGAAAAGTTCGGATGGGCGATCAACTGAGGAATACTTACCAGTTCCTCGAAGAGATTCTCGACTGTGCTCCGCTTGGGTGACTTGCGGCGGCCCAGCACGCTCTTATCAGTTTTGGACAGGCGGACGATCCATTTCTCCTGAGCGACGGGATAGACCAATCGAACGCAATGGCGCTGCGTAAGTGTGTACAGCTTGCCCCTGATTGCGGAAAGATTGCGCGTCTGGATCTCGATCAGCCAGTCGCCGCGAACGATATCTACGGTGAACCCATCCACGGGTGCTTCGGTCAGATCGCCGGCCCGGGCGTACCACCGTTTCAACGCGGCGTGAAGCGGCTTTTCGTTTAAAGTCCCGATCTGGTTTGTCATTGAACGCTTTCCATGCCGACTCGCGACGTCACCAACACCAACCCGGGTGTCTTGTCACGATACACCCCATTCGGCTCCGAGGGAACGAGCCCGAAAGGAACTGAGATTCTTGATATGATGCCCCCGTGTCGTTTGACCACTCAAGCAAATCACGCCTGACATGTAAGGATCTTGATCGATTCCCCGGGGACACACTGCTCGACCGTATCGGGCGAGTTGTTGCGGCCGTCGAATGCCTGCCGCGCAAGGAACTCTTCGAGTCGTGGGAAATGGCCCGCCGAATCCGAAGGCGACTCCGGGGAGGCCGCGTTGTCGATCTCGCCTCCGGCCACGGATTGTTGGCCATGATTCTGCTGATTCTGGACGACACTTCGCCTTGCGCGTTGGCTGTGGACACGAGGATTCCAGAAAATGCCCCTCGACTCTTGTCCGCGATCGAGGCAGCTTGGCCACGCTTGGTTGGACGGATGCAGTTTGAGCAAAGAAGCATCGACGAGGTTGATCTGAGATCAGGCGATCTGATCGTCTCTGCTCACGCTTGTGGGAGTCTCACTGACCGGATTCTCGATCGCGCCATCTCGATTCAGGCCCGGGTTGCCGTTTTACCCTGCTGTCACGCCGAAGCCAGGTGCGACATCGGCGGACTCGGGGGATGGCTCGACAACGCGCTCGCTATTGACGTAACACGGGCCGTGCGGTTACAGCGCCACGGCTATCGGATACATACTCAAGGTATTCCTTCGGATATCACTCCGAAGAACCGCTTGCTCCTTGCAGAACCTCACAATTCGGTTCGCGCCAAGGGCGTGCCGTGTCTGCGTTATTGACTGCCTTCATCCGCAGTCACCATGGAATCCGACGTGAGACGGTAGCTCGCGTAACCAGGTCTTCCGGGCCGGCCTTCCGGGCCAGGCGTGGACTTCGAAAACTGACGCCAAACGCCGAGTCACTCAGCTGGCTGGTTGTTCGGTCGTCCGCTCGATCGGCGGTTAGACCACTGATCGATGATCACCTTCGTATCTGGCGTGACAGTGGTCGTGGCGAGACGACTCCTCACAGCAGGCCCGAGTCGGGGATTCAACTGGAGCGCGTGATCCAAGTCCTTCAGACCCTCCTCACAATCACCTTTAGTCAATCGAATGATCCCTCGACCCATGTACGGGTCTGCCCAGCCCGGCTGGAGCTCTATTGTCCGGTTCAGATCCGTGAGAGCCGCGTCCAACTCTCCCTTCACCAAGAGAGCGAAGCCCCGAGTCTGGTAGGATGCAGCAAGGTTGGGTTCCATTTGAATGGCTCGGGTGCTGTCGCCGATGGCCCCATCCGTATCACCCAGGGTGTTTCTCACTGCCGCCCTATTCTGGTACGCTTCGGGAAGGAGGCTATCCAGTTCAATCGCCTTGGTGTAATCTGCAAGGGCCTCTTCAAATTCGCCTTTTTCCTCCCGCAGGTTGCCGCGATTGTTATGGGTCGCAGCCAAGACCCTGCGAAGGCCAGACTCCTCGGGTCCATTCGTTAATCGGTCTCCCAGTTCGATGACCGTGGCATAGTCCCGAAGAGCAGCTTCCCGGTCACCGGCGCGTTGGCGATCGGCGCCTCGGCTAAAGTACGCCCGAGCAAGTTGTGGCCGCACATATGGCCTGAGCTTGGGATCGATTCTGATCGACGCCTCAAGGTCCATAATCGCGCCGTCGTAGTCCCGGTTTCTCAAGCGGACTACACCTCGGCCCCAATGCGGTTGGGAGAAGTCAGATCGGATCGCGATGGCCCTGGTGAAGTCCGCCACAGCGGCCTCGCCGTCTCCCTTGGTGGCGTGAGCAAGACCGCGATTGTGGTAGGCTTCGGCACATTTCGGATCGAGCTCGATCGCGATATTGAAATCCGCAGCCGCTAAGTCGATGCGGTTTCTCTTGAACCAGTCATTTCCCCGCTCGATGTAAGACCGGACCATGTCGGCCCGATCAGGCATTTCATCTGAAGGCTCTTCGCTTCGGGTGATATAGAGCTGCAACAAGCGGAGCCGGTCTCGTGCGGGATTTGAGGGATCAGGTTCGACATTCTGTCCTGCCGACCACCCTATGAAAAAGGGGAGCAGACCGAGAACAAGATGGAAGAACCGTGCTGGCTGGAAAAGCAAAATCGCCATGTTATCCTCCTTCTCGACCACGAAACCTCCCCCAGGCTTGGTCACTATCCGTGCAAGCGGGCACCGCGTTTCGAAGGTGAGTCACCACCCAGAACTACTCCGCGGAATCTCGCGGTTAGTTGCGGATGATCTTCGCGACGCGGCGAAATTGGCAGGCGTTCGGTGATACCGATGAGAATTGTACCGAGCCAGGCGACAGCGAGTGCGGCATTCAGGAGGAACCGGGGAATGAGGTCAATCGGTTATTCCGACGCTCGTTTCTTTCTATATGTACGTATTAGACTCGCGAAAAGGTCCATTAGTTGGAAGCAACGGCAATTGCTCTTTAAAAGGCAGCAAGCCTGGAACCTGGGACTGCGCCCGGGTGTCGAATATATTAAAGATTAAGGAGTATCTTCGGAAAGCGTCTACACGCTGCGGAGGGATTTACCAGAAAGGGCCGGCCCCTCGATCGGGGGCCGGCTCGTGGAACCGTCAGGGATCAGAACACGGCCTTCAGTGCGAACTGCCAGCTTCGCCCTGAAGGTGAAACCACGCCGGTGACCGTTCCGAATGCGGAGTTTGTCGGCGAGGTATTGGGGCCGCTGAAGCTCGTCTGGTTGAAGGCATTGTAGGTCTCGGCCCGGAACTCCACCCTCGTGCTCTCGCGAATCGGGAAGTTCTTGATGATCGAGAAATCCCACCTCACCTGATTGTCTCCGCGGACATTGTGGCGCAGCGGGAACGTGCGGATGTTGGACGCGAGCTGCTGGTTCGAGACCCTGTTGAAGATGCTGGTGTTGAACCAATGATCGATGTTGCGTTGATCTTTCGGCAACTCGAGGTCCTCGAGGTTCCCGGTAAGGATCGCGTTGCCGAAGCCGAGTGGTGCTCCCGACTGGGTCTGGTAGATGCCGCCGAGCTGCCATCCGCCGATGATGCCGTTGACCACCGACGGCAGCGACTCGCCGAACCGCCGGCCGCGCCCGACCGGGATCTCCCAGATGCCGCTGCCCGTCGTCCGATGGGTGCGGTCAAGGCCGCCGATCACGTAGTACGGCACCGGGTCGGTCTGGTTCAGGAACTCAGTGCCCTCCATCAGCTTCGACCAGGTGTAGCCGAACTGCAGCGTGAAGCCCTGGGCAAAGCGCCGCTCAATTCGGTTCTGCATCGAGTGGTAAATGGAGTAGCCGATCGGCTCCTCTACTTCGACGTCGCCAAACTGCGGGTAAGGTTTCAGAAGGTTGGCGCGTGACATGTTGGCGCCAAAGATCGGATCGATCCCGTTGAAAGGATTCTTGAAGGACTTACCCAGATAAGAGATCGCGGCCTGATCGCGCGTCGGGGAAGTGCTCAGGTACTCGGCGGGCGTGACGTTGAGATTGCGAGTCACACCGAGCCGCGTGCCGCGGTTTCCGACGTAGCTCGACTCGACCATGAAATGCCCCGGCAGCAGCTGTTGGATCCCGAACGACCAGCGCTCGGCAAAGGGCTGCAGCATGTTGTAGTCATAGAACTGGAGGCTCTGGCCGATGTTGGTGAGCAGGCCCCCGGCGGCGCCTAGCGGCTCTTTCAGCCCGTTCGGGAGCGGGTTCCCGACCGTTGCCTGATAGGTCAGACCGCTGTCCAGCGAAGCCTGGATTGGGGTCGACTGGGCGAAGCCTGTCTGGATCCCGGCGGTGCTGTTCACGCCCAGCGTGTCGTGGAAAACTCCGTAGCCGCCTCGCACGATCGTCTTCTCAAAGAGTTGATAGGCGAATCCGACACGCGGCTGGAGGTTGTTCTTCTCCCCTCGGTACGGACTACGGCCGATATCCCCGGTCGACACGAACGTCAGCCCGCCGGGAACGCGGAACTGATCAACCGGAATTTCCGGGATCGGATTCTTGGCGTAGTTGGCCTTGGCCTGGGCCTCGATCGGGTTCGATTGGTCATAGGCGAAGCCCGCGACCAGGCGGTCGAAGCGCTCCGTCAGCGGAGTCTCCAGCTCATATCGGAGGCCGAGGTTGAGCGTCAGCTTTTGAGAGACCTTGAAGTCGTCGTGCAGGTAGATCCCGAAGTACTTCTCCTGCATTGCCCAGCTCCCGCCTCGTTCCATCGATCCACCGGGCACACCGAGGACAAATGACGCCATTTCCTGCCCGATCGGCGCCGCCGAGCTGGTGTTCAAGGGGCCCTTGGTGTAGGTGTTGGCGAAGATGAATTCAGGCGCCACCGAGCGCATGTAACGGTCGTGATTGCCTCTGTAGACGCGGATGTCGGCCCCGAATTTCAGGTTGTGATTTGCCTGAAGGCGACTCACGTTGGCGCTGACGCTGTGCGTCAGGCTCGTGTCCGCCCCGTCCCCGCTCTCCCAGCCGCTGATACTGTCATATCCGTTGCTCGCAAAGCGCGGGATTGGCGCCAGTTCCTTGTCGATCAGGCCCAGGAGCGACTGCGAAAAACCCAGGCTCGCCAGATCGTACCCCTGCGTCACTCGGTGCTCAGGGAAGTCCTGGCTGGTGAGACCGTAGCGGACGTTCAGCACCGTGTTTGGGTTGACGACGTAGACGTCATCGAGGGCGAGGCCGCGGTTGATGCGATTCAAGACGATGCCGCTGTAATCGCCGAACCAGTGGTTCTTGTCCTCCTGCCACCAGTCATAGTGCACGCGGACGAACAGCCGATGGTTGTCGCTGAAAACGTGGTCGACGCGCGCCATGTGCACGTAGTAATCCTCGGCCGCGCTCAGACCGTAGAAGTAGTTGTTGCGGCCATCGGCCGTGCCCGGCTGGTTCGGCAGCGGAAACAGCGCCAGCACCTTCTGCGAGACCGGATCGAGCCGTTCGGCGGGAATTATGTTGTTCGGGAAAGGATCTCGCCGGAACGTGCCGTCCGCCTGGGCGACCGTCGTCAAAGGATCATAGATCTGGTACTGGTTGCCAACCGCAAGCAGGGCGGAAAAATCGCCGCCGCGCTGAGCCGCAGTCGGAACGGTGCGGTTCCCGGATTGCGGCGAACCCCACTTGTTCCCTTCGTACGCGTAGTACCAGAACGTCTTGTTCTTGCCGTTGTACAGGCCAGGAATGTAGACCGGGCCCCCGGCGGAGGCGCCGTAGCGGTGGTCCTGGTAGACGGGTGGCTTCCCGCCGAACTTGTTCTGGAAGAAGTTCGGCGCGTCCAAGGCGCTGTTGCGCGCCCAGTAGTGCACCTCACCATGAATCTCGTTGGTTCCACTTGCCGTCAACACGTTGGTTACCGCGCCGATCGTGTGACCGACGCTCGCGTCGTAGGGATTGGTCTGGATCTTGAACTCCTTGATCGCCGTCGGCGGCGGGCTGAAGGCGATACGCGAGGTGCCGTTGCCGTTCGCGAAGTTGTTGCTCACGCCATCGATCTGGAATTCGTTGTTGTACGCGCCGTTTCCGTCTGTCGACATCTGCGAGGGCGCGTTGTTAAACGCGGCCTTGCGTATGCGCATGTCGGTGCCGTTGACGACCCCGGGCGCGAGCAATGTCAGTTCGGCGGGGTTCCCGGCGAACAGCGGCAGTTCCAAGATCCGGCGCTCGTCGATCAGCTGTCCCAGCGAGGCGCCCGCCGTGTCAAGCACCGGGGTTTCGGCTGACACATTGACGCGTTCGCTGATCTCTCCGACCTCCATCCGGATGTTGACCTCAACGCTCTCGCTGACCCGGACCTGGATTCCTTCGCGGATATAGGTCTTGAACCCCGGCAGTTCGGCCGTAACCCTGTATACCGCCGGGAGAAGGAACGGCATGTTGTAGTTGCCCCGATCGTTTGTCAGGGCGGTTATGGTAACTCCGGTCTGCGCATTGGTTGCGCGGACCTCGACCCCCGGCACTACAGCGCCGGTCGAGTCGGCCACTCGTCCCAGCATCGTTCCGCGTGGGTCTTGCGCCCACGCCGACGACACTTGGAGAACGAGGACTAAAGCAAACAAGAAGAACTTATGAATTCGCACAGCGGACCTCCTGACCGAAAAACTGCCGCGTAGAGGTGGTCTGTCCACGCAGCATCGTTTAGACACGCTCTACTGAAAACTTCAAAGACGTAGTCGTGCTCTTGTGGCGGCTGATTGTCCGCTACCGCTTCAAAAGACTCAAGACAAATCGAAGATCGGGGCCGTTAGTAATAATCGTCCGCATCCGCACAGAGCCGGGACAGGGTCGTCTGAAATTCCGCCCTCACAGCATCCGTTGGGTAGTCGTCAGCATTAGCGGGCGTGCCAAACCGCGCGTTGAAGCGATTCAGTTTGGCGATCCCGGAGGCAAGCGCACCGGGATCAACTCCGAGATCGTGAAGCGTCAGGACAGCCACCGCGTCACACCACAGCTCCAGCTGCTGAATCTGTTCGTGATCTCCGAGAGCTCTAGCCGACTCATACTCGTTCCAGACATACTCGTGCCCTAGCTCATGAGCCACAAGCGCCTGGAGTTCGGCGCCTGTCAATAGACGGAGCGCCTGCTCCGAAACAAGAAGCACACACCGGGCGTGAATCGCGACCGCTGCCTGGAAAGCCCGTATCACTTTGAGCTCAATGACTGATTCCCTGTCGTGGTAGGCGAGGATCGGCGCCAGCGCGCTGAGCTTGGCAACGGCGCCGGCTGCCGGCGTTACTTCACCCTCCGGCGGTAGAGACGCTAGCACTCGAGACTTCATTGCATTTGCCGGCTTTGGTGGCCGGATCGCTTTGAAGTATCCCGTGAAGTCACCTGCTTGCACAGGACGGAGCCGGTCGAGGGTTGCCGAGATGATCTTGCCGCCCTTCGGGGACGATCGCCGAATGACCGATCCTGATGAACTGCCTTGCGAGACCAGATTGGAGACTAGAAAGCCGAATACTACGAGGAACAGAAGAGTCCGTCTCATCGCCCACCTACCTTGTTGATCGCGGGCTCGAGCGTGGCAGCCGGACGATCAGGAAGTCTTCAGGACGGTCTCAGGCTTGATTCAGCTTTCCTTCACGCAATTGTCGGGAACGGCTCAAGAGGACGTTGAGAGGGTTGAAGCCCGGCGTTATACTCGGGATCACCTTCCGGGAGGACTCCGAGCGATGAGGCATGAGCTGCGAATCGGCGACTGGCGGATCGAGCCGGACGCAGGAAGACTTAACCGTGGCGACGAGCAGGTCCAGCTCGAACTGAAAGTCATGGACTTACTCGTTCACCTGGCTGAGCATGCCGGCGAGGTCCTCACCAAGGACCGCCTCATCCGCGCCGTCTGGCAGGAAACCTTCGTCACAGATGAGGTGCTCTCGAACGCCGTCTGGCAACTCCGCAAGGCGCTTGGCGATGACGCCAGGCATCCGCGCTATATCGAAACGCTCCCGCGTCGCGGGTACCGGCTGATCGCCCCGGTTGAATTCCGTGCCGACAGTTCGCAGGATGCCGGTGAACCGGAGATTCGAGCGCAGGCCGTTCAGCCGAAAAGCCGTCGGTGGGTGCTCGCGTTGACAGTGACTCTGGTCCTCCTTGGCGCCGCGACGGTCCTCGTTATCTGGTTTCCTCGAACGACGCTGGCTCCAACAGGAGCTCTCACACTGCGAGCGGTTCCGTTCACGAGCCATTCCGGGTCCGAGGAACGTCCCGACTTCTCACCCCAAGGAGACCGGATCGCGTATCAATGGATTGCAAAGGACGAGAAGAATGGGAATTCGGACATCTACGTCAAGCAGGTGGGCCTCGGGGAGCCTCTGAGGCTGACCTCGGACCCAAACCCGGACATGTGCCCCAGGTGGGCTCCCGACGGCCAGCGGATCGCCTTTGTCCGCTGGCTTTCCGACAAAGTAGCCATAATCGAGGTGCCTGCCCTGGGTGGATCGGAACGGACACTGGCGGAACTCCGCACTGACGTCAGGCTATATGATCAGGGGGGACTCAGTGACCTGTCCTGGTCGCCTGATGGCAAGCGCCTGGCTATTTCGTTTCGCCCTCACGGCACGCTTGAAGCACGCTGCCATCTCCTCGATGTCGATTCCGGCCACTTGGAGGCGTGCACCTCGCCACCCAAGGGAACTTTCGGTGATTACTTCGGTCAGTTTTCACCCGACGGTAGAGCAATTGCCTTTTTTCGAAGGAAGGGTTGGGGGATCTGCGACTTGTATCAGCAGTCCCTGCCGAACGGCCCGGTGCAGCAGTTGACGTTCGAGAGTTTCCCCGGGGCGCGGGGGCTGGCCTGGATGCCAGATGGCAGGCAAATTGTCTTCGCCGCAGACGACCGCCTCTGGCGGGTCGCTCTTCCAGGAGGTGGCCCGGTACCTTTGACCGGAACTGGAGAGAATCTGGCAAGGGAATACCCGGCAATGTCCAGTAAGGGGAGCCTTTTGGCCTACGCCCAGGGCACGCCTGTCCAGCGCGATATCTGGCGACTTGCTAATCCACTCGCGGAACATACCGGTCAGGGACGAGCCGAGCGCATCATCTCTTCGACACGCGGGGATGACAATCCGCAGTTTTCCCCCGATGGAAACAGGATTGCGTTTGCGTCGAACAGGACCGGGTATTTGGAGATCTTTGTCTGCAACAACGACGGGTCCGGGTTGAGGCAGGTGACACACCTGAAGGCCGACAGCGGCTCACCGACCTGGTCGCCGGATGGCCGGCAGATTTGCTTTGACAGTTTTACCCAAGATGCAGAGGTCTACGTGGTGAACGCCGAAGGGGGCGCGCCGCGCCGACTGACCACTCACCCCGCTGCGGATGTCACGCCCACCTGGTCCCGAGACGGCCGATCCGTCTATTTCTCCTCTAATCGGTCCGGAAGATACGAAATCTGGAAGACAACCGTCGGGAGAAGCGAGGTCAGCCAGGTGACACGGCAAGGCGGTTTCCGTTGTATAGAATCGCTCGATGGCACCCGGTTGTACTATGCGAATGGCTTTCCTGGGCAGATAACGGTAATGCCGACGGGCGGAGGGCCAGAAACCCCGATTTTGAAGAAAAATCTTTCCTTTGTCCAATGGGACTTGAGCTCCGCGGGCATCTATTTCAGAGACGAACGGAAGGTTTGTTTCCTCGATTTTGCGACCGGGAGCACGCGCGAAGTGCTGACCCTGAACGTGCCGAACCCAGCGACCTTGAGAGTCACCCTCGACGGCCGCTGGTTTCTCTGCTCCGGTTCTGATCCACGAGAAGGATCGGACATCGTGCTCGTCGAAGACTTCCGCTGATCAGCTGTCGTGGCTCTGAAGAGCTAACAGCACCGG
>Ga0209077_1000273_pt1 | contig 13623 bp, 12 predicted proteins | sample PPLLak1March2015_FD_187247 | JGI IMG/M metagenome (GOLD analysis project Ga0209077, IMG submission 187247) | Freshwater sediment microbial communities from Prairie Pothole Lake near Jamestown, North Dakota, USA - PPLs Lake P7 Core (1) Depth... | ecosystem: Environmental > Aquatic > Freshwater >... | reverse complement strand
ATTCGGGCGGAAAAGGGTGTAATAATAACATTAGACGCGAACCCATTGAGCGAGAAGGATTATGGAACATTTAACCCCGAAACAGGCCTACGAATACCTGCACACCACACGCGAGGCGGTGTTCATCGACGTGCGCAGCGAAATGGAATTCCTTTTCGTCGGCCACCCCGACGGTTCGATCCTGATTCCCTGGGTCGATGCGCCGGATTGGGAAGTCAATCCGCACTTCGTTTCCCATGTCAAAACCGCCGCCAGCATCAACCGCCCTGTGGTGCTGATCTGCCGTTCCGGCCGGCGCTCGGTGGATGCCGGGCACGTGCTGGAACAGGCCGGGCTAACGGAGGTGTATAACGTGCTGCACGGCTTCGAGGGCGATCTCGACGACAACTACCATCGCAACACGGTCAACGGGTGGCGCTTCGAAGGCCTGCCCTGGACGCAGACTTAAGGAGATGCTGATTTATTCCCTCCCCCTTGAAGGGGGGAGTTTGATCGGTGAATAAATCAGCGGTTCCTTGAATTAGCTTTCAGCTGTCAGCCATCAGCAGAGCTGGTTTGGCTGATGTATGACTTCTCACCAATGCGGCAAAATCCCCTGCCGGCAGCGGACGGCTGAAGTAATAGCCCTGCATTTCATCGCATCCCTGTGCACGCAGATATTCCAGTTGCTCCAGGGTTTCCACTCCTTCGGCAACCACCCGAAGATTCAGACTGTGTCCCAGATTGATAACTGCGTTGGTGATGGCGGCATCATCCGGATCGATGCAGATGTCACGCACGAAGGACTGGTCAATCTTGATTTTGGAAATCGGCAGGTGCTTAAGGTAGCTGAGGGAAGAGTAGCCGGTACCGAAGTCATCGATCGAAATCAGGATGCCGAGCGCGTGCAGTTGGCGCAGGGTACCGACTGTGGCCTGCAAATCCTGGATCAGGATGCTCTCGGTGACTTCCAGTTCCAGCAGTTCCGGTGCCAGACCGGAATCATTCAGGGTCCGGGAAACCATGTCCGCCAGGCCGCGTTGACGGAACTGACGCGCAGAAAGATTGGCCGCCACGCGGAGCGGCGGTAGCCCGGCTCTAATCCAAGCACGATTCTGGACGCATGCGGTACGCAAGACCCACTCCCCGACGGGAACGATCAAACCAATTTCTTCAAGCAGGGGAATGAATTCCGCTGGCGACACTATGCCTCGATCCGGATGCTGCCAGCGCAATAATGCCTCTACCCCAGTGATGTTTCCGCTTTGCAGGCTGATCTGGGGCTGGTAATAAAGCATGAATTCATCGCGCTCCAGCGCACGGCGCAAGCTGCTTTCCAGTGTCAGACGCCGGGGTTCGCCGCCGTTCATGGAGTGGTTGTAAAAGCGGTAATCATTGCCGCCCTGTGTTTTGACACAAGACATGGCAGTGTTGGCGTTGCGGATCAGGTCGTCCAGGTTGCCGGCATCGAGCGGATAGAGTGCGATACCGATGCTGGGAGTAGCAAATGCCTCCTGAACACCCAGATCAAATGGCTTCGCCAGTGCGGCGAGGATTTTTCCGCCCACTCGTTCGATGTTCTGTCGGTCGCCGACATCTATCAACAGCACGGCGAATTCGTCACCGCTCAGGCGAGCGATGGTGTCGCTGCCGCGCACATTTTCCGCCAGGCGCTCAGCAACGGCATGCAGCAGCCGGTCGCCGAAAGCTTGGCCGAGCGTGTCATTGACGGTTTTGAAGCGATCCAGGTTGAGATGTAACAGTGCCACCAGCCCACCGCTGTCTTGCGCCGCAGCCATGGCCTGCTTGAGGCGTTCCTCCAGCAATATGCGGTTGGGCAATTCGGTCAGGGGGTCGTAATAAGCCAGATTGTGAGCGCGCGCTTCGGCCAGCTTTTTCTCGGACAGGTCGGCAAATATCCCCAGGTAGTTAACGGTTTCCCCCTGTTCATTGCGGATGGCGACGATGGTCAGCCATTCCGGGTAAGCTTCGCCGTTCTTGCGCCGGTTCCAGATTTCGCCCTGCCAGTAGCCATTTTCGACCAGGGAAACCCACATGTCCTGATAAAAAGCGCTGTCGTGCCGGTCCGAGCGCAACATGCGAGGGTTGTGTCCGAGAGTTTCCTCCTCGCTGTATCCGGTGATCGTGGTGAATGCCCGGTTAACGCGCAGGATATTGGCCTGGGCGTCGCTGATAATGATGCCCTCGATACTGTTTTCGAACACCTTGGCGGCCAGGCGCAGGTCTTCCTCGCGTTGTTGTAGTTCTTCCTGCGCCAGCCGGAGTTTGTCGCGTTCGTCCTGCAGCTCGAGAATATGCTTCCCCTGGAGAGCCTCCCTCTCACGGTTCTGGTTGACCAGCTGCTGGCGTGATATTTCCAGCTTTTGCTGCACCCGGCTGGTTATCAGATAAAACATGATGAATAGCAGTGCTGCGACAGGTATATAGAACTGGCTGACAAAACGCATGGAGGTTTTGATTCCCTCCTGGCTCTGGGTCTTGTCGCGAAGAAGAATCATTTGCCCCACCGCGCGCCCACCTGCTTCCTCGACGGGAAGCGCGCCGGCGTAAAAGTGCCTGGCACCGATATCAAGGCTTCTGTCACTGCTGGACTTTCCCGTGCGGGCCAATAAGGGGGCCAGGATGTCGCCTGGCAACTCCAGTGTCTGGTGGACGCTCACGACATTGGAGAAATGGTCCCAGTCGGCAGGGCGATGGAGTATTCGCATCCCCTCTTCCCAGGCCTTGCGCGTCAGGAAGCTCTTGTCGATCAATAACAGGAGATCAACGTCGGCGAGGGTTCGAACCCCCTTCAGCACTTCCTCGATTTCCTCGCCCAACTCCACATAGCCGATCAGCCCCCGCTCATCGCGCATGGGCGCGACCACGCGCAGGGTGAATGTGCCAATTGGCCCCAGTTCGACACCGGAGGCTATTTCGCCACTTTTTTCCGCGCTCAGGGTGGTAATACGATTGATGGTGTCGCCATGGCGTCCCGGCTGATGCACGCGCAGCACATTGACCCGGTTGGCGTCCTCGAAATAGAAATGAGTGATGTCGTACCGGTCGCGCAGGTGCTCAAACAGCGGCCCTGCGCGGGCGAGCAGGGCGTCGCGATCCTTGGCCCGCAACGCGGCCTGTAGCGTTTCGTCGCGGATGATCGCTTCCAGTGCCGCACTGAGCTTTTCTGTGCGTCGGGTCAGGGCGATCTGGTAATAGGTTTGTGCCGCCTGCATGGACGAATCAAAAGCCTCGTCGGCATTCGCCTTCTCATGCTGGTACAGACTGGAATAGAAAATGCCCAGCAAAGCCGCCAGCGCCAGCGCCAGGGGCAGCAATATGACTGTTTTCAGGGGGGCACGATCGTTCATTCTCAGGCGGGCTCCGAAAGAACCACGGTATTTCCAGCGTTAATGAAGTTTTGGTAATCTATCAGAAACGACTGTATTTGGGACATCCGGGTAATAAATTCATGTTAGCGCTACGCCCAGTGCGCGCCCAATCAGATAAGTCGCCGCACCTGCAGCGCCGCCAATTGCCAGCATGCGCAGGCCGCCCAGCCAGGCGTGGCGTCCGGTAAACAGGCTGAGGGCGGCGCCCACGCCGAACAGGGCCATGGCGGTCAGTCCCATCGCTGTGAACAGCGCTGTCATCCCGCTGCCGAAAAAGAATGGCAGCAGCGGTACGATGGCGCCGCCGCTGAAGGAAAAAAAGGAAAACAGTGCCGCGCCCCAAGGCGATCCGAGCTCGTCAGGGTTCAGGCCCAGTTCCTCGCGCGCCAAGGTATCCAGTGCCCGGTCGGGGTCGTCGATGAGTTTCTTCGCCAGCTTGCGCGCTTCCTCGCGCTCCAGTCCCTTGGCCTGGAAAATCAGCGCCAGTTCGGCGGCTTCTTCCTGCGGATATAGATCCAGTTCCTCCCGTTCCAGGCCAATCTGGTATTCGTACATCTCGCGTTGCGAACGCACCGAAAGATATTCGCCTGCCGCCATGGAGAATGCCCCTGCCAGCAGGCCGGCCACGCCGGAAAGCAGGATCACCCCGCTGGAGCCCGAAGCGGCAGAGGCGCCCGCCACGCCCATGATCAGGCTGGCATTGGAAACCAGGCCGTCATTGACGCCGAACACTGCGGCTCGCAGATTGCCGCCGCCGACGCTTTTGTGGCGCCGGCCCACTTCATCGAGTGAAGTCGGGATGTGATGATCGGGTGGGTTGTAGATCGACATGCCGCGCACCTTCATCGCGGCCAGCACGCTGCGCAATGCGCGCGGGCCGATGCGGCGCAGCATGGCCGCAACCAGGCGCACCCGCAGTTCGGGAACATAGTGTATGGGTAACCCGGTAGCGCTCTTTTGCGCCATTTCCGCCCAGATCTGCGCTTGCCGTTCTGCCGCCTGCGCTAGTTCGAGAAACAGGATCTGCCGCGCCGTGCCCGATTCGACATCGGAAATGATGCGGTAGAGATAGGCGGAGCGTTTTTCTTCGCGCCAGCTTTCCAACTCATCCATGCGACTTTATCCCGGTTGAATTGCGGTGCATAATGAGGCCCAATTCGCGCCCACCCACAAGGAATTGTGGAACTTCTCAGATCCAATCTGGCTATTGAGCCAGACTTGCAGAATTTTATCCAGTTCGTCCTGACCGCGGTAAGCAGTCTGGGAGGCAATGCCTTTGCCGCTTCCCTGGCCGCGCTGGAGATGACGCAGGCGCTCAGGACGGCAGGAGCGGCGACCGGTTATCCTCTGCCGGCAAGCCTTAAACTGGACCAGCGCACCTTGCTGGTAGCGTGGGGTGAAAATGGCCACCAGCAGCAGATTGTCGCATTATCAGAGACGCCGACCCCCGCTGCGGTGGAACATTTGCGTCGTCACTTGCAGCAATCCACGGCGGCCGCCGATCCTGCCCAGTTGTTGCGCCGAAACGCCGAAATGGAACGCTTTCTCAACGAGACACGGGAGCGCACCGAGAAGGAAATCGAAGCCATGCAGCTGACGCTGGAAATGCGCCAGGAAGAGCTGTCAGCCTCCATCCATCAAGCGGAAACCGATGCGCTGACTGGCTTGCTCAATCGACGTGCCTACGATGCAAAATTGTCCCAGGCTTTCAATCGGACGCGGCGCCAGAAAACCGAAGCGTTGTCGCTGTTGCTGTTCGATCTTGATTATTTCAAACAGATCAACGATGAATTCGGTCATCAGTTTGGCGACGCCTACCTTAACAAGATGGGCCATGCCATGCGAGCGGCGATCCGTGAAGAAGTGGATCTGGCGTTTCGCTTTGGTGGCGACGAATTCGCCATCGTGCAATTTTGCGAGGAAAGCATTGCATGCCGGACGGCTATGGAGGTGCTTGCCAAGATGGGCGGCAAGGTCAGCATCGGCGTCGCTACCCTGACGCCCCTGCAAGCTGGGAATGTCGACCTGGCGGATTTCATCAAGCTGGCCGACGACGCGCTTTATGAGGCGAAACGTGCGGGGCGCGGGCGGGTCGTGGTCAGCAGCTGTGTTGCGCCAGGTGGCGCAGGCTGCACTTTTTTCTGCCCCAAACTGGATAGCGCCGCATGCCTCACATCATAGACAGCGTCAGGGATTGCAAGCTGTTGCACAGCAGCCCGGTGCAAAGCGAGAGCGCCGCCATCCTGCTGCGTTCCAAGGTCGCCGCCATTGCCCAGCGCCTTGGTTTCTCGGAACTGAAGCGCGAAAACATGGCGCTGGTGGTGTCGGAAATGGTGTCCAACCAGGTCAAGCATGCCGGCGGCAAGGGCATGTTGCAGATATGGCAACAGCCGGGTCCGGTGCTGGATATCCTGTCCCTGGATTATGGGCCGGGAATCGCCAACCTTGCGCTCGCCGAGGAAGATGGCTTTTCCTCCGTAAATACCCTGGGAAAGGGGCTGGGCAGCATTCGCCGCCTGAGCGATCAGGTTCACGTTTATACCCAACAGGAAAGCCATGGCCGGGAAAAAAGATGGAACGGCACTGCCTTGCTGGCGCGCTTTTGTCCGCGCGGCAAGCAGGATTGCCAGGGCAAGGAAAAGCATCTCGCGCTGAAAGTCGGCCTCTATTCGCGCTCCCTTTCGGATGATCGTTACAACGGCGACCGCATCTACGTGCGGCAGGATAATGAAACCTTGCGCTGGATGCATCTTGATGGCCTGGGGCACGGCGAGCATGCCGAAAAAGCCACCGCGGACCTTGCCGGCCTGCTGCAGCATTACAATGCCCCCGCCGAGACGCTGGCTGCGGTTGACCGCCAACTGCACAATTCGCGCGGCGCGGTGGCGATTGTCGGCGAGCTGGGTTTGGGAAGCCGGGCGCTGCACATCCTCGGTGTCGGCGATATGCACGCCCATGTCATGGAGCAGGGCGGAATGCGCAGTTATTCCTTTGCCCCTGGCGTGCTGGGCAAGGAACACAAATCGCCCGAGGTGAATACCCTGCAGTTCGGCCAGCGCTGCATCGCGATCACCGCCAGCGACGGTATCCGCCGCAACTGGGATGTGGCCAATTTCCCCGGCCTGTTCAATCTGCATCCCCAGTTGATTGCCTATGTGCTGGGGAATATCATGGGCAGGATTTCGGATGACCAGTCTGTTTGCGTGGTGAGTATCGGCTAGGGGCTCGTTACGAGTCCTAAGAGCCCAGAAGTTAATCGAGGAGAAAACGGTGGCAAAACAAACAAAAAACACCAGCAAGATCTTGACCGAGTTGCTCAAGCTGCAGATCGGCAATATTTCCGAACGCATCGAGCGTGAAGGGCAGACGGTGTTCGGCGGCAGCAACCTGCTCGAGTCCGACGAAATTGCCGATCTGAGCGTCCAGTTTCTCCAGTTGCTGGTGGCGTTGCTGGAGTCCAAGGATCCGGACGATGATGCCTCGCCACAGTTCCACGCCCTGGAAATGTTCTTCAACAACCTGGCGAAGCAAATTCTGGTGCGCGGCGGAAGAATCGAGGATTTGGTGCGCTACATCCAGTTCGTGCAGCACACCCTCATCGATACGCTGGGTGAGGACCAGAATACCAAGGTGGACGATGCGCGCGCCATCCTGCTTTATCTTTCCAGCCTGTTCAACGAACTGGTACTGGCCGTGTTCCAGGCCTACCTGAGCGAGAAGGAGCGCACCATCTGGGCGCAGGAAGCCGAGTTGCGGGAAACGTCCACTCCCATCACGGAAATCTGGGATGGGGTGCTGACCCTGCCGATCATTGGTACGCTCGACTCCAGTCGCACCATGATCGTGATGGAAGCCCTGCTCAACCGCATTGCCAGCGAGCGTGCCGTTGCCGTGGTGATGGACCTGACCGGTGTCAAGAATATCGACTCCCAGGTGTCGCACCATCTCATCCAGATGGTACGGGCGATCCAGCTCATGGGCGCGGATGCCATTCTCACCGGTATCCGCCCCGACATCGCCCGCGCCCTCACCAGTCTCAATATTGACCTGGGCAACGTCACCACCCGCGCCACCTTGTCCGATGGCCTCAAGGAAGCGTTTCGCCGCATGGGCATCCAGATCAGCCATAAAGCTGCCTGATGTCCGGTATGGCGATATCCGGTCTGCATCTAACGCAGATCGGGCGAGAAAACTTCCTGCTCGAGCCGTCGCACTCGCTCGATATCAGCGGTAGCGACGAACTGCTGGTGGAAATTCTGCAACGCCTGCAGGAGGCCAAAGCCAGTACGCTCTATTACGATCTCGCCGAGTTGCCGTTGATCGAGCCGCGCTACTATCGCTGGCTCAATATGCTGGCGCGTGCCTGTCGTGCGGTGAACGTGGCGATGGTGTGCATCCGCATGCAGCCCACGGCTGCTTTCGCCTTGTCGAGCTATATGCAAGGTTCACCGGATTTTGCTGTGGGGCAGGGTGTCAAACAGTAAGCCTAGCGGTCAAAACGGCGGTATTGCACCGCCTCCGCGATGTGGGCGCTGGTGAGTTGTTCCACGCCGGCCAGGTCGGCAATGGTGCGGGCCATTTTGAGAATGCGGTGATAGGCGCGGGCGGAGAGGTTGAGACGGCTGATGGCTTGTTTCAGCAGCGCCATCCCAGCTGCATCCGGTTGGCATAACTCGTCGATTTCCCGGGTGGTAAGTCTGGCGTTTGCCTTGCCCTGGCGCGCCAACTGCCGCTCATAGGCTGCTTCCACCCGCATCCTGATAGCCGCGCTGGGTTCTCCCTCTGCCTTTTGTGTCAGTTCATGCTCTGGCAAAGCAGGCACTTCAATCTGTATGTCGATGCGATCCAGTAATGGGCCGGAAATTTTGCCGCGATAACGTCCCACTTGGTCCGGCGTGCAGTGGCATTTGCCGTTGGGATGGCCGAGATAGCCGCAGGGGCAGGGATTCATCGCGGCAATCAGCTGGAACTGGGCCGGGAAGTCGGCCTGTCGCGCCGCGCGCGAAATGGTGATACGCCCCGATTCGAGTGGCTCGCGCAGGGTTTCCAGCGCCTTGCGGTCGAACTCTGGCAACTCGTCGAGGAACAGGACGGAATGATGCGCCAGGCTGATTTCACCCGGCCGGGGATTGCTGCCGCCACCCACCAGCGCAACGCTGGAAGCGGAGTGGTGCGGTGCGCGCAAAATGCGGCGGCGCCAGTTTTCCAGGCGAAAGCCGCCGCTCAGGGAATGAATCGCAGCCGCTTCCAGCGCTTCCGCTTCGCTCATCTCCGGCAGGATGCCGGGCAGGCGGCTGGCGAGCATGGACTTGCCGGTGCCGGGCGGGCCAGTCAGTAGAATACTGTGAGACCCCGCCGCCGCGACTTCCAATGCACGCTTGGCGTGCGCCTGCCCCTTGACCTCGCTGAAATCGGGATAAACCGCTGCGATGGTTTTGACCTCTGGCACATGGCGTGTCAGGCGTTCCTGTCCAGCAAGGTGGGCGCATACTTCGAGCAGCGTTGCGGCGGGAAAGACCTGTGCATCCTGAACCAGGGCGGCTTCATCGGCATTGTCGCGCGGCAGGATGAAGGCGCGGCCGTCCTTGCTGGCCTTGAAGGTCATCGCCAAGGCGCCGCGAATCGGGCGCAGTTCGCCGGTCAGCGCCAGTTCGCCGGCGAATTCGTAGTCCTTGAGGCCTTGCACGGGCAGCTGGCCGGAAGCGGCGAGAATACCCAGTGCGATGGGCAGGTCGAAACGCCCGCTTTCCTTGGGTAAATCGGCCGGGGCGAGGTTGACGGTAATGCGCCGGGCGGGGAATTCGAAGCGCGCATTTTGCAGTGCGGCGCGCACGCGATCGCGTGCTTCCTTTACCTCCGCTTCGGCCAGTCCGACCAGGGTAAAACTTGGCAGGCCATTGGCCAGATGCACTTCCACTGTGACCAGTGGGGCATCCATGCCGTTCAATGCGCGGCTGTAAAGAACCGCGATGGGCATGGAGAATTACGGCGCTTTGGTGGGTTCGGTCTGCTGTTTTTGTTCCAGCGCCGCGACTTGTGCCTCAAGCTTGTCGAGCTTTTCACGCGTGCGTACCAGCACGGCCTGCTGCACTTCAAATTCTTCCCGCGTGACCAGATCGAGTTTGGCAAACAGGCCTTGCAGGCTGGCGCGTACATTTTTTTCCACATCGCCTGCGGGTGAAGCGGCCAACACCTGGCTGATCTTGGCGTTGATTTCGTCTAATAGTTTATGGTTGAGCATGAATGTTCTCCTGATGATTCAAAGTCTACCAGAAATGAGCATCTTCTTAGCGGTATGGATGCCCTTCCATCATGGTGCACAGCATTGGTGCGCCATGATGGTGCAGCGCTTCAGCTTTGTGCCAAGGCAAGGAGGAGAACGGGGGGCATGTTTGCAACTATATGAATTTTATCAAATAAAAAACTGGCACGGTCCATGCTTATGTCTGGGCGTAGTTTCTGGTTACGAACAATATTTTATTTGGATTAAATATCAAGGAGATCAAGATGCGTAAATTAACTCAAGCCCTGTTACTTGCCGGTGTAGTTGGTGTTCCTGCTTTTGTGGTTGCCACCCCCGTTCTGGCTGAAGAAGCCGCTGCTGCTTCCCCCATCAGCGCAAACGTGACCCTGGCTTCCGAATATGTTTACCGCGGAATTTCTCAAACACGTGAAAAACTGGCGCTGCAGGGCGGATTCGACTACGCCCACGCCAGTGGGTTGTACGCCGGTGTCTGGGGTTCCAACATCAGCTGGCTGGAAGATGTCGGCGCGGGCGCTAGCAGCAGCGTGGAACTGGATATTTACGCTGGTTACAAGGGCAAGATCAGCGATGATTTTGGCTATGACGTGGGTTACCTGCGTTATGAATATCCGGGAAGCTATCCTGCAGGTTTCGTCAGCCCGAACACGGATGAGCTCTATGTCGCTGGCACTTACAAGATGTTTACCCTGAAATATTCCCACAGCCTCAGCAACCTGTTCGGTTATGCCAACAGCGAGGGCTCCAGCTACATCGATGCGAGCGCCAACTTCGAGTTGATGAGCGGCCTGACTTTGGGGGTCCATGCCGGCCACCAGAAAATCAAGAACTCATCCACTTTTGACTATACCGACTACAAAATCAACCTGACCAAGGATTTTGGCGGTGGCCTGAGCGTGACCGGTGCGTACATCGATACCAATGCGGACGACACGCTTTATACCGTGAAGGGTACCAAGATTGCTGACAGCCGCTTCGTTCTGTCTGTCACCAAGGCATTCTAACTTTATTGACCAGGCGGGGATCGGCCGGATGGATCTTCGCCCAGAAAGGAGTCAAACATGAAACTGGTAACTGCAATCATCAAGCCGTTCAAGCTGGATGAGGTGCGGGAAGCTCTGTCCAATGTGGGCGTACAGGGCATCACCGTGACCGAAGTCAAGGGTTTTGGGCGACAAAAGGGTCACACCGAGTTGTATCGCGGTGCGGAGTATGTGGTGGACTTTCTCCCCAAGGTCAAACTGGAAGCCGCGATCAAGGCCGAAATGCTGGATCAGGTGATCGAGGCAATCGAGAAATCTGCCACCACCGGCAAGATCGGTGACGGCAAGATCTTCGTTTCCGATTTGGAACAGGTAGTCCGTATCCGTACCGGTGAAACCGGTCCGGAAGCTTTGTAAAGGAGCGCGTGATGAAAAAACTGTTAAGTATGATCGCCCTGCTGGGCATCCTGGGGATGGGCGGACCGGCGATGGCGGAAGATGCTGCGCCGCCTGCCGACCAAGCCGTCACCACCGCGCCAGCACCTGACGCTGTTCCTGCAGCGGCGCCGGAAGCAGCCGCTCCGGTGGCGGTACCCGAGGCCGCACCGGTGGCTGCTGCCCCAGAACCCAGGCTCGATAGCGGCAATACCGCCTGGATGCTGACTGCCACGGCTTTGGTGCTGTTCATGACCATTCCTGGCCTGGCACTGTTCTACGGCGGCATGGTACGCAAGAAAAATGTTCTCTCCACCATGATGCAGAGCTTTGCCATCACCGCGCTGGTGTCCATTATCTGGATGGTGGCCGGTTACAGCCTGGCCTTCGCGCCTGGCGGGCCGTTCATCGGCGGGCTGGACAAGATGTTCCTCAACGGCGTGGGTGTGAACGCACTGACCGGCGTAGCAGGTGCAAATATTCCGGAAACCGTGTTCGTGATCTTCCAGATGACCTTCGCCATCATCACCCCTGCCCTGATCACCGGTGCCTTTGCCGATCGCATGAAATTCTCCGCGATGCTGTGGTTCATGGGTATCTGGTCGCTGGTGGTGTATGCGCCAGTCACCCACTGGGTGTGGGAAGCAGGCGGCTGGCTGTTCACCAAAGGCATCCTGGACTATGCAGGCGGCACCGTGGTGCACATCAACGCCGGTATCGCTGGCCTGGTGGTGGCGATCATGCTGGGCAAGCGCGTTGGCTACGGCAAGGAAGCGATGGCGCCGCACAACCTGGTGCTGACCATCATGGGTGCTGCCATGCTGTGGGTGGGCTGGTTCGGCTTCAACGCCGGCTCCGCGCTGGCTGCTGACGGTCGTGCCGGTATGGCCATGGCTGTAACGCAGGTTGCAACGGCTGCCGCAGCGCTGACCTGGATGCTGGCCGAATGGATGGGCAAGGGCAAGCCTTCCGTACTGGGTATCGCTTCGGGTGCTGTCGCTGGTCTGGTGGCAATCACGCCGGCTTCCGGCTTCGTCGGTCCCTTGGGTGCGCTGGCCATCGGCCTTGCGGCAGGCGGTGTGTGTTTCTGGGGTGCAACTTCCCTCAAGCGCATGCTGGGCTATGACGACTCTCTGGATGCCTTCGGTGTGCACGGTATCGGCGGTATCGTCGGCGCTATCCTCACAGGCGTATTCGCGGTGAAAGAGATCGGCGGCGTGTCCGGCATGCTGGAAGGAAACGGCGGTCAGGTGATGATTCAGCTGATCGGTGTGGGTGCCACAGTGGTCTATACCGCCGTCGCTTCCTACGTCATCCTCAAGGTGATCGACATGGTGATTGGCCTGCGCGTCTCCGAAGAGGAGGAGCGCGAAGGACTCGACGTCAGCCTCCACGGCGAGCGCGTGGAGTAAAGAAGATCCTGCGGGCTTCCCGGCCCGCAGGAAGCAGCAAGGTTCGTAAATTTCTCCTCCTCTCTCTCAAGAGTGGACTTCGGGGCGGCGCAAGCCGCCCTTTTTTTCCTGTGAGCCTTTTGTAAAAAACCCGTTTAAACCACGGAGTTCACGGAGAACACGGAGTGAAAACAATAGATTGCCAACATTTGGCATTCGCCCGTTAGATGAAACCGCCAACCATATAAGGCCGTGAACGCCTTAACTCCGTGCTCTCCGTGAACTCCGTGGTTAATTGGCTTTCCCGGTTTACCCCTGACCAATCATGTTCAAGGCCAAGGCCTCGGCCACCTTGATGCCGTCCACCGCCGCAGAAAGAATGCCGCCTGCGTAGCCCGCGCCTTCGCCAGCCGGGTAGAGTCCGCGGGTATTCAAGCTTTGATAATCGTCCTTGCGCTTGATGCGAATGGGAGAAGAAGTGCGCGTTTCGACGCCGGTCAGTACCGCATCGTGCATGGCGAAGCCTCTGATCTGTTTGTCGAAGGCGGGGATGGCCTCGCGCATCGCCGCGATGACGTAATCCGGCAGGGCGCTGCTCAAGTCGCACAAATGCACCCCCGGCGTATAGGACGGCTGCACCGAGCCGAAGGCGGTGGAGGGACGGCCAGCGAGGAAGTCGCCCACCAGTTGCCCCGGCGCGCAATAATTTTTGCCGCCCAGCTCGAAGGCGCGCGCTTCCCACTTGCGCTGGAATTCCATGCCGGCCAGCGGGTCGCCGGGAAAATCCTCGGGCGTGATGCCGACCACAATGCCGCTGTTGGCGTTGCGTTCGCTGCGCGAATACTGGCTCATGCCGTTGGTCACCACGCCGCCCTCCTCCGACGCCGCCGCTACCACCTGGCCGCCGGGGCACATGCAGAAGCTGTAGACCGAGCGGCCGTTGGTGCAGTGGTGCACCAGCTTGTAGTCGGCGGCGCCCAGCACGGGGTTGCCGGCATCGCTGCCGAAGCGGCAGCGGTCGATGAGCGATTGCGGGTGTTCGATGCGGAAGCCAATGGAAAAGGGCTTGGCTTCGATATATACGCCGCGCTGGTAGAGCATGCGGAAGGTGTCTCGCGCGCTGTGGCCCACGGCAAGCACCACATAGTCGCTGGGTATGCGCTCGCCACCAGCCAAGATCA
>Ga0209077_1000262_pt1 | contig 13840 bp, 25 predicted proteins | sample PPLLak1March2015_FD_187247 | JGI IMG/M metagenome (GOLD analysis project Ga0209077, IMG submission 187247) | Freshwater sediment microbial communities from Prairie Pothole Lake near Jamestown, North Dakota, USA - PPLs Lake P7 Core (1) Depth... | ecosystem: Environmental > Aquatic > Freshwater >... | reverse complement strand
ACGTAAGCGGGGCATCACTCTCCGGATCGATGATGTTGTCTTTCAGGTCGCCTTCGAGCGGAGGACCAACGGTTGTGAGCACTGCCATCGAGTATCGGGACAGCGCCTCAATCGGACCCGGCGGCAGATTGCCGATAGTCTGCTCAGGACAGGTTTTCTTCTGCTCGAGCGCAAACTGAGGGAGGCAATGCAATCGTCCAATGGGTACCGCCCACGGAGCATAATTGATTGTCACCTTGACAGAGGTTCCCGGTTTCACACCAACAACTTCACAACAGCATGTGTTACAAGCATCGGTGCTGAAGTGATCGACAGTGTACATCTTCATAACGAGTACCTCTGAATAATGAGAATGACCTGGGAGGGGTTCTTCTCCCAGGTCAAGTCTACACTTACGGTCCGGCAGGAGCGACGCAAGTGTAGCAAGGCGGAGCAGCAAGAGCTGTCGAACTACCTGGCCCACAAGGCGGGCGACAAGCAACCTTGATCATGTTGGTCTCCTCATTTACCACCGTCAGGTTTCAACCAAGATGGCGTCGGCGGAGGCGGTGGAGGTTCCTCCGTTGATACAGATTCTGTCGTCTCAGCAACAGCAGGGGCCGAACCCTGGGGAATGGGGGCAGCATAGCCCGCTCGCAGTAAGTAGTCAGCGACCGAGGTATCGAGTTCAACTTCCATCGTATCAAGTTCCCAAGAAATACGAATGATGTCTGCCTGAAATGACGGTCGATACTCAAACCATTGGATCTCTTTGTTTCGCCCACTGGTGCGAAGCATACGAACTTTCAAAGTTTCACTCTCTGCGGCCATTCTGTCAATCTCCTTTTAAAACGACCCAGAGGGGACGTAGTTGTCATATAAAGTTCGATATCGATCCTAGCAGGCTTGTCACTAAGACTGTCGACTTCTTGAACAATAACAATCTGGCCTTTAATATCAGATGTGAAACTGATCTTATGAATAGGCCTTGCCTCGACTAATCTCATACTTAATGGAGAAAGCATAGTCGGGAAACCATTTATAGGAATTGTATCTGCTCCAAGAACATAAGGGGAAAACTGATCACAGCCTTTCTGCTTTGCCCAGACATATAACCGAGCAAGACCGACATTGAAAGGGAGTGCAGCACGAACGACTACTTCATCGCCCGGCTGCACTCTAATTGCTCTACTTGCGACTTTTCTCACCTGGGTCCGCTCAGAACCACAACAGCAGTGATCCTTCCGGTGTCACCACTAACTGCAAACAATCGGATGAAGGCATCAGGCCTGCAGGGCAGAGTAGCCGTGCAGAATGTTCCCTTCTTGGTGCCGACAGGAAATTTGATCTGCGATTTTGCAGCGCCAACTTGCCCAGGCATTGCACAGATCATAACTTCCGGAATGTCATTAGCGTTCGCGATGTCCCCGACGCAGGGGTCTGAAGCAAGAGGAGGCATCGAGCGGACTTCGAAGACCGCCTCCACAGCGATATCAGAATCAACAAGGAAGGAGAAAGAGAAGTTATTGTGTTGTCTGATATCTACAGCAGGGTTGACTGGAGCAGCAAGGCCGCTCCAGGCAATAGCACCGTTATGCTGCGATGCAGTGTTCAGATTCATGGTATCTCCTTAGCGCGGGCCACCCAAGATCGCCACAGCGATGACTGTGGCCGCTCCGGTGCCAACCAACTGAATAAAAGCATCAGGTCGACAGGGAAGAGCTCCAGTACAGATCGCGCCTTTCTTGGTGCCGCTCGGGATCACAAAACCTGTGGTCGGTTTTGCGATTGCACCATATCCGACGCAGGTCAGTGTCTCCGGAACATCGACAAATGCACCGGGGACACACGGATCTGCATCGCTCGGAGGCGCCGCCTGCACCTTGAAAGAAGCGTCAGCAGCAAGATCTGCTGTCGTCTCGAAGGTGAAAGCGAAGTTGTTGTGTTGACGAATATCGATCGGACGGGCTGCCGTACCGGTCCACGCCAGAAGACCATTGTTCTGAGTGGCAACATTGATGTTCATATGAGTCTCCTCAAGTTGAGTTGATCGTCGGATGGAATCAGCCAACGCTGAGGATGCGAGCGGCCGGGCAGCAGGCGGTGAAGCCACCGTCTTCGGCGCCGAACACATACTTGACGCACCAAGCAGTGGACTGACCTTCCCACTGCTCCATCCAGAGCGAACGCTTGTTGACCATGTAGTACGCCTGTTTCCAGGAACCAGCGGCCACAAGGAAGTCGCCAGCGGTGAAGGGCGCGCCTTCGGAACCCTTTGTCAGCCCGGCAGTCGGATCAGGCAAACAGTTGGAGATCCGGATGTTCTCCCGGACGTCGTTCGGGGAGTAGGTCATCAGACCGTCGCCGAAGATGAAGCGGCCGGTGTTGTCAACCTGTGCAGCCAGATACGCGAACATGTTCTGGTGCATGACAGCCGTTACTGGTCCGTACTCCACCGGAGATGAAGCATAGAACAGACGGAAGTCCACATGGTTGAACTTCGCCGGAGTCGACGTGCCGATTTTGGTGAAGCAGTTGGCATTCAACCAACCGAGCGGCTGATTGACACCATCACCGACCATCAGCGCACGGTTGCGATTGATCCGGTAAGACCGAGCTGCTGCACGGAACATGAAGTCCAGAAGCGGATAGTTCGCCTCCTGCAACACCTTACGCTGGAAACAGAACACGCCGCGGAAGTCCGATACGGCGCCGGACTTGAACATGATGTTGCCTTCGGGGCCGTATTCGGCGTCGCACTTGGCGTCGCAGTCGTATTTGCCGATAGCGCCGTAGTCCATGACCTGCGGATACATGAACTGCGACTTACCGACTGTCACGGAACCGTAGAGATCGAGCAATTCCGCACATTCGATGATGCAGTCCACTTCGATACCCAGCAGCTCGGGCGAGAAGAAGGCGCTGTCCAAAGAAGACAGATCGAATGCCTTGCGCTCGATGTCCGTAAGGGTGCGAATCACCTTCTGCTTGGACTCAATGCCGACCTGCATCATCTTCCGAACGGCCGAACGATAAGCCGATGCGTCGATCAGATTGTTCATATCGGGCTTGAAGTCGTCAAGCGCACCGCCCTTGAAGATATGGGCACGTTTCTGGCACTCAATGCCGGCCTTTTTGTCGGATTCGACGAGATCAGTGCCGCCCTTAAGAATCGGAGCGTCGATCTCCTTCTTCACCTGGTCCAGAGCCTGGGTGAGGGTCTGCTGTTGAGCCACAAGAGCAGCGTACTCCTCGGCCTGCTTCAGGACCTTTGCCTTCAGCTCATCAGTATCGCCCTTGACGGTACCGAAGTGGTTCGTCAAGTCCTTATACTGCTGCTCCGTATCAGCGCGGTTCTTGGTCAGCAGACTGGTAATGTCACCAAGCTCCTTCGACAGAAGCTGAAGTGCCGCTTCGGCTTGCGCCTTGTCAGCAGGAGCCTCTTTCGTCAGATACATACCCCTGGTCACAAGAGCAGGGGTAGCCAGAAGTCGATTCTTGTTCATCGGGAATCCCCTTAGAGCATCGATTTGATGCGTGCGACTTGATCGCGAACTGGTTGCAGAAGTTGTACATCCAGCAGGGGATGCGCACTCACGATCGGTTCAGCCGAAGGCTCCCGACCGTTCAGGAACAGATGCGAGTTCTGCTTCAAGTAGTTCGCCAACTTGTGAGCCTCGCCTCTGCTTCGACACATCCCGTTGGCTACAAGAGCCTTTTCGAGCTGTGACATTGAATCGTGTGTCTTGATGAAAGTCATCTCTGCTTCGACCTGGGCAGGGAACACCACAACTGAGACTTCCATAAGATCGCCGGACTTGATGATCAACCATTCATCTTCCTCGGCTTCTTTTTCTTCAACGAACTCGAATTCATCCAGCGCGAACCCGACGCTGAAGTTAAGCCCGCCGTTCTGAAGAGCAACTTCATGGACATCCTTAACATAGGACACATTCAGATTCAGTTGCCCCTCGATTTCCAAATTGTCGCCAACCGTCTTGAGCTTCTTAATCACCCCAGCTGGCTTCGACCAATCGTGGTGAACAAGAAGCTTCACGCCCCGTGGGCCGGAAAGGCCCTTTTTCTTAATCGATTTGTCAAAAGCACCTTTCAACACCTTATGACCATATAGATCTGTTGAAGGGGTGCTAGCGATACCCGCAAAGAACCCCTCTGGCTGGTTCTCCATCTTGGTAGCTGCCAATTCGATATCGAGATTGACCAGGTCGCCTTGAACGTATTTCTGCATGGCTCTGACCCTAACTTATAACTTTGAGAGAAGGAATCCCTTTCTGAGGGGTTTCTTCCTTAGGCGGGGTTTCTTCATCAGCAGGATCTTCAACGGAACCTGTCGGGATCGGGGTAGACGTAGTAGATCCAATAAGCGACGGGAGCGTGTTGTCCTCTTCGAAGTCAAGGACTTCGCGTTTCTCATTGGTGGTGAGGAAGTTAACATGGCTGAGCGTCTGACCGAGTGCAGCACGACCTTCCCAAAGAGCAGGGATAGCATCGTAATTGAACATAATCCTTGAACCGTAAGGGCAAAGGCAAGCCGTCAAACCAGCTGCGATCGGAGCTATGTAGGTAGGGACAAGAGTGTCTTGCCAGAGAGCAATTCGGGACTGCTGATAGTTGTTCGAATACTTAGCAGAGTCAGCGTTGCTCAGACCTAGCAAAGCAACCGGAACACCAAAGACACCAGCAATGATACGAGTCATATCATCAAGAGGAATCTTCGAATGAATATCGGACAGTTTATTATCAAGAGTATGAAGTTCAATCTTCGTGTTATACAGGAAGAGAACTGAGCCGGATCCATCTTCACCAGGGCCAGAACTCTCCAAATGAGCTTTCAAAGAATCAACTTGTTGCTTTGTAAGGGTCTTATCACTTGTAACCACATACTTGATGTTTGGATGCCCGGAAGCAGTATCGTAAGCTCTCTGCATCAAACATCTGATAATCGCAAGCGGAGCCATCAACGATTCGATAGCCGCAGGAGCTCTATTATACTCGACTAAGCCAGAGAGGCTAGGAAAGCTAATCTCCGCCGCATAGCTCTCACCAGGCGCTGCTTTACGCTTGGAAGGGTATCTCTGCTCTTGTGGCGTTCCCTCACCGTAGATATAAGTGTCAATAACACCACGAGTATTCGGAATGCCCTTCATATACTTTGTGGCGAGAGGATAGATTCCGTTGGGAAGACCTTTTGTACCAATGCCGACTTTAAAATGAACCCGGCTGTAAAGCATCAGATTAAGAACCATCCAATAACGCAAGTTCTCCGGTGTGAAATTATCATTCGGAGATTTCAAAAGGCTATTGAGCGCCTTAACTGCACCAGGATTGGCTCGTTCGGAAGCAGGGACATCAGGATCAGCTTCACAATACCAAGGAATGGCTTGCGAACTTGAAGCAACAAGATGAGTCACACGATATAATTGGGGGATACTCCGTTGGGCTTCTTCAGCCCCCTGAATTGCTGTAGGAGTCAGAAAGCGTACAGGTTGCCCTCCGATCGTAAAGATCGGGCTCACTGGCTCTTCAGCCACTTCCCTCTTAGGAGGTTTCTTGGTGAACCAAGACCACATTTAGACTTTGCGCCTGACTGGTGTGGTGGTTGCGGGAGCTGTCTGAGTAGTTCGTTGCTGAAGAGACTTGCTTTGAATATTCACGATAGCCGGCTGTTGATTCGGGACATGAGAAGATGCGGGCTGACTCAGATATCGCTGCCCGGTTGCATAGTTATTCGAGAAACCTTTACCACCACAGCCACAACCCAAAGTATCCTCCTCACCAAAGTTTCACTACACCGCCAAAGGGATCGTCAACATCAGTCGGTTGAGACACACAATCCTCAAGGGCATAACGAGTTGCGTCAAAACCGTGGTTGTTAGCATCAACAGGGACACGGCCGGGTAGAACCTTACCAGAAAGTCTATCAGTCATAAACGAGTAAAGACGGGATTCTTCTCTCATCTGTTCGCATTGAGGGTGAATCACAATCTTGTAGCCGCTCATGAAATTAATCCCAGACTTAACAGAGCCAGGACCTTTCTTAGCGCCAATCAGATTAGGGAACCCCCGCGAGTTAAGGAAATCGATAGTACCGGGCTGGGAAGAGTCAGCCCTGATGATGTCATAATCGCTATCAACAACAACACGGATAAGAGAGGGGAGCTGATCCATTGGCACGCGGCCAGAAGCCTCAGACGCAATAAAGATTGTCCGAATGGCTTCGATCAAATAGACTTTAATGACGAAAGAAGGATCAGTACCAAAACCAAAGTCCATACCATAACGAGGAGGAACATCGACAGGTACAGGAACGATTCCAGTAGTTGCATTTGGAAAGACTTTGGAATCCGCCGCAGTGTCATAACCGCCAAGCCACACATGTTTATATCGCTCGTAATTGCCTTTCTTCAGTGTCTCCATTTCCTCGGGTAATTCGGTCTGGTAGAAATAAGGATTATCAGTATAATCCACAAACGTCACCATTGAGCGAGGAGGTGGTCCTTCCTTTGTATTTCGAAAGCAGTAATCCACAGGATCTTCCGGTTTCTCAGGATTCCAAGTCCAAATGAAAAATGAACCTGGGGAACGAACAGTAGGTAGAAGAACTTCCATCGACTTGGCTCGGATAGTGCGAGCTTCTTCGATCCATACGATATCAGCACCTTCAAGTGAACGAATAGATTCAATATTGCGTTCAAGGCCTACAAAACTGAATTCAGTCTTCGTCTCTTTATGAATAATATATTGATCTGTTATATCGTAGTGTCCATCAAATCCAAGGGTACTGATTCGTTTCTCAATCAGTGCTTTAGAGGAATCACGAATAGAGTTCTGGAACTGACGAGCACAGACAATCTTCTTAGTCTGTTGAGCACCTATAATGGGAAGAAAGGATGCAACGCTCCAGGACTTAGCAGAGCCTCGACCGCCAAACAGAGCATGATGACGAGCAGGAGTCCAAAGATTCTGAACAAACTTTTCTCCAAGATGGAGATCGAGTTTCTTTTTAGGTTGGGGAGCTAACATCGATTCACAACCACAGGATCAGTACTGTCACAAAGAACCAGAAGGTAAATCCGATGGCAAGTCCAATGGTGAGACCTCGAAATAAAAGGCAACAAGGGCAATCAGTAAACAGATATTGAGTAGTACGAGAAGTCCAATGATCTGGGGTTTGACACCAAGACGGGAAGACACGGAAGGAGGCGTAGGCGAAAAAGTTGGATAGTAGGTTGTCCTCCCACTCAGTAGGAGTCCCAGGGCTCGGATCACCCTCATGAGTGTTGCGCGGATCATCTGTCGGTCGGAAGTGCATTAGGTGTGAGATTCACAGGGGTGGGGTTGTTCAGAAGATCTTCAATCGTCTGAACGGAACCAGGAATTGAAGGGGAAGGGTTTACCGTGCCCTCGATAGTGAAAGCGTTGGAAGGCATATACCTATCAGGAGGAACAGAAACGATGTTCACATGCTCAATTACAGTGATACTCGATTTGGAATCTATCTGGAGGGGGATGATCTTGGACAGGAGCGCCATGTACTGCTTCGGATAAGACGACGCGGCGAACTTCAGGTATCCAAGTATACCATCACGGCCATTGCCATCAAAACCAATAGCGGCAGCAGCATCAATAATCAAAGCCTTCAGGTCAGCGTGCTGATCAAGAGTAAGAGCGTTGCCAAGTGCAGCTTTCTGCAGCTCGGCAGTAAAATTGACAGGAGGGAGATTCAGTTGCTGGGACATTATACTTATAGTCAATAAAAAACCCCTGATTGCGACATCAGGGGTTCAGGCACCAAACATTGGGGGTGAGCCAATGCTCAGCACCTTCGCTCTCAATACCTCTGTGTGGAGGTAGGGAGCGTTTCATGCGGCGTGTGAACGAGTCCACTACAACCGCAGAGAGGTGGAAAGTCTACCACCACAGGATCACCTTGCTGGCTGGCAAGAAGGTAACCCAGGGAGCGATTGTAACACGTTCGCTTTAACGATGCAAGTATTAAATTTCCACCCTAAATGTTGCTGTATTTTCAATGTGATATCTCCATTATTCCTAATTTGTACTATGGTTCCTGTAACACCAGTAAAGAGGCCGGAAATGATCTTAACGTGGCTACCACATTGGAATGTGTCGTTGGGAAGTGACTGGGAAGTAGTGATCATGATTTCTATCTCGTTAAGGGTACAGTAAGCGTAGGGATTGTGTGGGAAGGGGCGTTTCATGATGTGGAGACGGCTTGAGAGGGGAGGGAATGGGAGGGAGGAAGGGAGAAAAAGGAAAGATGGGAGTATGGGGATCTGGATGAGGGTGCGGGAGCGGGAAGGACCTTTGCGTGAGACGATGTCTGTCGTAGGACAGAAAAGGGTGGGATGGAGTAGGGAGAAGGGAAGCGTATCTCTAGGATGACAGCGTAATATAAGATAGTCCATGTAGTGCCCTCCATTAGACAGAGAATTGGTTTTTCAGCGCGCGCTCGATCTGATTTTTGACGACCGATTGGTTTTTTATGCCGCTTGAGATTTGTGTGCCCGCCTCGAGAAATTTTGATAGAGGTTTTCTATCACCCCCCGGGGAGGTGATATGCCTACGTGCATAGCAGCTATGCGCAAAGGTGCATTGCGTCTTCAGGTAGCATGTCCCATGTATGGGGGGTAGCAGCGTTGTTGCTGCTTCCGCGCCTCGCGCATCCCGCGCCTCGCGCGTCTCTCCAGTCCCATGAAAGGGGACCACCATGTCCAAGAAGTCTCGCCGTCAGAACGTCACCGTCGCCACCCCCGTCGTCGCCGAGGAGTTGTCCACTGCTGCGGATGCAACCACCACCTCGGAAGTTGTCTCCGCGCCGGAGACAACTGAGACGGAGCAAGTTGTCGCTGCCGCTGCGGACACTCCCGCTGTCGCGGAAGTCGCTGCTGCGGAAGCCCCCGCTGTCGCCCCCGCTGCGGACACGCCCCCCGCGTCTCCGCCGAAGAAGAAGTATCCTCGGGAGGGGGGAAAATGCTGGCTCGTGTGGAACGCCGCTGACCAGCTGGTCGCCGCCGGACAACATCCGACTGTCAAGGATCTGATGACAATCGGCGCCGAGCGGGGATGGAACCCCAGCAACACCTCGCAGGAGTTCTACGCCTGGCGGAAGTTCCACGGCCGCCGCTGAGCTAACCTGTCACCTGGGGGACGCGCATCGCGCGTCCCCTTTTTTCTTTCACCCTGTCCTCCTGAAAGGAGACACCCTATGCGCGTCAAGATTATCAACACCACCACCGGGCGAAAGCTCTTCACCGCCCAGTCGATGCGCGAGGCCGAGATGCTTCGCGAAGCCATGCAGGATCGCAATCCTGATATGCAGATTCACCTCGAGGTGGCTGACCGGCGCACCACGGCGATAGTTGCCGGGGTGCTGCTCGGACTGCTCTGCGTGTCCTTCGCCGGACACGCCAACGCTGCCATCGAGGTTGAGGCAACTCACATCGAGGACACGCAAGACGTGCTGACCCGCGAGTGCGTTGTCGACGCGCGGTTCCGTGTCGGGCCTGAAGTCGACACGCAGCACCTCGTGAGCGAGTGCATCGAGGTGGTTGAGCGCAAGCGGCGCCGCCGTCGCGGGAAGTAGACACCCCGCATCGCAGCTCTGCGGAAGCGGCCCCCCGAAAGGGGGGTCGCTTTTTCGTGACCGCGGCAGTCCGGTGGCGCGCCGCGCGACCGCCGCCCGGCGTTTCTGCATCTCTGAGATGCGGCATATCTGAGATGCAGAATTGCCTCCTTGATTATCGCATATCTGAGATGCAGAAACTTCTGAGGCCTTTGAGCATCTCTGATATGCGAAAATCACTGTCGTCCGTTTCGGCGACGTCGATTATCGGCGACGTCGGATTATCACGACACCGTCGAGTATCGGCGACCAGAGGCTCTCGAGACCGAGGCCACCTGAAATTCTGAGACGTGTATACTTATAGAGGTTCGGCTCGGGTCGAGTCTCTCGTCTCTCGAGGTCGAGAGGCTCATGAGACGACTGCCGGCGTATATACATATATTCGGTTCGGTCGGTTCGAGCTGTCTCGGTCCAGCTGAGACGGAGACCAAATCTCACCACCACAGTTAGGGCTGCGTCCAACTCCCCTGATGCATCCCCGTGTAAGGGCAACATCAGTCCTGCCAGAGCACCCCGACTGTGAGAACATTGTCGAATCCGCAGCAGTCGAGCCGCGATACCCAAGTTACTTTCACAATGACAAAGAGCCTATGGTACCCGTCGGTACCATCCGAACCGGTTCGGCTTCGAACTCGACCGAGAACTCGGCCTTGAACTCGACGAGCACACCGAAGAAGGACTCGACGAACAACTCGACCACTAACTCGATGAACACTTCGGCTAAGAACTCGACCACGATTTGCGCCGCAGGATCCTTCCTAACCGTGCATAGAGCCTAGCATATGAGGAGCAGACGATGCAAGGGGGTCCAAAAAATAATTTACATAACCGATAAAAGTACCAATAGACGGGAATTAACTCGGTGAAAAGCGAAAGTAGTATCGATCAGCCGGGTTAAAATGCGGTAAATGTGGGGAGAAAAGAGATTTTTCTATGCTAAGTGGTTGTATTCATTATATAGAATAGTATAGAAATATAAAGAACTATTCTATATATATAGAGAGAGCTTATCTGATTCTCCACATCAATCGCGAGGCGCATTTTTTTTATACTTTCTCTCCCCCCTTTATTTAGGGGGTGTTTTGTTCTCTGTTTTCTCGGTCAATTTCCCCAACAAAAACAACCACTTAACCGGGAAAAATCGACTTTTCCCGCGGCTTTCTTGGCTTTCTCGCCCCCCCAAATCATTGCACCGGCTAAACCGTTCGTTACCGCTGCAACTAATTTTGCCTTCCCTTCTCTCCACCACAATCGACACTTGCACCATGCCGGTATCACTGCTATACTACACTTCTCACTTGCAGCAAGCAAGTCCAACAACCGCGAAAGGAGACATCTAATGACTACCATGTCGCTACGCACTGGAACGGAGGGCCCGAGGCATGACCCTTATTCCTTCTCTGAACTCACTGTTTTTGGCCGCAATGGAGTAACCACTCTGCACCTTGGGCTCACAGTGTGGTGCTCCAATGGGTCTCTGCGGATGAACGATGAAAAGGGAGCTTTTGCTCTCTTCGAGGCTTTCGTTGGCGTCCCGTATCCCGTTGCTCATAAGGCGTACATCTACAAGAAACACATCCTCCCCTACAAGCTCCATGCGATGCGCTGCAAGGGCGAGATGCAAAATGTCGATGGCTTTCCTGGAGAGACGTTCGACCACTGCAAGGAGTGTGGTTTCACAGCTGGCTATCACTTCAACCGGGGAGCAGTGGAATGACACCCATCTTTTTTACTATCGACGAAATGATGGCGCTTTCAGCGATTGCTAGCGCGACCACAATCATAGCTAATATCTTTGTGGTGGTGACAATCTGCGTTATCATACACAGGAGACGCTAATGACACAAGACGAATTGAGGCGTGCTATTGAACCGATTGTACTTGACGAAAGTCTGACGGTAGAACAGCGCGCGCAAAAACTGATGCCGGTGCAATTCGCACTTGTTGCCGAATACGGAATTGGGCCGGGTATTCGTATCCTGAGTGCTGCTATCAATGCAGTTCGAAAAGAACACGGAAGGAACCAGTAACATGTTTGTCCTGATTTCCATACCGGAAGAAACTGCAACGCTCTTCGAGACGTCTAACCCCGGTGTTGAATGTGTTAGCATTGGGTTTGATTCTGTTGAGTACCAGTTTGCAACCGTTCAGGCGGCTGAGGAAGCTAAAAAGGCTTTCATCAAGCACCTGGAAGATTGCATCGTAATTGCGGAGATGGATGAATGACCTGCAGATGCGAAGCTAGGTTGAAAGAGTGCAATCATCAGAACAAGCTCTGCCCCGCATCCACCTATCGGTTGCTGTACGACTATCCCGCAGCAATCGAAGAACTGCATAACTTCACTGAACAGGATAGAAAGGAGAAGACCCGATGAAGACGTACGTTCTGCAATCAAGCGGACTTGCCCATGCTCCTGGTATCGTTGCGTGGGCGATCAACGGCGCGCATTTCAAGCGCGACCGCGCTAAGATGATCGACGTAATCAGCAAGACGTGGAGCATTCCTAAGGAGGATGCTTCTCAGTTGGTTCTGGAAAAGGTTCCCTACACCGTCACTGACGACAACTGCGTCACCTTCAACACCGGAGAGTAAAAAATGAAGACCGTTATGATGACATCCGTTAAGACCCACAAGGTTCTAGTTGAGTACCGCGAATGCGATGGTGAATGCAAACCTCTTGAGAAATACACCACAATCTCTCCGATGTACCTTCGGCGGGCTTCGTTTTCTGGCGATCCCCCGCAGGTGATCAGAGTCACCATTGAACCCGTGCTCTAACATGGGATACTATGCTGGACCCAAAGATCCCGCCAGATGTTCGCATGTGCGTTCAAATCTGTGCGGCTGCACTCTGCCTGCTGGGCATAGCGGACGGCACGCGAACATCCACGGACCCAACCTCAATTGGGACGATAAAGACGGCGCATATATCGAGACGTTCGAGCAGTGGTGTGCGCTGATTGACTCTATGGGTCGAATCAAACATTGAAATCCACCGACCAGACGCAGATGTCATGCAAGGGGCTTGTGCTCAGCATGACATCTGTGTTATACTTGTCTTCTAAAGACAAGGACAAGGAGGACTAAATGCTTAGGATGCGCTACCCAGGCGGGGATCCCGAAAACGGATCTGCGTACATGCAGAAGTTCGACGGAACTAAGTGGATCTGTGCTGGTCATGAGTTTCGGGACTACAACGACTGTGATCCCGAGACTGGTGAAGAGTTCGTTGTCACCTCGTGCCGCTTCTGCGGCGAATACAAGTGAAAGGAGAAAACCAAATGAAGATCCTCAATAATCTGCGTAGAGACAATCCGTACTGGGAGGGAAAGACCCAGAACATGCACTGGCCAGACCTCTATGAGGCGCTGGGTCTCAATCCCAAGCGGCATCTACCGCAGGAGGGATTATCCCCCCGGATGGTAGGCAACGTTCTCGTTTGGGTGGACGCCAAGGTTCCTGGAAAGAACCAAGACGCCAAACGAGTGTGGTGCAAGTGCCCAGTCTGTGAGAAGACTTTCACAGCGGGCAAACTGCATCAGCACATCAAGATCCACAGCAACTTCTAACAGAAAGAGAGAAAGTAGATGAAGAACATCCTTATGTTGACGGCGGCGCTCACTTGCGCCGCCCCCTTGGACCTCGCGGTTCAGGAGTTCGAGAATGCTTCGCCTATCGTTCGGGAGGCGTTCTACGAAGATAACTGCCCGGGCGACGAACTCGTTCAACTGGACACCGGGTTCCAGAAGCTGAACGCAACTGACCGGACGGCGTATGAGGTAATCGACGCCGCTCTGAGCAAAGCGTATGCTCAGGTCCCAGCCACTGACGGAGAACTGATGGAAGTCAACGTTCAGTTCTGTCTCGCAATTGAAGAAGGGAGGTGAAAGATGAGAGCTCCATATTCGCTAGAACATGCTGCCAACAGAAAAGGGTGGACTGTGATCAAGTCCATCCCGATCCTTGGGGATGGAGTACAGGCCCCGGGCGCCGTGACGATGTGTGAGATAGGAGGCGCACATCCCTACGCTATCCATTTCTTCAACGAACAGGATGGCGGATTCCATAGCGGAAACTACTGCCCTGACAGGCGCTCCGCAGAAGTTGTCTATGCCGCTCGCGTACTGCGATACGGAGGACTTGCGGAGCCCTGGGACACCGACGGGGATCTGCAAAACGAGAACGGTCAGGGGCAA
>Ga0209077_1000261_pt1 | contig 13957 bp, 9 predicted proteins | sample PPLLak1March2015_FD_187247 | JGI IMG/M metagenome (GOLD analysis project Ga0209077, IMG submission 187247) | Freshwater sediment microbial communities from Prairie Pothole Lake near Jamestown, North Dakota, USA - PPLs Lake P7 Core (1) Depth... | ecosystem: Environmental > Aquatic > Freshwater >... | reverse complement strand
GCTCGAATCACTCCGTCGGACATCCCCGAAATGCGCGCTATCTATGATAAGCGAGATTTCAATTGGGTTGAACCGAGGTTAGATTTCGGTACTATTGTTGTTCGCCAAAACGGCGTCATGTTGGGTGCGGGTCACTTACATCCTATTGTTGAATCGATTATGTTGTTGGACCCTGACATATCGATATTAAACAAAGTGATGGCCACGGACCTAATGATGAAGCAAGCCATTCTCGATTCAAAGGGCTTGGGATTAAATGAGATTCATGCTTGGGTGAAAGAACCCGAGTTTCTCAAGTACTTAAAAAAGAGATACGGGCACGAGGAACCCCGCGGTACTTCCTTAGTCCTGAGGATTTGACATGGCTAAAGGCGATAAGGCAGAAGTTAAGCAGGAAATTAACACAGAGCAGGATCGTGTTAATGAGCGATTCGGTTCGTTCGCAGCCGAACAAGAACAGAAGCGTAAAGAAAAAGACGAACAGTCCAAACGGGATAGAGCTGCGCTTACGGGTACGTTAGAGGGAATGTCTGGCACCGGCGGCGGATTAGATCCGAACGTTGTCAATAACATTCGTAATCTTTATCCGGGCGTAGCTCCAGGTTCTAGTGGTTCTAGCGGTTCTAGTGGTGGCGGCGGTGGTGATTCTGGTGGTGGTGGTGCTGGAACTACTACGCCTGCTGCACCTGTAGAAGATAAGTGGAAAGCACCCGAAGATATCTTTAAAGAGGCTGGTAAGACTGGCCTTGTTGATATGGAACGGATGCGCGCTCAGGTTTCAGAACTTGAGAAGATGGCGCAATCAGGTGCTATTGATCCTGCACAAAAGGATTCAATTAACGCCACGATTCAGAAGTTAAAAGATTTCCAGTTTGACCCGAATGCTAAGGCTCAGATTCAGGGACAAATAGATGCCCTTACGGAGATGGGTCGAACGGGTGGATACGATCCCGACCGATTAGCAAAGATTAACTCTGACCTTGATAACCTTAGAGCTTGGTCCGCTACGGGTGGTATCGATCCTGAACGGTTGAAGCAGTTACGCGGTACTCAAGATTTCATGATGGGTGGTGGAATCTCTGAGGAAGATTTAGCTCGTTGGCGTGGTACGGGTTACTCTGAATTCGCTAAGACTGGCGGTTGGTCTGACGCGGATAGGGCGGACTTTAGAGATAGGGCCACATCGGGTATTCCCGCCGCATACGCTCAGCAAATGGGCGAAGCGCAGCGGTTGCGAAACATTCAGGGTGGCGGTGGTGCGGGATTCCTTGCGGCAGCGGGACAAGCAAATCGTAGAGGTATGCAGGACTTAGCTACTGCACGTCGTGACGCTGAGATTGATTTAGGAACCAACGTTCGTGAAGGTAGGCGTTGGGGTATTGAAGGGTTAGCTAGTACGGAAGATGCGATTCAGGAACAGCTTGGATTGAATCGTAAAGCGGGAACGGATGCGGGGAATGTTCTTGAGTTAGGCGTTGGTGCTAACCGTATCACCGGATATTCGGAAGCGGCAAAGCAGCAGGCGCAACTTGAAAAGGATATTTCCGGTAACAAGATTACTGCTACTGAGTTAAGCGGTCGGCTTAACAAGGATATGCAGGATTCGATTAACGATGCATTCATTCGTTCACAGCAGGGTGCGGGTACATTAGAAACCAACCTTGCTGATGCGATTGGAAAGAATAAGATTGCCGCACAGACTGCCGCGGCTCAGGCTGAATCAGTTGCACAGAAGTTACAGCAGGAAGGTAAGATTGCTGGTGCAAAAGGTTTAACTGAGATTGCTGCACAGAAAGCGGCAGAAGCTGCACGCGCTGCATCCAATGCTAATGCGGCTCGCGCTATCGACGATGCGAATAGTCGTTGGTATGCAAACTTCGTAGCGGGTAATGAGCGTTGGATTGGTGAACAGCAGCAGAGTGGTCAGCAGTTCGCAACCAATCAGCAGCGACTTCTGTTGGGTACGGATGAAACTCTTGACCGTGACCGTTTTGGTTTGGATATTGAAAACTCTTGGGCGGGTGCAAATCGCGGCTTATTGCAGACTGATGCTGCTAATGCCGGCGGTGGAATCGATTGGGGTAAGTGGGCAGGATTGGGTCTATCGGGTGCTGCGGTTTATAAGCAGGGCGGTTCAAATACTGACCAAACAGATACCGGCCAGCCTAGAGATCGTCAGGATATCGATGATAGGTACGACCCTAAGAGCCCCAATTACAACCCGTACGGTTAGGAGCTAGCACATGGCCGGATCAAATTGGGCAAAGTATTTAATGCCAGATCAGACGGATGATACCGCTTGGGATCCTAGACTTGGAATCTCTAGCGGTACAGGCCGCGGTACGTCTTTTGATCCTTATGGAGATATGGATCAGAACATATACAATGCGGCGAATAGAGATCCATACGCGAGCTTTCGTGAGGCTCTTGGTAAAGATCCCTTTATTATTGGCAACGAGAACCAGGGAACTCTGTTCGATCCTTACGAACAATTACAGAGACAGCAGCAGAATCAGCGGGCACAGCAAATCAATGCTCAAGCTCCTTTACCTGCTGATTTACCACAAACTACATTCGGTCCACGAAAGTCACTGAATCGACCGAACGATTTAACTAACGTTATTGCACCTGCGGCTAACTTCAATCCTGACTATCAAACTCCACCGTTTGTTTCACCACAGCAGGCAAGCGCACCACGTCCGCGGGTTGCTCCAAGTGCTCCGCGTAGAGTAGCATCACCAGTAACTCAAACGGGTACACCTGTTCCAGTTTCAGCGCAGCCAAGTTATACGCGACAGGAACCGATTGATTTCGCTGGTTTGTTATCGGGTGCCGCGCGCAAAGGTGGTGGTGCATACGGTGATTTCGGTGCGGCGGGAATGCTTGGACCGGAAGAACGTGCGGCGAAGGCGGCAGAAGAAGCAAGAATTGCCGCACAACCAAAGATGCCCACGTATGATTACGGTCCAATGACTCGGTATCAGGAATACCTGAAAGCTGAACCGGACCGTGATAAGTATAAGCCAACTGGTTGGAGCCGAGTATTGAATGCCGCTGCCGCTGGTGTACAGGGTTACAATACCGGTGACGTTGGGCAGGGTATTAAGTTAGGGGAATACCTGAATCAGCAGCCATACGAGAACGCATTCAAGAAGTGGCAGAGTAAAGGTACTCGTGTCGCCGCTGATGCAACGATGGCTGAGACACGGTATAAGAATCAGGTCGAGGCATTCAACAAACAGCAGGATAACATTCGTGCTGATAGACTTGCAGACTTGACCGCGGCAGGTGTAGACATTCGTCGCGCACAGTATTACCTTGATGTCCAGAAAGCGAAGGATGCTGGCTACAAGGAAATGATTGGGCCAGATGGAAATGTTTACATGTCGAAGGTTGTGGACGGACAGATGCAGTACGTTCCAACTGGTATGTTGCCAACTGAATTGACCGCTATTCAGAAGTTAGAAGAGGGTCGATTGGGTCGGCAGCAGTCTGATACAAATAGCCAGCGGAGTGCAAACACATCAATCTTCAATACTGGTAGAACGATTGATGCGGCGCGTGAAAGACAGAGTGAACAGTTTGGTTTCACTGGCGCACAGAACGATGCGACTCGAACGGTAACGTTACGTGGTCAAAACGTTGGTGCAGGATTACCGCCAACTGCGGGTGGTTATCCAACTGCACCGGAAGTTAAGTATCCTGTAGCACCGGGAGTTAGTTCACCTGTTCCGGGTACTGCACCGAGCCAGGGTGTTATTCCTCCGGGTGCTACACGAGGACCAAGAGCTAGTTCATTAGCTTCACCGTTGACGACCATTACTCAAGCGTATCCTGAATTCAACAATGAATCATTCGTGAAGGTTTCTAAGGGACCAAAGGGCGAATCAATCATTGACCTTAATCAGAATGATGCCACTGTTAAGGAAGCAATCAAGCGAATGAGCGGTGGTGATCTTACACTGTTCAAGCATTACACGGATCGCTGGCTAGCATTACGGAGAGCCAACGGATTATAGAGCGGAGTTAACTATGGCCGGAAGCGATCCGTTTGATGACTACTTTGCACAGGCAACAGGCGGTAGAGGTAATGTATCCCGAGAACCATCCAGTAGTGGTGGAAGTTGGGGGGATTATCTCTACGATGCACCGGGTAAAATAGCTGACTGGTATAAGACTACACCTTGGGCGGGTAAACCATTCGGTTGGGTTCAAGGTGTTAATGATGCTATCGAAACCGGTGAAAGAACATTAGAGCCGTACATTGGTAAGACTGGTGCAAGGATTGCATCATTACCCGCACGTGCTCAATCGTTCGGCGCGGAAATGTTCTTTGGTTCTCCCGCTGATTTGGTTGGCACTGCCGCTGCTATTCCTACGTGGGGCCAATCGTTAGTTCCTACAGTAGGACCAAAGCTATTAGCTAAGGCACCCGCCATTGTAGGTAAAGCTGCGCCTTATGTAATGAAAGGATTGAACTACGCGGGTCGTGCAAGCGATGCGCTTCAATCCTTATATCAGGGTACTGAAGCGGTTGAACAGGCAAAGCAGGGAAACTATGGCACTGCCGCAATGCAGGCTGGTGGATCTGTATTGTCTGGAATCGGTGCGGCGGATTACGTTCCGTTCCTCGGTAAATCAAAGACACCTGAAGTAGCGCAGCGGAAAGTATATTCACCGGAGGAAATGGCGAAGACGAAAGCGGAGTACGAAGCATTAAGAGCAGAACAGGATCCATTCAGAGATCCTAGAATGCAGGCTGCGTACGAACGTAATGTAGTTGACCAGCCGTTACCCGGTGCTGCGAAGGATGCTAAGACTGTTCGTGAAAGTTATACACAGAATGGTAAACCAACTGCTATCACGGATGAATCAAGGCTACTTGGTCAAGGGGATGTTCCTTTAATCAATCGACCGCGTGGCGCTACGGGTACCGCTTTAGTTGCTAATCGTCCTGTCAATCGTGGTGGTAAGGTAACTGCTGGCATTGACATGACGCAGGAGAATCTTGCCGAGCGAGCGGTACGTGACTTCGATGCATTAGGTATTGCTGAGACGAACGATAGAGTTCTGCGCTATCTACAGGATCCTAAGTATCGCGAGAAGATTGAACTTGCCGTAGCACAGGGTAAGACGGGTACAACTCCAAAGATAATTGAGCACAATGTGCTTGATGATTACATGCGCCCGATTGGAAAGCGTGAGTTTACTTCTGAACAGAAAGCTGCCGAATTCCAGAAGTTACGTGAGCTTGAAGAAGAATACTTTACTACCGATACAGATGCTATGGCCGATAGGTTGATGAGCCCAACCAATGCGGAAATAGAAGGTAAGAAGTACGTAGCTAATAAACTAAGTTCAGAAAAGATTGACGAGTTACAGGACTTAGGGTTAGTAAGTAGAACAGAAGCAGCGGAGTTACGGATGCATAAGGCTGGGTTAGATCCTGAAGGTAGGGATATGACCATTGATCAGCCTATGAATGCTACTGTTCCTTGGGATAGTCCTGCGGGTGGCTATACTGGAACAGTTGGTGAGGTACGTCCGGGCACACCGCCAACAATGAAACCGTCAAGAACTCTCTTCAAAAGATCACATAATGTCATTGATGAGATGGTCGCGGATAGTCCGAACAATAGCGGATACTTCCCGCGTACTACTCACATGGCGCCAGAAGATAGGTTCATTGATGAATTTGGTCAGAACGTAACGCGTAGAGAATTACCCGAAGGCGAAAAGATATTCGATATCAGACGAGGCTTGAGTCCTGAACAGGTTAAAGAAGTTACTGACTTCGCTGAATCTCGTGGTCGTTACATAGACTTAGCAGAGTTACATGTACTAGAAACGGAAGCCGGACCTCGGTTAAGTGGTGTTCTTACGGACATCATGACCAGTAAGGATCCCGAGTTAGAAAAATATTTCCCTAATGAACTCAGCGATGAGCTTGATGAATTAGCCGCAAAGTGGCGAAATGATATTGATAATTGGACAGGTGCGGATGAAACGCGTCTTGATGAACTAAACAAGTTAAGAACTAAAGCAACCGCACAGGCATTCCGCGATTCAAAAGTACCCGCTGGTTTCCGTGACTTCATGAAGGAACGTGGCTACTTTGCTACGAACTATCGTGGTATCTCTGGTGATGAATCAATCGCAGGTGTAGCACCGCAAGAGGGATTTGCGATTGTAGATCCATCTGGTTTACCAAGAACCAAAACCGTTGAACGTGGTGGTGTACCTCCCCGTGTTGGCGGAAGAATGGTTGATGAAAGCGGTAAACCTATTCTCGCCGCGCGGGAAGTAGATCGTGTTAAGCCTGAAGCTACGAGTCCGAATGCAGTGAAGGCTAAGATCCTGCAAATCTTTAAAGAAACAAACATGCAGGGTAAGACTAAGGATGAATACTACGCTAACCTTGGTCGTCAGTTGTCGGACTCGGAGATTGAGATTGCGGTACAGAATCGATTCCTTAGTCCAGACGTAGCGACTAAAGCACGTGCGGGAAGTCAAGTTATACCGCCTGATGTTACCGGACCGAATAGACCTGTATTGCCACCGACGGGTAGATGGGAACCGGGACCGCAACAGACAATGGTTGCGCCACCGCCAAGTTCACGTCCTGTTGTGAGAACAATGGACGATGTTCGGCAGCAAATGATTGCGAATGGCGTGGCTAATCCTTCTGATGAACTTGTTCGGAAGGTGTATGAGAATCCAAGGCTACTTGATAAGGTTGTTCCACCTCGTAGTCAAGTTGAAGGAGTTAGCGCCGAAGGACGTAGTGTATACCGTGGTGATACACCAGAGGAAGGTGCTAAACCATTAGCAGGTTTGTTGCAGTCCGCTAACCCGGAAGACATTCAGTTTAGGAAAGCTCTTGAGGATAGATCAAACGAATTCCTCAAGATGATTACCAAAACTGACGAGATTGGTACTAGGTTAGACAAGGCGAAGAACATCATTGGTGACTCAGAGTTTGGTAAGATCATTGACAGAGTAAAGACCAAACAGGATGGTTGGTTTAAAAAGACCGCCAAGGGTATGGGCATGTCAATGGAAACCGAACTCGAACGAATGGGTCCGGGTGGTAAGGCAGTTGCGAAGCTATTTAAAATCGCCGCTACGGATGCACCGATTCGATTCAACGAGTACATGAAGGGTATCGACACTGACCTGAGAAAGATGAAGCACGCGGACTTCGAGAAGGTTGTCGATGCGATTGAGGGTAAGAAAGTTGAACTCACTCCGGAGTTGGAGAACTTCAAGAATAGATTACAGGGAGTTCTTGACCAGTCCGGTACGCATATGGAGGAGCTTGGCCTTTTAGAAAAAGGTAAGCGAGCTAACTATTTCCCGCATAGGTATGATGGTGTACCTACCGAGAAACTCCGCGAGCGTATGCGTGCGGATAACATGAGTGAAGATCAAATCAAGACCGCCTTGAATGAGATTCAATCCTCACGTGAGATGAAGATAAGTGGTGAGTATTCTCGTAACGAGCTTAACGTTCCAGGGTATCGGAAGGATAAGGACGTTCTGATTGATCACTTACGGGAAACGTCTAAGAGAATCGAACATGCGAAACTCTTTGGCGCTAAGGACATTGCCGATCCTACCTCGCAATTAAGTAGATTCGTTTCGGCATCCGAGAATCCTGAACGAGCGAAGGACATCGCGGAGAGAATCTTACGTGGTGGTAAAGCGGTAAGTCCTGAATCTCAACTTGCTTCGAAAGCCATTCGAAACTATGCCACTGCTGCACACTTATCTTTGGCTAGCATTTCACAGCTAGGTGGTGCGGTTCCGATTGCAATGCGAACTGGTATCAAAGATACTATGATGGGATTGGGCAAGGCGCTTAGAGAAGATCCCAATTCAAAGTTCATGCGTAACGTTAACTACGCACGCGACTTCGCAACGCATTGGAATGATGGCGCGCAAGGAGATAGATTGTATCGCGCCTTCGGTATCGCGGGTGTTCAGAACTACATGAATAAGGTAGCTGGACAGGCAGGATATGCTCATGCTCAGACGCTGTTCGATAAGCTCAAGAACGTAGACCCAACGAACAAGTTAGCTAGGAAGCAGCTTGAAGACTTAACACTAACCGATATCGGTGAAGTTCTAAAGCAGCCCGCATTGACTGAGAAGCAATTGCAACGGGCGATGACCCGAATGGCGGAGATTTCTCAGGGTACTGTTGACCCTAAGAATCTACCGTATCATTGGGTTGGCAATGGAACAAGGTTGATTCCTCAAATCTTTCAGCGCATGGCATTCCAAGGAAGCCGAGCGATTAAAGATGGATTGATGGAAGGTGATGCCACCAACCGATTGAAAAAGTTGGGAACGTTAGCAGTGACAGGATTGGTAGCGGGTGAGGTTATCGGAGATGTGAAAGAGATTCCGAAGACCGCACTTGAGGTGGGGACGAACTCGGTAAGTCAAATGATGGGCTATACAACTGAGAACAAAGATCTATTCACAACTGATTGGCAGAACAACGAATACCTACAGAACATTGGTATACAAAAGGACGACGACAACGATAGGTTCGGTTACACCCGAAAGATGATTCAGGAAATAAGTCCAGAAGCCGCGAAGGATGATAACGTCGTACGCGGTATTGCTAACCTAATGGCGTCGTATGCTTCGGGCATGACAGGCGATATGCTGCTACAGGTTAGTGAGGCCGCGAATGATAGACGACCATTGAATGCTATGGCTTCGGGATTCTGGGCGTATGATGAATTGCAAACGGGAGCGGAAGCCATACAGGATTTGGCACAGGGTAATTGGCGAGATCCTTTGCGGCAGGCAATAAGGAGAGTTCCTGTGGTGGGAAGTGGTATCGTTAGAGAAATTGATACCGACTTTCAAGCGGGTGGTGGGGGTAGAGAAGGTAGGTCAAACGCGGGAAAGACTACCGTAAGATCTACTGCTTGGTAGCACCAAAACTAAAGGGCGGTGTGAGCTATTAACTCATGCCGCCCTTATTCTTTTATGCACCTTGTTGATGCTGCATGTATTCCGCTATCACATGCTCCTGGACAACGTACGTTGTTTCGGCACCTAAGGTTTCCTCTCGTATGACCTTGGCTTCCTTTAATGTATCAGCTACTCGGGTTAGCTCAAAGGAATCCATGTGTCGCCATAGTGTCTTCAACAATACAGCTCGGCTTAACCGGAACATAGGCGAATGGATTAAAGCATCCAATACAACCGCCGTCTGTTTCGATTGCGCGGTAGTGGTAGAGCTTGGGGCGTTACTAGTTATCTGTCGGGTAGATACAGTACAACTAGTACACACTGCAATAGAATCGTGCAAGTCCTCTACTGTCAACAACATCGAATCGTTTCGTGACAGTGAAAGAAGCATTGCGACTTTTAAGATTGTGTCGGGCATTCGATTGTTTGTGCCAGTGTTATCCTCTTTGTCTGGTTCGTATTCACCATACCATTGTTCATAGAAGTCAGCGGCGTCCGGTTCGTAATCGAATTCTCCTTTGAGGTTTGATATCTCAACGAGCCTTTTTACCAGACTCGGGTAGTCAATCATCGAGGGAGATTTGCGAACGAGCGCGTTCTTCTTATTTATCTTTTCTTCATTGACGATTAACGTTCGCGCAATGAACCCACCTTGAATGTCTCGTTGTCCAATGACCGAATGTAGATGGACTTGGTTGGACGCGCCGAGCATAACGAGATATACGTTCTTAAGTATTGACTTACCAGACTTAAGAAGGTTGGTGTGTTCATCCTTCCACTGTGAGTCGTATAGATCTGTAAGAATCGTAAAGGCTTGTTCGTCGTTAAGGATGGATTGACTAAACTCTCCCGAGACAATGAAGGCTGATGCATCTTTACTTACGTCTCCGTTCGTGTCCATTGTTGAATGGCCGAGGTGTTCGATGATTGCTTGGATTGATGATCTACCTGCAATCACCTTTGTGTATTTCATTTCAGTTACTAACTTCTCTGCTACACGTACAGGCAAACCTTTCTTAATGCCGGAGGGACCGACGAGCATGACAAATAGATTCGGATATAACTTGTACGCGCCACCTCTATCGAGCCATATCTTTCTACCTGCCGCGGCGGATAGAGTTGCAAGACCAGCGAAATAGAAGTAGCGCCGTGGTGATTCCAAGTCTTTCGTCTGCGACATCAAGGCGTCGAGCCATGTTGTCATGCGGCTAACTTGTATTCAATTAAGTCCTTGAAGTTCTTCTCACCGATTTCGAATTCGGCAGGAATGATTAAGCTACCACGAACAATCGAACACTTGGCAAAGTCAATGGCCATCTCCATTCCCTCCCGAATGACTCGTGCGTATGCTTCGACTTCATTCTTTGGTACCAAAAGGCCCATCGAATCATGCTTCTCCATAACGATGCGCGCTTCTGGAATGCGGTCCTTAACGTACAGCATGGCGCGTTTGATTGCGTCGCCAACGGTAGACTGAGGAATGAAAGCATACGCTTCCTTGAATAGTCTATCACCCCACCGCCCACCGAACTCACGTTTCCTACCGAACGGGTTGCATAGAATACGGCCGCCTTTAGCCAACGCATTCTGTACTTCTACGTGGAACACGTTCCGAATCTTTGGGTAGGCCGCATGGAAGTTTTCTAATATTTTCCCTGCCTTGTACTCTGAGATTCGCAACTTGATACCGTACTTCTTCGCATCGGTATTCATCTGAATCATCGCACGATTCTTACCCATGTCGTACGAACCGGCGTGGCGGGAAGTCTTTCCTAAGAATCTTTCGGGTGACTTCTTCGATAACGGAAAGTCTGGTGCAAGGCCAAGAACTATACGTGCGGTCTTGAGATGCTTATCAATCTTACCGTATTCTTCTAGTCCTTCGTAGTCCTCTGATAATAGATCAACTACTCTAGCTTCGGCTTGACTGAAGTCACACTCTAAGTAAACATAGCCAGGGTCAGGTGCGAACATAGACATTACGTCCTCACCTAACTCTGAATGCTTTGTTAGTGTTTGGAAGGCGAGTCCGATAGGTTCAGGACGAGAAGGTGGTTTAAGAGTTTTCGTAGAAGTTCGTCCAGTTTCGGTTCCAACAATCTGATATGAGGTTCGATATCTTCCATCATAGTCCGGACATGCGTTGATGTAAGTTCCGATTGTCTTTCGTATGGCTCGTCCTCTAAGGATTCCATCAATGATTGGAATACATTTAGGGAACTTCTCACCATGATTAGCTTGGAGAGCCACAACAACTTCCTCTCCCGTTCCATCTCTAACTGGTAGGCCAAGTTCTCCATACAATAATTCTCCTATTTGTTTAGGTGATGCAACGTTTACTGGATGACCACAGAGTGCTTCAAGTTCTGCGTCGTTGATTACTAATAGAGCGTTGTACTTTTCTTTAAGGAACTGTCTTACCTCTGTATCGCACAGGATTCCTTCAGCTTCGATGTCGGAATACAAACGATGAAGGTGCCGCACGAAGTTGTAATAGAAGTCACGAACGCCGTATGCTTCTAGTTCTTTTTCTAAGACCTCAAAGATTTCATAGTCAACCGCACAGTCCTTGCCATTGTACAGGAATAGTCTGTCTGCCGAGTCACGCTTGGGATTGAACTCTTTACCTTCTAGTTTGTAATACGGTTCGCGTGTCCAAATAGAGGTGAGGAATGCTTGGCCTTTGGGTAGTTCAGGATACCGCGTGTGTGCCATGTGCATTGTATCAGCATGGAAGTGCGGTACTCTGAATCCTAGTTGTCTGAGCTTTGCTTCGTCGAACTTCCAGTTCTGTCCGATGATTCTTTTACTACGGAGTAGGATATCAACACCTCTCCAGAATTCAGCAAGTTCTCTGTCCGCATAATTACCAAATCTAACTCCCCATAATTCATTGAAGAGAGGAATTGAGATAGCTTCATGGCGGCTAGGCGCAAAGCCAACACAAATCGGGATGGACTTGTGAGTTTCAATATCGGACGTAGTGAGTGGCTTGTCTTTCCATCTATCAATGTAACGGTAAAGTTGAGCGGAATCTCGGATGACCACGAGGTTTCTATGTGGGGTGGGTGCAAGGCTTTGTTCCTCTACTAATCTTTTGACATCGAACTCAAGGATGCTTCGGTCAATAATCGAGTCGGTTCGGAGAACATATGCTGGATGATACGCGGGAATAACTCTCTTGTTGAGGAGAGGTGCATTGAGAATAGAACCTCGCCATTGGAGAATTCCCGTGTTTCCAGTGAGAGCTTGTAAGGCAACGTTGCCGAGTGCAAGGATGATATTGGGATTGATAGTGCGTAGTTCATTGATTAGATAATCCTTATATGCTTGAAGGTTAGGTACCTTGGTTACGTCGTAGACTTGCTGCCCGTTCTTCATTACTTTGGGCGGCTCTATCTTACAGACGTTAGTGATCCAGCATTCCGATCTAGAAATGCCAGCGGTTTGAAGAACTGAATTCAACAAGTGGCCTGAAGGCCCGATGAAAGGCTCGCCCTTCAATGCCTCTTGATAACCTGGCGCCTCACCAACAATAGCAATCTTCGCATTGGGGTTGCCCATACCCGGCACATCAATGCGTAGTTCGTTACGCGGTACGTTCACATTGTTCTGAGGGATTGGGTTGTGATTCGATGGCGGCGTTTCGAATAACGACAAGACACGACGATATGCGGTATTGGTTATTTTCCCCTTCATACTTGATTCGTCCGTTAAAGAATCTCATCTGTACCCGGCACGGTGCGTGCAAGGCTAAGCCCCAAATGCGATTGAACCAATCGGTTGACACATCGCATGGGAGTAAGAGTACAATTGATTCTGCTGTAGATTTTAATGCTTTGTTGAGGTAGAGTTCGACGGAACCTTGTCGATAAGGTGGGAGGGGAGCGATTAAGATTCGACCTTCGGACCAGGTATGTAGTAGTGCGGCTTCGTTGTAATGTTTGTGCGTGAACTTGAATTCTTTTTCTAGTTCGTGCTCCAAAGCTAACGGTAGCTTGAGCATAGCGTACCTCCGGATACGAGAAAAGGCAGAGGAATATTCAGTTCCTCCGCCAATCTTTATTACTTGCCGCGCGACTTCAGGAACTCTGAGAACGGGATTGAACTGGAAGCACTACGCTGCCATTCATCCTTGAGTTGCAGAAGCTCTACGTTTTCGACTGAATCTTCTGCATCTTCATCTTCATCAGAATCCTCGTCGTCCTCGTCATCTTCATCTTCGGTTTCTTCTTCGTCTTCATCCTCGTCTTCATCTTCTGAATCGGATTCCTCATCCTCGTCATCGTCGGAATCCTCTTCGCCGAGGTTAAGAACGTCCGGCATTTCCTCTACCGGAATACCAAGGATAGACGCAACCGCTTCCTTCTCGCCCGGTTTAAACATATGCTTCATTACCTTTGCTCCTTGACGCTACGCTGCGCCATTGCTTTCAGTTTGGCATGATAGATGTCGTGAGTCACAGCCAACACTAACTGTAAGTTCTCTAATCTATCATCCGTAAAGTCATCATTGATATGATGTACGTCTTCGTGCTGCCCTAATTCCCTGCCGATATCTTTGGCTACCACGTAGCGCGAATAACTTACAGTCAACCTATCTTTCTCTGACCTGTAGAGGGTGACAAATTTTCTGCCGTTCTTTCTTGCATAGGGTCCGTAGACCCGATAGCCTTCGTATGGCATGGGTTATCTCGCTCACGAACGTGGCGATACTTGTCATCTAATTTGGATGCCATGTCCGAAAGTTGCGAGGACAAATCATCCGCTTCCTTTGATAGCTGTCGTGCGCGGGAGACGAACTCGGCTATCATAATCTTTAAAGCAAATTCGTCCATGATGTTATGGTGCAGGCGAAGGGACTCGAACCCTTACGGTTGTTTGCAACCCGCGGATTTTAAGTCCGCTGCGTATACCAATTCCGCCACACCTGCAAGGTGGGTGCATAAGTCCGGGGGGAACCTATG
>Ga0209077_1000259_pt1 | contig 13997 bp, 10 predicted proteins | sample PPLLak1March2015_FD_187247 | JGI IMG/M metagenome (GOLD analysis project Ga0209077, IMG submission 187247) | Freshwater sediment microbial communities from Prairie Pothole Lake near Jamestown, North Dakota, USA - PPLs Lake P7 Core (1) Depth... | ecosystem: Environmental > Aquatic > Freshwater >... | reverse complement strand
ATCTGCCCGCTGTCTTCTGCCCGCTGCCATCTGCCCGCTGCCATCTGTCAGGCCGGTTCGCTCCACGGCCTTTTCGGGTCCCACTTGGCCAGCGCGTCGCACCAGACCTTGTAGCGTCGTCTCATGGTTTGGAGCTGCGGGTGATGGTCCGAAGAAGCAGCGAGATTCGCTTTCTCTTTCGGATCGTTAGCCAGATCGAAAAGCTCCTCCCATTCCGGTCGGGTGTCGATGTACCGAGTGTATTTCCACTTTTCCGTTCTCAACCCTTCGGTTTGAGGTATCCAGCCGCCATTGCTGAAATGATGTTCATAGAACCACTCCCGACGCCAGTCGGCGGGCGTTCCTTCCATTAGGGCGCCGACATCCCGGCCCTGTACGGAAGGGGGAGTTTTGACCCCGGCGAGTCCCAGAAGTGTGGGAGCAATATCGATATTCAGCGTCATCTCGGTAACAGCCCGCCCTTTGGAGGAGTTGGAGAGCCTTGGATCGCACACGATCATGGGCGTCCGGATGGATTCCTCATGCATCATCCACTTGCCCGCCAGTCCGTGTTCCGCCAGGTAGAATCCGTTGTCCGACGAATAGACAATAACCGTGTTCCGATCCCGGCCGGTCCTTTTCAGATGCTGCATGATTCTGCCGACCACCGCATCGACTTCGGTGATCAGCCGGTAGTATGCGCGGACTGACTCCTGATACAGAGCCGGCGTCCCGAAACGAACCGCCCAGCGGCGCCGGCCTTCCGAGCGCTGCACCTCGATGGGTAGCATCGAGATGTAGCGCGGGTCCGCCGTCTCGGGAACCGGGATCTCCACGTCTCGATACAGCCCGGCCGTTTCACGCGAGTGGAGAAACTGAAGCGGCGCTTCATCCTGGACGTGAGGTGCCTTGAAGCTGACCGAAAGGCAAAAAGGCCTGTTTCCTGGGGCGCGGTCAAAAAACTCAACCGCCTGATCTCCCATCATTGCGGTCAAATGCGGTCCGTCTTCCCCTTTTGGGAAATATCGTCCCTGGCCCGGGAAACCGTTCCAATAATCGAATCGATCCGACGGCATTTTGTCGCCAACGCCGTATTTCCCGATGAAGCCGACCTGGTATCCGGCACTCCTCATCAGCTCCGGATAGGTCAGGGCCTGCTGCGCCGGCGTCAATGCGGTGGAGAAGTCGTTGACTCGATGCGCGCTGGCATACAGCCCGGTCAGGATACTCGCTCTGCTCGTCATGCAAATCGAAGTGGTGACGAAATGATTGCGAAAAAGGACCCCCTGCTCGCTCAGGCTATCGATGTGAGGAGTTCTGACGATCGGGTTGCCCATGCAACCAAGCGAGTCCCACCGCTGGTCGTCCGATAGAAGAAAAACGATGTTGGGACGGTCTTCCGGGATTTGGAGGATGGGAAGCGCAGCCAGTCCCGCCCCTGCTTGGAGGAATTCTCGTCGGGTCCTTCTCATGAGCGAATCGTAAGCCATGGAGTCGCCGGTTTCCACGGATTTCAGGCGAAATCCTTCTACCGTCCGCCAGGCGGGCCACTTGAGCCCCTGACTACCAGACGGGCAGAGACGATAACCTGTCGCCGTTCCGGTTCCTTTCCCTTCAGAATCGCGATCAGCAGCCGGGTTGCTGTTTCCACAATCTCCTCGACCGGCTGATGCATGGTGGTCAGACCCGGCCAGATGTTCCGGGAAAAAGCCAGGTCATCGTAACCGCAGATCGAAAGCTCATCGGGGACTCGGAGCCCCTGTTCCTGAGCCGTGAAAAGCGCCCCGAAGGCCGCCTCGTCGTTGCCTGCGAAGATGGCCGTCGGGGGCGGGTCCTGGCCGAGGAGCAGTCGCGCTGCCGTGCAGCCGCCGTCAAAGGTGAACTCGGACGGGGCAACCAGCGCATCGGTGAACGGAATCTGGTGGCGGTCCAGGGCCACGCGGTACCCGTACAGACGATCCCCGCTCGACCGCATGTTGCGCGGTCCGGTCAGGAATCCGATTCGGCGATGGCCGAGAGAGATCAGGTACTCGGTGAGGGCGTAGGCCCCCTGGTAATCGTCTCCCGCCACAAAGGGCACCGTGTCGATCCGGTTGAAGGGGTTGATCTGGACAAGCGGGACCCTGTAGGTCGTGAGCAGGTCGGCCACGAAATCATCGGCGTCACACGGAGGAGTCGTTACAAATCCGTCGATTCTGTGCTCAGCGCTCAAATCCACCAGCCTGTTTCGAGAACGGGAGTTCGAGGGAAAGTACGGCTGGACGAGGATATCGTAGTCCTCGTCGTAACCAATATCCATGATCGTCGAGAAGACGGCAGAGGCCGGTTGGTAAAACCCGGGGTACATCAGGATGCAGACCATGTTCGATCGTCGCTGCACCAGTCGACGGGCGAGAACGTTCGGGGCGTAGCCGGACGATCGGACCGCTGCCTGGACCCGGCTCCTCAGTTCGTCGCTGACATAGGGTTCCTCGTTGATGACCCGGGAGACCGTTTTGATCGAGCACCGCGCCAGCCTGGCAACATCTTTGATGGTCGCACCCATGGCGTTGACAACGATATCACACGAGACAGGCTGACGACTGACTGCGCACTGCCTACTGCGCACTGCCCACTTCGCACTGCCTACTGCGCACTACCCACAGCGCACTGCGCACTCTCGATTGTCCGTGATCCGACAAGTGCCCCCTGCTTTTCATTGTGCGCAGTGGGCAGTGCGCAGTGCGCAGTGTGGCAGTGCGCAGTCAAATTCTCTTGACAACGTTGTCATACGCGGCACAGACTTCCCCATGCGCACGTACTCATCACTCGCTATCAACCACCTGGATGATTTCGTTTTCGGATCGTCTCCCTGCCCCCTCCGACTGAAGAACGGACTGGTCTTTGGAGCCGGAACGGTCTACCCCGAGTTGAATTTTACCCTCCCCGACATGACGATCAGTCAGGAGACTTTTGGCGAGGTGCGGGAGCAGTACAGCCAGATGATCCATGACGCCTGCCGGCGCGCCGTCGAACTGGAGGCCCCGGCGCTGGTTGTCGAGTTCGAGCTTTTGCCGGATCTCACGTTAAACCCGGAATGGGGAGCGGACATTACCCGCCTTTTGCGGGAAGCGCTCGATCAAGCGCAAGGCGAGCACGGTCTCGTAACCGCGCTGCGGGTTACTCCCAACGACGTCCGCGAGTTCACCCGCCCTCCTGAGCAGCGGTGCGGGCCTTACGTGGACAAGATGTTTCGGAGTTTCGAGCTCTGCGCCGCCGCAGGCGCCGACATGCTGTCGGTCGAGTCAACGGGCGGCAAGGAGCTGCACGACGATGCGATTCTGAACGGCGATCTGCAGACAGCGGCTTTCGCGATCGGCGTCCTCGGGAGTCGAGACATGGGTTTCTTATGGGAGCGGATTGTTGACATCGCTGTCAGACACGATTGCATACCGGCTGGTGACTCCGCTTGCGGTTTCGGAAACACGGCGATGGTGCTGGCCGGGCAGAGATACGTGCCGAGGGTCTGGGCGGCCTTACTGCGGGTGATGACGGTGCCGCGAAGCCTGGTGGCGTTCGAGTGCGGCGCCAGGGGCCCGAGCAAGGACTGTGCCTACGAAGGGCCTTATCTGAAGGCCATCACCGGCTGTCCGATTTCGCTCGAAGGCGCCGAAGCCGCCTGCGCCCATCCCTCTCCGATCGGCAATATCGCCAAGGCGGTCGCCGACCTCTGGAGCAATGAGTCCGTCAACAACGTAAAGCTGCTTGGTGGAATGGCTCCAACCGTTTCGCTGGAGCAGCTGGTCTATGCCACGCGCCTCATGAATACTGCCGCAGGCTATGGTCCGGAATCAGCCCGGCAACTGCGGGACTGGGTCACCGAATCAGACGCCGGCCTGGATCCCCAGGCCTGGGTGCTCCGTCCGGATGTCGTCTTACGTCTGGCAGCCGAAATCATCACCGAAACAACACCGTACCGGCGGACACGCCGGGCGGCGCAAGCTACGCTGGAGGAACTGCGACTGGCCCATGGGGGTGGGCATTTCAAACTGCCCGCGACGGAGCAACGCTGGCTGGATCGTCTCAGCCGGGACGCGGATGAGCTGCCGGAAGATGAGGACGAGCTGCTCGCCGCGGTCATGCCCCAGATCGATGCCGAAAAAGTCAGCCTGCAGGAGTATTGCTTCAGTTAAGGATCCCGGACGGCCGAGGCAAATCGCGCAAATCGAACAAAACGGGCGAATCGTATCCGGCGACTTCCAAGTCAAAAATTGGGACCGCCTCGAAGTAAGATCTACGCACTGAGAGCAAAAAAAAAGCCCCGCCAAGTTGAACTTGACGAGGCTTCGAAACAAAGTGCCGCCAGCTTACCAGCGCTTGCTGAATCCACCGCGACCATTACCGTGCCGGTCGCCGCCCCTGCCAGAGTCTTCGCGGGGCTTCGCCTGGTTGACGGTGAGGCTTCGGCCATCGACTTCCTTGCCGTTCATTAGATTGATCGCCTCTTGGGCTTCCGCCGAAGACGACATCTCAACGAATGCAAAACCGCGTGAGCGGCCGGTATCGCGATCGGTGATCACATTGACCGACTCGACCGTACCCGCCTCGACGAACAATTGTTCGAGGTCTGCGCTTGAAGTCTGGAATGACAGGTTGCCTACATAAAGTTTGGTTGACATTGTTTGGGTTTTCCTTTTCCCTTAGAAGCTGAGATTAGAAGAGTCTTACGGAATCCGTGGCAGCGAAACTATTCCTAACGCGGCTTCAGATTGTTTTGCTGCCCTTCAACCATCCCAACCGTCGCTGCCAGGCTTCAAGGTGTGGACCGATCAAACAATGATCGAGGAAGAGGTCAGACACTTCCTAGGATACCTGATCCGTCTGGAAGTTGCACGATATTATTCCGGCAAGTGAGTCGGCCTCGGGGCGCGCACTGACTTCTCGACCGCCGGTTTTGCGGTAGACTGGAAAACACGACACTCCAACAAGTCGAATCTCGCTATTGACCGGGGCAGTCGGGACAGGGGCTGCAAAACAGGCATGGAACATAGCTACGTGGTGAAAGCGTGGGGCCGCATTCTCCTGGGTTACCAGCCGGTACTCTCCGTGGAGATCACCAATCGTTGTCCTCTCTCGTGCCCCGGCTGTTACGCCTATCAGCCGAACCACGTGGGAGGCGTCGCCCTTGAGCAAATCGGCGAGAGCACTGGTCAGGATCTGGTCGAAGGTGTCCTCAGGCTCGTCGCCAAGCACCGCCCTCTGCTGGTTTATATCGTCGGCGGGGAACCACTGGTTCGCTATCGAGAGCTTTCGATTCTTCTCCCGCTCCTCCGATCACGCAGGGTGAAGGTGGAAGTCGTCACAAGTGCAGTGAGGCCGATTCCGGCAGACTGGAGTCAGCTGGACAACCTGACGATCGTGGTTTCAATCGACGGGCTGCAGCCCGAACATGACGCGCGCCGGAAACCAGCCACGTATGAGCGAATCCTCACGCACATCGAGGGCAGGCGGATCATCGTACATTGCACGGTGACCGGACAGATGACGCGCAAGCCGGGCTACATGCAGGAGTTCGTCGACTTCTGGAGCCGCCGCCCGGAGGTACACAACATCAGGATAAGCCTCTTCACACCACAAGTCGGCGAAGTCAGGGAAGAAGTGCTCAGCCCTGAAGAGCGTCGCAACGTGGTAGACGAGTTGCGCCGCCTGCACGGGCAATACCCCAAGCTCCGGCTTACCTCGCGCATGTACGATGCCTACCTTACGCCGCCCTCCAGCCCGGAGCACTGCATTTTCTCGCGAGTGACCCATTGTGTGTCTTCCGACCTCAAAAGCAGGGTCCTGCCCTGTCAATTCGGCGGCACCCCCGATTGCACGAACTGCGGATGCGTCGCCACGGCAGCTCTTGAGGCCGTTGGCACAGCCAAAGTGACCGGAATACCGCTCGGCAGGATTTTCAATGTGTCCCTCGGGATCGGTTCAATCGTCAATCGAGCGCGCCAAGCCGTGAGTTCGGCCACTTCTCCGTTGGAAGCGCTTCCCGAAGCCGGAACCGAGCCCGAAACAGACGACACAGCCCCCTGAGCGATCGCTGTCGGACCATCGAGCGGTACAGAACCGCAAACGGAGCGTCTTTCGCGTAGTGCGCGGATTGTGGCCGTAAGCGACGCCTGGCCCGGGAGCTGCTTGCTTCCCGGGACAATCCGCGCACTTCGCGAAAAACGCTCCGTTTGCGGTTCTGTTCTAGTCGGTAGCCCGATTGGGTGCCGAAGCCTTCTACAGATCCAGCGCACCACCGAATTGCATGTCTTTCGGGTTGAACTCGGCCTTGACGATAAGCGGGCCGAGCTGAGAGATGAACGTCAGTTTGTCCTTGGGGCTGACCTCGGTTCTTGCGAAGAAAAAAAGAACTGTGAAATCACCGTCGGGGTCAACAATCTCCACGCGGTCCGGAGACAAGCTCTGTTCCTTACCCAGGTGCAGTCGGGTATTCCTCTTCAGCGTCTGCTGAGTGTCCTCCTGATTCTCGCCAGAAGCCCCGCCGGTCGACTCCCCGGGAACCGGCAGCCCAACCGCCGCGATGACATAATAGTCACGGATCGACTCTGACCCGGGGGCCTTGGCGCCGGCTTTGGCATACGCCGAACGGACAGCTTCGGCGCCCTGCCAGCGAATGACTGGATGGAGCCATGCTTCGACCGGTTTCGGTGGGCGCCCCGGCCCTCCGTTTCGGGGCGCCTCACGTGGCCCGACCGTGGGCGCGCCACGACGCGTCCCGCCGGTGGGGAGAGGACCGGGGAGGCCCTCGGAAGTCTCCAGTTTGGCTTTTCTGGCCCAGGGGGAATCTGTCAGCACCTGGTTGATTTCATCTTCATCCCATTGGTCGGGTGTTTTATCCCGCCAGGAATCGCCGGCCAGTAGCGCCGCCGACAGGAGCAATAGGATGAACGGTGCGAGAAGCAGCATTCCAGTCTTCGTGCTCATAAACTTATGCCTCTGTGTCACCCGCCTCGGCTCAAGCTGGTCAGCCTGTCAGCTGGTCAGCCGGTCAGCCGGTCACCTGCCTAACTGATCGTCCTGAAGACCATCGTCACCAGGTACTCGTTTCCCTGTTTCTTGTAGTAAACCCGAACCGGTGTGCCCGGCTCGAAAACCTGTTGGCCGGTAATCGTCGCCTCATCGAGCAGGAACGAACGTTTGCCCCATTTCGACGCGATGGTGAGGGAGGTTTTCGATATTGACTCCACGGTGCCCCGGAAGTCATACACGCGTGCCAGGCGCTCCGCCGTCTTGCGTTTTTTCGCGGTGCTGCCTCCACTGGTTTCGGCGGCCGTCGAATCCTTGCCTGTCGACTCCTTCCAAGCGGGCCCGGCCCTTCTGCCGTCCGAAGGCATCACTATGTCAAAGTTCAGAAAGGCGCTGAGCGTCCAGCTGAGGAAATTGACGTCGGTCGGAATCAGCTCGTCCTCTATCGCGTCATATTCCCGCCGCCAGACGTTCTGCCGGTTGTAGGCGTTGAAGATCGAGACTCCGGCCGTTACCTTGTTCGTCTCCCCGACGTAGAGATCGCGGGTGACCGAAGCGTCCAGGCGGTGGTAATCGGGGAGCCGCCCGGCGTTTTTCACGCCGAATTCCGGTATGGAGATCACTCGGTCGTTCGGCAAAGTAATGTCTTCGACTCCGGTCGGTGCCGTAAACGGTTTCCCGGTTGCGAACACCCATACCCCGGAAATCGTGAACTTCCTGTACCGCCAGCTGTCGACGATTTTCACTTCGTGCGTGGAATCATGTGATGCCGGGTACCAGTCGCTTTCCAGGTCTGGGAAGAGGTGTCGCACGCGGCTGGCGCTGTAGGTCAACCAGCCGGTGTGTTCGCCGAACTTCTTCTGCAACAGGAATTCGATACCCTCAGCCTGTCCTTTGCCGATGAAGAATAGGCTGGTGAAGTTAATCGGGCCCGGGCTCTCGGGAGGCGGCTCGCCCGGCCCTCCGGGTGGTGGACCCCAGCCTCCTCGTCCCAATCGCATGGCGCCGAACTCCGCCAGCCCTCTGAGATCTTTCCGGTAAGCCTCGACGTCGAACAGGTAGGAAGGCGTCTCATAGCTCAGCCCGGCGATCGAATGCACCGCCTTGCTGACGGGAAGCGTCTCGTCGTCGGCCAGGTTCCAGAAGTCTTGATCCCCCTGCAAGACATCCTCACGGACCAGGTTTTTAGCGAACTGATGGTACAGGCCGCCGGCGGCTTTCAGCCGAAGCCGATCGGTCACGTTCAGCATGAAGGAAAGCCGGGGCTCCAGGTAGGTGCGCTTCGTCCGGTCGAAGTACGTTGCCCGGACTCCGGGTGTTACAGAGAAACGAACAAACGGGCTCCAGCGATCCTGCAGGTACAGCGAGTACTGGGTTCCTCTCTGGTCGCGATTCAGGCTTGCATCCGCCTCGCTCATGCTGAACAGGTATCTGATGTCGTTGCGGGTTGCCTGTGCTCCGAACTCGATCAGGTGCCCGTAACCGAGAGTCAGCGCGTTGTTGAGGGAAATCGTCGAATCCTCCAGGCGATTCCCCTCAGCCGAACCGCGTTCGGTTGTCGTCTCTTCGTCCGTGTCGGGGTCCGTGATCGTCATTGTTGATCGCCTGTCCCGGTCTTTGAAGTAGCGTGAGTGAGCCAGGATGAAAGCCGAGGAAAAGCTGTCGCTCCACTGGCGAAGCCAGGTCAGACCGGCGCCGGTGTTTCCCCACTTGGTCAGGTTGGTGATCTCGCCGCTGATCGCGCCCGTCTGGTTTCCGAATCCGCTCGGCAGACTCATGTCACGGGAGCTGTCGAGGTTGTCCTGTCCGTTGTAGAAACTGAGAACAAAATGGTCGCGACGGCCGGGATCGTATGTAAAGCGTGCATTGGCGTCGTAGAAGGTCGAGTCGGGCTGGATGGCAAAGTTCCCTCTGCCACCCGGTCCGCCCGGTCCTCCGCCGCCGGGCTGCTCGGTCGTCGTGTAGCTGTCGCGAATCCGGTCACTTAGAGGGCTTTGGAAAGAGCGGCGTCCGGTGACAAGGAACGATGCGGTCCGGCCGATCGGGACTTCGGTGTAGCCGTTGTAGCTGAGCAGGCTAGCTCCTCCGCCGAAGGCCACCTCTTCTCGATTGCCGCTGCGTCCGTCCAGTTCGACGACACTCGAGATCCTGCCGCCGTACTTCGCCTCGAAGCCGCCCTTGTGCATCGTGATGTTGTCAACGGCCTGCGCGTTGAAGGCGCTGAAAATGCCGTAGAAGTGGTCCACGTTGTAAACGGTGAATCCATCGAAAAGGACCAGATTCTGGTCAGGCGTTCCGCCACGTACGTAGAGGCCCGCCGAAGCCTCGTTGCTGGCGCTGATCCCGGGCATCAGTTGTATGGATCGGAAGATGTCCTTTTCGCCGAGGCTTGGCAGTGTAGCAATCTGGGCCGGCGAGACAGAGACCACGCCAATGCTCTCAGAGGCTTCCATCAATTCCGGAACATCGTCGCGAACGGTCACCTGGTACTCCAGTGGCGCCAGGTCAAGCTTGACTTCGATTCTAAGACTCTGTCCGGGCTCCAGCGTGACCGCGGTGTCCCTGGTCTGAAATGAAGGCAACGAGGCAACGACGATCCAAGCACCTGAAGGAAGGTCTGGGAACACGAAGTTTCCCTCGTCGTCCGTCTCCGTCTGAATGAGGGTACCCTTAAATACCAAGGTGACGCCCGGGAGGGGTAACCCGTCGGCATCCTTCACGGTTCCTGAAAGGGATTGGCTCGGTTTGCGCTTGGATGCGCCCTCCGGCGTCTGTCCGGCGATCAATTCCACGAGAGCGAAGAAAATGATCGCTGTCAGTGCCAGAAAGACAAAAAATTTCAGTTTGCCCATCACCGTTGATCTCCTTGTCGCCCAATTCGATGCCATCCACGGGCGGTTTTCTCTCAAAGGTTGGTAAAGCGGTTGTTGGAAGTCCGTGTGCGGCTGAGTCACCACCGTTCCGCGTTTTCCGCGCCGCTCATAGCCCCGCTGGCCTCCACGGGCTCCGCCGGCACCGCTGACAGCATCGTCTCGCTCCCAAACATCTGCTGTGCGACGATGGGCTGGTCGGATTTCAGGACGACGTACCCGCCGACCAGACCGTCGGACGCTGGTATGAGCTCGGGAAGAGTGCGGGCCAGCCGGTGGCCCGAGGCAAGCGTCAGCTTGGCTGTACCGACGTTTCCCCCGTCCGCCGCGTGCACCTCGACCGTCACAAACGCCTCGACGGATCCGGGGTTGAAGAGGGCCAGGCCGGTAAACAATCCCAGGCCGTTTGCCACGTGACCAAAAACCGCCTGGGTAAACACCTTCGACTGGAGTGGCAAAGCGGCGGCGGACTGAAGGGCCGTCGAATCCCCGAAAAGAACATCGCCAATCACTCCTGGACCGTCAACAGTTGCGGTCAGAGAACCGATAAACTCAGCAGCGTCGTCATCCTCGTCCTCATCGTCATCGCTTTCGTCAAAGAGAACATCCGCGTCCTTCTCGACGACACACCCCGGTCCCAGTTCGAGTGTCTGTTCATCGAACAGCAATGCTCCCTGCTCGTCTGTTGCCCGAAGCGTTATGCGGCGGGTCTCGCCGCTCGTGTTTAGGAATTTGAGACTCGTAAACAAGCCCGATGTGCGGGCAAGCTGAGCTGAATGGAGCTTAGTTGACTCCTGAGAGCTGACGGCATTCAAGACGATCAGGGTCTCGGCGTCCGGGACCTCAACGATGCTCGCGCCGATCAGGCTGTCTTCTTCTTGGAACGTTTCGGCAACGATGTAACCACGGCCAGGCTTCGCCGGCACACCGAAAAGACGCGGAATCGGGCCGGCGAAAGAGCCGCGAGCCGGGATGGTCAAGTTGCTCTCCGCCAGGACGGTATCCTGACCGAGTTTGCTTGTCACCTCATGACCGGACTCGTCCAACAACCTGACCCTCACCTCCACAGGCCGGTCACTGACGTTAGCGATGCTGATCAGCGTTCTCGCGGCGTAGCCCCTGAACCTGCCGCCGCCCTCATACACGCGCGTGAAATAGAGTCGGCGCGACGCGGACTTGACCGGCTGAGCGCCATCGAGTGCCGCAGAACGACCCAGCTGCCAGAATGATGCGATCGGGCTGGAGCTCGTCACCTCGGCCCAGCCGTATGATTCGGTAGCGGGCGGAGTCCCGGTGAGCTCGGTTGTCAGGCGGGCCAGTTGCTGTGGCCCTGCCAGGTTGTAACCGACCGGGTTATACGGAACCCCAGCGAGAGCGCCGGTTGACTGGTAGATCTTGAAAGTCACTCCAGTATCTCTCAGGCCCACGTCCGGTTGGCAGACCGCGATGCCATTGAACAGATCCGCGTCAGCCGGACCCAGCCGGGCAAACGGCAAGTAGAACTTGTGCGGTTGCTCGGCGGCTGTTTCAGTCACTCCCACACGCACGGTTTCGCTCTCCACGTTGGCCAGAGCGTTCGTCAGTCGAACCAGATAGGACTGCGGGGCAGTCATCGGAGGAGTGTCATACGTACCGAAGGTCGCGTCCTCGATCGCTTCCCAGTTGCCTTCCCCGTTCAGCCTGTACCACTGGTACGTGAGCTCGGAACCCGCGCCTGTCACTCGCAGCGGCGCTCGCTGGCCTGCCGTAACGGTAGTCGAGACCGGTTGCGAGACTATGACCGGGGCGTAGTACGGAGCGAAGGTCGTGAGGGAAAACTCATCCGACGGCCTTGAGAAGAGATCACCCGAGTACGCGAGCACACGATAGGAATAGACGCTACCCGCGTCGAGCCCCTGCTCCTCGAAGGACAGGGTGGACGCGGGCAGGTCACCGAGGTCGCTCCACTGGTTGTCTCCAGCCTTCTTGCGCTGGACGCGGAAGCCGTCGATGGTGGTTCCTGAATACGACCAGGTCAGGCTCACCTCGGAGGAGCTCACGGCAAACGCGGTGACAGTTGCGGCCAGTGATGTTGGCGCAATCGGATAGACGGTAATTGACCCCTCTCGCTGCTGCACTTCCCCGTTGGTGTGGGTGACTCTCAGGGTCCACCGATAGACGCCCGCTTTCTCATACGTGTGGATAGGGCTCTTTTCGGTCCAGCCTGCGATTCCGTCTCCGAAATCCCACTGGTAGCTCTGTCCCATGAGGCAGAGGCACTGCAAGACCAGGGTCGCGAGAGCTGGCAAAGCTTTGCTGAAGATTCTGTAATTCATCTCTGGTTCCCGGTGAAGGGTTGACGGCACCTAATTCGCCAGCCGGACAAGGCGAAAACCTATGTTGTAGTAACCGGTAGATGGGGTTCCGAAAAGCCGATTGGCCGAACGCAGCACTCGCGGTTCGTTGAACCAACCGCCACCGCGGTAAACCCTCTCGGAGCCGGAAGTCGGACCCGTATAGTCTGTCTGGCTCGTGGAGGGGTAGGTCCCATACCAGTCCCAGCACCACTCCCACACGTTTCCATGGACATCCTTTAGCCCCCAGGGGTTCGCGTCCAGCTGTCCGGCCGGCCGGGTGCCGCCGCTCGCCGTGGCACAAAACCAGGCGATCCGCTCCAGCTCGACAAGAACCCCTTGGGCGGGAGAGAACGCCGTCGCCGCATCGTAAAACGGCTCGACCACAGAGAAGGGTCCGGCGGTCTCGGCGCGCGCGAGCCATTCCCACTCGCTTTCAGTGGGAATACGGTATCCGGAGGCAGTCCACTTGCAGTAGATGGAGTCCGTGACATCCGCCCTGGTCAAGACCGGCGTCGTGAACGCCGAGTCCGCGTAGTAACACGGCTCAAGACCCTGTTGGATGGACAGCAGGTTCCCGAAAAGGACCGCGCCGTACCAGTCAACCGACTGAACCGGGTCGTCCAGGCTCGAGCTGTGCCAGACATCGGTCGGGTCCGGTCCCAATGCAGGCTGCTGTGATTGGAGGTGACTCCACATCCGGCGGGTCACCTCGGTCGCCATGACGACCAACGGACGGGTCAGCACCTGGGTGAATGGAGTCTCATCGCTATCTCTGCCGATCTCGGCAGGATCAGCCGGCGAACCCTGTGTGTATCCGCTGCTCGCGGTTGCAGGCACCAGCATTAAAGCACCGACGACTGAATCGGCGCCGGCACGCAACGAGACGCCCCCCTGAAACTGCACCGGAGTGCCCGCTTCGGCCGCCGCGATCACTTTTGCGTAGCTCTCCCAGTCCTGGCCTGCGGCACTCCCTGCGCTGGCGATCCCCAAGGCGGCAACCAGGCTCGCCAGCGCGAATAGCCGCCTGCTGTCCGGCATTCGTTTGTTCATAAAGCTGCTTTCCTTACATCGAGGGAGGAGACGGAGGACCAAATGCCGCGCCCGGCCCCCGCCAACCCATAGGTGGCCCGACCAGTCTCTGGAGCAGCATGAACAGACCCCCGGGTTCGAATTGAGTTGCGAGCTTGTTGACCTGGTCTTCGGTCAGGATAGCCAGTGCCTGGATCATCACCGCTGCCTGGTCCTCCATGCGTTTCTGCATGATCCCGAGCTGAAGCTCGGCTAGTGCTTTTGCCGCCGATTTGGCACCCGCCAGGTCACCCGACAGCACCGCCTGCTGGTAGGTCTCCCGTGCCGCCAGCAGTTGTTCATCACCGCCGAATGGCACCTGGTTCTCGGCGACCGAGGCAATTAGCTGGCTGAGTTGCTCTTCCTGGGCTGATGAGAGGGCCGCGCCACCGGCCTCCTGGAGCGCCTGTTTGAGAATAGTCACGGCGTCACCCTGACCCGGTCCACCCGGCGGCCGCCCGGCCTGTCCTCGCGGACGCTGAGGCGCGGCTAGTGCGATGCTCAGAAGAGAAGCGACTACAACGACGGACAAAACGAACTTCCTTGGTGACATGGTTTATCTCCTGTCTGTCTTCGCGCCGTTTGCAGGCGCATTTGTTTGTCCAGCTATATAGACAGAGAACGAGCGGGGAGTGCGGTAAAGGGTGTGCAAAATCGGGTTTACAGCAATTTTACGTGGAGCGCCGGGCAGCAGGCAGCGGGCAGCGGGCAGACGGCAGCGGGCGCCGGGCAGCAGGCA
>Ga0209077_1000257_pt1 | contig 14012 bp, 13 predicted proteins | sample PPLLak1March2015_FD_187247 | JGI IMG/M metagenome (GOLD analysis project Ga0209077, IMG submission 187247) | Freshwater sediment microbial communities from Prairie Pothole Lake near Jamestown, North Dakota, USA - PPLs Lake P7 Core (1) Depth... | ecosystem: Environmental > Aquatic > Freshwater >... | reverse complement strand
ACGCGTCAGTGTCCTCAACTAGATCTTTATTCCGATGATCCCAAGATTAAGACTTCAACTGTGCAAAGACAAGAAAACGTGTTACGAGATATAGTATTAAAAATGTGATTATTCTGATTTCGCCAAATTCATTCCTACAACCCCCATCTTACTTTATTGAAAGCATCTACTCTTACAAAGGGGGCTTCTCCTTCTTTCCATGGATTTTTTCTTACCCATTCAAACCTCTTATTAAAAATTTGATACAGCCTCTTAAATTCCGCTCCTCTTTCGATAATAACAGCTTTGCCTTGTAGTATTATAGCCTTGTTCTCTCCAGAATGATCGTAGACATCAACAACTACCGAGACATTCTTGTTGACTTCCAAATTCTTATATTTTCTTGTTCCATAATCCGTTACAAAAGTAATAGCATCTTTGTCATAGATATATGCAACAGGTACAACATGCGGTACGTCATCATGGGAAGTAGCTATCCTACACACTTCGTTTTCCAACAGAAATTTACGCTCTTTTTGAGTCACTTTCACTTTATGGCGGTTACTAAAGTTATTCATCTTCAAATTACCAAATATTTAGTACTCGATCTCACTATAAACTTACAACTATAGGTTCTAGCGTTCTATTCTAGGTCACTAATTTAGTTTCATTGATTTTATGTTTAGGAGTTGGTGTTTAGAGGTTGAAACGGCTTAGAAAGCGACATATTATGAATAGGAATATTCTAGGATAGTCAAAGATGCTAGGTCAAGATTATGTAAGAGCATCTCAACCATGTGTAATGCCTGATTTTAAAGCTCTGGAAGGATTGCATGCTGCATCACATTTCTCGAATACTCTCGGGGAAAATACTTAAGTGCTAAATCAATTAGAACTTAGTCGGTGAAAGCATATTTCAAATAATAATAGTAAAGATGACAACTTTGATGGGAAGGGCCCAGTCCAGAACGGTATAAATGAATCCAATAATGCTTCTAGGAAGGACCCCAGGGGGGCAACCTTGAAAGTTGCAGAAGCAGAACAACGCGATGTAGGAAGAAAGATTGCACGTGTGGATCCCAAAGTAGCCGAACGTCTAGGCATCACAAGTGGAGACGCGCTAGAATTATCATCACTTGGAAAGAAAACAACTGTGCTAAGCTGGCCTGCACGAAGTACCGATAGAGGCAACGGCTTGATTCGTATTGATGGCTACGCACGAAACAGACTTGACGTTGGGCTCAACGATCAAATTGAAGTTAAAAAAGTTCAATCTAAGGAAGCAAAGAGCATAACCTTTGCCCCCACAGAACCACTGAGAATTGTAGGAGCAGAGGAATATCTTGCAGAGTATCTTAATGGTCAGTTGATGACAAAGGGCGATACGATACCTTTGAACGTTATGGGTCAAAGAATTGATCTAGTGGTGATTGCTACAAATCCCTCAGGCCCAGTGATAGTTACTCCATCTACAAAGATTACTGTTTCTGAGGAGAGTGCAAAGGCAGTGCAAGTCTCAAAGGAAGGTGGAGCACCTTCTATAACATACGAGGACATAGGAGGGTTGGGAAACGCCGTTGGCCGAGTGAGGGAGATGATCGAGCTTCCCCTAAGGCATCCAGAATTATTCAAGAGACTGGGTGTAGAAGCACCCAAGGGCGTTCTTCTTCATGGCCCACCTGGAACTGGAAAGACCTTACTAGCCAAGGCAGTCGCCAATGAAACAAATGCCAATTTCTACACTATAGGTGGTCCAGAAATAATGAGTAAGTATTATGGAGAGTCAGAAGAGAGATTACGAAATGTGTTCCAGCAGGCTGAAAAGAATGCACCTTCAATTATTTTCATAGATGAAATAGATTCGATTGCTCCAAAACGAGCAGAAGTGACAGGAGAAGTCGAGAGGAGAATCGTAGCTCAACTACTCTCTCTGATGGACGGTATGTCTACAAGGGGAAAAGTGGTAGTCATAGGGGCAACAAACAGAGTTAATGCTATTGACGAGGCTCTACGGCGTCCGGGCAGATTTGATAGGGAAATAGAAATCGGTGTACCAGATCGAAAGGGCAGATTAGAAATATTGCAGATACACACAAGGGGGATGCCTCTTGCTAAAGATGTAAACTTGGAAAAGCTTGCAGATATTTCTCATGGATACGTGGGAGCTGACCTGCATGCCTTGACAAGGGAAGCAGGGCTTGGAGCATTAAGGCGAGTCCTGCCTGAAGTTGATTTAACTTCAGAAAACATACCAGCGGAGACATTGAGGAAGATCATTGTAACTATGCAGGACTTTATGGATGTTGTCACAGAAATGGAACCATCAGCTATGAGGGAAGTATTCGTAGAGGTTCCTGATGTGAAATGGGATGACATTGGAGGACTAGCATCGATTAAACAGGAATTGCAAGAAGCCGTCGAATGGCCCCTCAAGTATCAGGGCATATTTTCCTACGCTGACGCCACACCTCCAAAGGGAATCTTGCTTTACGGTCCCCCTGGAACAGGCAAGACATTGATGGCAAAGGCAGCAGCCAATGAGAGTGAAGCTAATTTCATAAGCATTAAGGGTCCAGAGCTTATTTCAAAATGGGTTGGCGAGTCAGAGAAAGGAGTTCGCGAGGTGTTCCGCAAAGCAAGGCAAGCTGCTCCATGTATCATCTTTTTCGATGAAATAGACGCCATCGCCCCAAGAAGAGGCGGCGACTTTGGAGACTCTCATGTAACTGAGAGGTTGATAAGCCAACTGCTGACAGAATTAGATGGACTTGAAGTACTGACTAACGTCATTGTCATCGCTGCTACAAACCGTCCTGACATTATAGATACCGCTTTACTCAGACCAGGTAGGTTTGATAGGTTGCTATACGTACCCTCACCGGATCGAGATTCAAGGGTTCAAATCATAAAGATTCATACAAAGAAAAAACCTCTAGCAGAGGATGTTAATATTGAAAAGTTGGCAGATATTACGGATAGATATACAGGTGCTGACATCTCGTCCTTATCCTCTGCCGCAGTCATGTTAGCACTAAGAGAACATATATCAAAATACAAGGATTCAAAAGAAGCTGATGCTCATGTGAAGGAACTTAAAATACATATGAAGCACTTTGAGGAGGCTGTCAAGAAGATTAGGCCATTATCAACCCAGGAATTGAATATGTATAAAGGCATCTCTGAACAGTTTGGACAGCCTAATGTTGGAGTACCGGCATCGAAAGGGAATATTGGAACTGGCTAGCTTATGAGAGTTGAATTAGACTAACCTGGATCCTTTAGCGACAAAGCAGGCAATGGTTCCATCTCAAACCAGTATTAACAGCTAGATTAATTCTGATATAGATCTACCTTAACAGTATTTAGTAACGATACGGCGACGTACGAGATTTCTGATGTTCTTAGATAGTATAGCTAACTGATCGAAATGAATTTACTGTTATAATACCTGGTTAAAAACTATGAAGAAAAGGGGCTGAATTAAGAACTCATCTCCAGAACTCCTATTATGAAATTTCTTCCACTTTAGCTCATTATTTGAATAAACATAATCTAGCAATTTTGATCGTAGTACACTCAGTTTAAATCGTCAAGACCTTGGTTACTCGCAAAAAATGTATACCCTATGTATTATAATACTAATAATAATATGAGCAAAGATATTTAACTGACTAAAGTAAAACTATTACAACGTGAATCAAACTTATCTTTTTGAAACTGAGAATTAAAAATGGCTAATGCAAATACTGACTTGGATAGGATTGGTATTGGGGTAAGGCATCCGGATCTGTAATCTTCATCAGTGTTCGATTCCTGACTAACTCTCTTGACGCTAACTTGCTTTTTTTCTCTGGTTTGGTGAGCTCTTGACTAATCTTAATCTTACTCGTTGATCTTGTTCATATCTATAGGCTGTTTTCCTTTAGACACAAGATACTCATTGACAGCAATTAGAGCATCACTATATCCTTGCTTCAGTAACAGTTGTATGGTCTCTACGGAGAAATCAAATATCTTGTTAGAAATAGTATACTCATCATTCTTCCTATTTACTCGTATTATTTCATCTATCTGGAATCGTCCTTCTACAATGTCCAAAAATCGTCCAGGTTTCAGGAATCCGCCATGGTATCTTGTTTTTCGATCTAAGAGATTGTTTATCGTATCTTTATTCACTCCATGGTCTACTGCAATTTTTATTAGTGCTCTTACCAAATCGATATAATCAGATGTTAACAAGAGCATAGCCTCCTCCCGATGGGTCTTATCAGAAAAAGTTATGTCATTGTTTCTATTTATAACACCATCTCTATCAGTAGGAATCTCTCCTTGTTTTTTAGGGTGCAAATTGATCACACATATTCCTAACCTGGGAACGGTATGTATTAATCCTCTAACCTTGTACCAATATTTCCGATGCTCCAAAACTAACTGCATCAATGGAGTATTGGCCAAGAGACCTCCATCCCAAAAGTATCTTATCTCTTTAATGTAATTGTGGCTACTTTCATTGTTGCTAGCTGAATCCTCGAGAATGATTGACCTATCACTAGGTTTGGAATTATAACTTTCAACTTCTATTTTGCTAAAATCAAAATTGACTGGAAAGGATCCGCTTGCTATAACATGATCTGATGTGATGCCCTTGTCGTAGTGAACTATATGTTCAAATCCAATCTCTTTACCATTCTGATTGATGAATCTTCCATACTCTGTTTTCCGTGAACCATCTTCCTTGGGATAGCTGTCAAATGTTACCGGGCTACCATCTGCGACGTCGACGGCTACCAGTAAGAGCCTTGGCTGAAGGTCTTCTTTAGCAGTGGCTATTGGAAATTTTGCGAATCGCTCCAAACTCCGTTTTAATGGTTTGTTGCTATATCTGTACCATATATTATCTAAATCAAAAAACTTGCTGTCATGTGTAGGTCGATAAGGATAAAAGACATTTGGTACACCAAATATTGCAAACTCTTTGGATGAATAGTATCTTCTTGCAGCTTCTCCTGATGCAACTTCCCTATTGATCGTATGCCAATAGTTCCACCAAGGCCTAAAAAATGCGTTAGTTTCTGTAATTGATTCTTTGGAAAGATAATTCCAAAAATCGACGAGTCTCTCAGCCGATCCTTCGTAAGTCTGATTCTCTACTACATAGCTTACAAGAATTGCAGCGTTGATGGCACCTATTGAAGTGCCTGCGATGATATCAAAAATTGGCTCTCTTTTCTTTCCTTTTTCGGTGTCTGCTTTAGATAGTGATTCATATAGGCCTTTGTACACCCCAGCACCATAAGCTCCAAGGGATCCCCCGCCTTGAAGTACAAATGCTCTTTCCCTTTCAGGGATATCTACACTTTTTTTCATGCTTAGTATACCACTAAAGGACTAATGAACATGTGAAGTTAAAAAAGATCTCACGAGTAGCACGCCTCTGCGAGATATTTAACTATTAATTGGTACAAGAGAAGGAAAAGCTACAATGACGCAAGAATTAGGAATACCTGTAGAAAATGAAGATGAAGATGAACGTTCAGCTGATATATTTACTAGATCGAGGATACGAAATGACCAAGTTACAATAAAACCATTGATGCAAAGAAAGCTAGGATAAAACTGGCGTTTCCTTCATATTAAACTCGTTATACCCTTGTCAAAAATTTATAACTCACATAAACACATAATTAGTCAACATCTGTTTATATTGGATATGATGCATTTAAATGACAAATATTACTAATATGGGCAAGTTTAAGAATAACAGAATGGTGATCGTAGGTTTTCTTATATCATTGAGCTTATTTACGTTCACTTTTTTTTCATTTTCTTCAGATATAGAATTATTTGCCCAACAACAGGGTACTATTTCTATTGATCAAGCAACTGCTCTCCCTCTTGTTAATTCAGAGGGAAATCAGGTGAAGGTTGTAATAAATTACAGCATGGGAAATGAATCATTTCAAGGACAAAGAATAAATGCAGTTATGGGTATTTACGATCGCGTAAATGGCTCGTTAATAAAGTTAACATCCTTTCCGAACGGGATTATCTTGAACAATACGGAGGGGACTATACAGCTAGCCAGTACACTGACTGACCCTAAAATGCAGAACATATCAACTATAATAACACTTACCAATGCAGAAAAATCTGAAAAGTACTCTAATGATGTTAGGTCGGATCTGGATTTAAGATCGATCTTGCCTACCTCCCTGCCAATACCATCATTAAATGAGACTTTAGCGCCACCGCCAACGCCACCTCTTTCAGCAGGGAGTACTGGAGAAAACCAAGGAGAGGTTCCTTCCAATGATGATTCTAATTCAGATGAAGAATAGAAAATCTTGAACTCCACTACTTATTAGATCCTGATATCCAACCTCAAGATTCAGTCAGCAAAATTCACTCTTCTTTCTGTTCTTATTTCAGATAGATATAGCTATCCGAATGTAACTAGTACCTAACTCCGGGATTCTTTACTGGTACAATGGATCGCATCAGGTATTAACTCATGCTGTGTATAAATTACTTGTATTGCATTGGACCGAAGACTGTACTTGCAATAGATGGTTAACAGAATCGAAGACGATAGACCTTTTTAAAATAAGTAATTCAAGAGTAGAGCTTCGATGCGGCAATTGTCATGGTCTAATGGGCTGGTGGGACGAACCACCTCGAACTAAGAAGATAATGCCATTCAAGCGAGAATGGTCAAACGAAGAATGTCTGACAATGAGATAGCTACCTGGTACTAATGACCATATTAGATTCTGGTTTGTTCTAATAAAATATATATCAGATTTATGAGAGCGTAGGAAATTGCTAGATGTAAATAAACTAAACTCTCGCTCAGCTACCAAGAACGAATACCAAATATTTTGCAATGGTGGCAGTAATAGCAGCGACATTAGTGGGAACAACAGCAGTAACAGCCGATAGCGCTCTTGCGTATGAAAGGAACCGGGAAATTAATCAAGTCAATGATTGTGGAAATGGTAAACTACCGCTAAATGTCGGATGTCAAAACACTGCCACTCAGATTCAAGGCGATGAGATTATAAATTGCAATATCATAAGATTTTTCAACTTGGTTTTTACAGCAGATACCTGGAACCATGTTAATCTTAGGCCATTTTGCAATTTTCTCTTATATCCAATGTCGTAATCAATGAGATAGGATGGAAGATCTTGTTCGATGGGCTGATATCATTGGTATTATTGCTGGCATTTTGGTAATGTCTTCATCCATACCTCAGATAATGAAGTCTTACAAGACCAAAAAGATGTCCGATGTGTCTATTTATTTGATGAGTCTCATAGCAAGTGGATTGTTTCTATGGATTATCTATGGTATTATCAGATCTGACCTGGTAATAATTGGAACCAATGCAGCTGGACTTGGTTTCAATGTTACTTTGTTAGTCATGAAACTTAGATATGATAAGGTACAAAGTAGTACCGTAAAAACATCATAAACAAGGCGGCGCCGAGGCATACTACAAACAGTTCTATTGTTGGATGTATATCAATAGAAGGTAATACAAGAGATGTCTATGAATTAGCGGTTGAATCAATAATAATTATCCTAAGCTCTTTGTCAACAACGTCGTGCGATAAGAAGTACAGGCAACAATTGTTTTGATGCCTAATCGATACTAATAATCAGACTAGAATACGTATATGTATAATCTCATCATTAGGCTACTTTCGAGTATCGACGTAATCAACTAGAATTGATTGAGAAGATTTTGGCTCTTGTATCAATTTCCATGTATATTGCAAGTACGTTGATAACTGCTTTGTTAACTGATTGCAGACGGGATTTGGGAAGACCATTAGTAATGTGTTCTATACGAGATTAGATAAATCTGGTCTTTGTTTGTTGTCTATGCCTATCAACATACGATATCTCTGTATTGCTACAAATATTCTATTTCATATAACTACTATAGCCTATAACTTTTTTATCCTTAAAGATAAAAGAAGCTAGATGCGGAAAAGAATCGCTTTAGTTACTGGTGCTAATCGTGGCATTGGGTTTGAAACTTGTCGTCAGCTTGCAAGGTCAGGTTTTACCGTTCTGCTAACAGCCCGAGATCCTATCAAAGGTAACCTAGCTGTTGATAAGTTAGTTAACAAAGAAGGATTAGATGTTATTTTTCACTTACTTGATGTGACAAATAAAGATCACATTAAGAACATATCTAAACAAGTGGAGCAACGGTACGGTAGTCTAAAAGTGCTAGTCAATAATGCTGCCATTCTCTATGATACTTGGCAGCATGCAATAGATACTGATCTAGAAGTCGTGAATCAGGCTATAGTTACCAATGTTTATGGACCATGGAGTTTATGTCAAGCCTTTATTCCCATCATGAAGAGAAATGGATATGGACGCATAGTAAATATTTCCAGCCTTGGAGGTTCGCTACATTATATGCAGGAAGGAGGGACTCCTGCTTATAGTATCTCAAAAGCAGCATTAAACGTTCTTACCCGAAAACTTGCAGCAGAGCTACAAGGAACAGGTATCCTTGTTAACTCTATTGACCCTGGTTGGCTAGCTACAGATATGGGCGGACCAGGTGGAGGATCCGTAGAGGAAGGTACGCGTGGTATCGTGTGGGCTGCTACATTGCCTGATGATGGGCCAAGTGGTGGTTTCTTCAACGCCGATGGTAAGCCTATGCCTTGGTAAAGATGGTAAAGATGTTTGTCTGTCTGTCTGCCTGTCCCTTGGTAAAGGGCTTCTTCTAGATATTTATTTAATAGTAGAGCGCGAGACATAAATTTTTAGTCTACATCGAATATACTATTAATCCCTTCTTCTTTTGGCTATTTACTAGTACTTCGCACCGCAAATACAAAATACCTTTCTAACCTGAAGAGGGTAACTTCAATACAAAAAAAATATACGAAGATGACCTGGAGAAAATGTTTTCGGGTTCAGGGAGAGGTAACTGATTGAATAGATTATTACAAAAATAAGTGAGTGATATCTCTTCCCTCCTCAGATATTCTCTTTTATGCCATCATTTACTAAGTGTTGAATAAACCTTGCTTTGTTGTTTATCTATCATTTTTCTTGTTTTCCTATTTTGTTTGCTCTGATTCTTGTTGGAAAAAGGATGGGTCATATTTGCGATCCTAAATATGGTAAGGCTAAGGATGAGCTTCGAGCTGGAAAGGGACTTCATATATTCTACCATATCGATTAACCATAACTGTTACACGGTCATTAGCTTTCTTTTTCTGTCTTATATATGATGATATTTGCGAAGGACTCTGTATTTTATTTCCGTCGACCTCTTCAATGATGTCTCCTCGTCTAAGCCCTGCATTATCTGCAGGGCTATATGGCTCCACATTAACGATTAAAGCGCCTTCTACAATCGGTAGTCTGTAGTATCTGGCTATCTTAGGATCTATCTTTATTGTACTTATACCTAACCATGGTCTTGATACATGTCTATCCTCTATCAATTCAGCTAATATCGATTTTACCGTATTGATAGGAACAGCAAACCCAATTCCTTGTCCATATGGTATTTTTGCCGTATTAATTGCAACCACTTCGCCCCTTGTGTTAATTAATGGTCCACCTGAATTACCTGGATTTATCGCAGCATCAGTTTGGACCAACTCCAGGATCCCATTCTCAAATTGTACGTTTCTATTTAGGGAACTAATAATTCCAGCCGTTACAGTAGGCGCTCCAGTCAGACCAAAAGGGTTGCCTACAGCCATAACTATTTGTCCAACCTTGAGCTCATCGGAGTTGCCAAGTTCTGCAGATTGAAAGCTAATTTTATCATTGCTGTAGAGTTCAACGGGCTCTGCCTTAACAACAGCCAAATCAGTTACTTCATCCTTACCTATCGTCTTGGCGTTGGCCTGTTTGGATTCGCCAAAAGTTACCCTTAACCTTTCGGTATCATCTATTACATGATTGTTGGTTAGTATATGTCCCTTATTGTCAAGTATGATGCCGGATCCTACACCTTGTACCGGAAATACTCTAAAAAGCTGATCTTGCATCAATCGAACACTGGCTATGTTGACTACACTTTTGTTTACTTTTTCAACCGCATTAATTATAGCCTCTTCTGAAACTGGTATCATCGTGTTGTGAAGATCACTTCCCTATTCTCCATATTGGTTATACGATATATGGCTGCTAGCATATTTATACATATCGTATATACAATACGACGTAAACCCCTGATGTCAGAATCATTCTTGGATCCCATAGACAAAGATTACATACTTCAGGATATTATTAACAGAGTAAGCAAATACAAGAGATATATGTCGAGAGTACGAAGTTCCAAGTGGTTTAGAGCATATATTGATAACCATTAAGAATCTCTTCAAACAGTATGACAACGTAACCGTTCTTAATGATATTAATATTGAAGTATTTGATAATGAGGTATTTGGACTCCTAGGACCAAATGGGGCTGGTAAGACCACACTAATACATATTCTTGCTACTTTGATCAAACCAACCGCTGGTACAGCAACAGTGAATGGATATGATATCATCAAGAATCCTTCTGAAGTCAGATCTAGTATTGGCATCGTATTCCAAGCTCCAAGTAGTGACGATATGCTTACTGGCTACGAAAACTTGAAATTGCATTCACTTTTATACGCGGTCCCAAAAGAACTTCGGGAAAAAAGAATATCGGAAGTATTAGAATTGGTAGGCCTTACCAACAGAAAGGACGACCAAGTCAAAAAATATTCTGGAGGTATGCGTAGACGGTTAGAAATAGCCAGAGGTTTACTCCACAAACCAACTGTAATCTTTCTGGATGAACCAACACTTGGGCTTGATCCTAGTAGCAGGGAAGTGATGTGGAAATATATTAATCGATTAGTAAAGGATGAAAAAATTACACTTATACTTACGACGCATTACATGGAAGAAGCAGATTTTCTTTGTGACAGAATTGGCATCATAGACAAAGGCATGATAATTGCTCTTGATTCACCAACGCAATTGAAAGAACGGCTTGGAGGAGAGGTAATAGAAATGGAGTTAGCAAACAAACACGTCGACAAGGAAAATATAGACCGTCTTTTAGAGCAATGTAACTTTGTGCGTAAAGTTGAATTAGATGCAGAAAAAAGAAATCTTCTCATTTATGTAGATGACGCAAGTCATAATCTACCTGCTATTCTCAAAATATTAGATAATACTAATAATACTGAGGTAGAATCGGTAGAACTTAGAAGCCCTACGCTTAACGATGTTTTTCTTAAATTTGCACAGAGACACATTACAAGGAAACAAGGACAAGTTGATGATGATGATGAGGATGATTCTGAAGGGGGGTTTATGGAAAGATATGCTCAATATGGAAACAAATAACAGATGGATAGAAGTAGGGTTAGGTAAGCTATATGCTATTTGGCTTAGAGAATTCAAAGTCTTTTTAAGAGAGAAAAGTAGGCTCATCGCATCTACATTTACTCCGTTATTATGGTTATTTGTTATTGGAGAAGGGTTCGGATCGACAACTGACATTTTTGGTACAGCTCGCTTTGTAGCCGATACTTATATAGGATATCAACAGTTCATTTTTCCTGGCATAATTTGTATGTCAGTTATATTTACTTCAGTATTCTTTGGTTCCTACATAATCTGGGATAGAAAGTTTGATTTTCTCAAAAGCGTGATGGTAGCTCCGGTTAGTAGAACTACGATCTTCCTGGGGAAGGCTTTTGGAGGCATGACTACTTCATTGATACAAGCCGCTATATTATTAGTAGTTGGATTTGTGATTGGAATTCACTATACTCCATTGTCCATGGTTTTTATTATTATCATAGTCCTACTTCTTTCCTTCACACTCACATCGCTTGGTCTTACTCTGGGGAGTCATATGGAAAGTTTAGAAGGTTTTCAGCTAATCGTAAGCTTTGTTGTATTTCCTCTTTACTTCCTAAGCGGGGCTCTTTTTCCACTAAATAACCTTCCAACATGGCTTTCTATTTTAACCACCCTAGATCCGGTCACTTATGGAGTAGGCGCATTAAGAGAGGTAATGCTGGGAATAACAGGAGTGAATTCATTCGCCATAAACATCGGTGTTTTGCTGCTCTCCGCAGCATCTTTAGGAACTGTTGGAGTGCTATCCTTTAAACGTATGAAAGCTGTCTAGTTGACTAGAATTCTGTGTGCGTGCGTATGTATGTATGTATGTGCACACATGTATGTGTAGATTTTTTTACTTTCGTTACATACCAATGTATTGTCCGTCATGTTCTCAATCAAGTATAAATCAAATCATTTTCTTGTTTGAAACCACTTCTTTAATTTTGGCTTTGATCTGCGTCAATTCATCAGGTATCTCTGCTGATTTATTCGTCCATATCACTGTATGGACTTTGCTTCCTATCGTTACGATAAGTGTGAATGACAATACATTGCTATCATCCTTTTCTGTGTCTTTTCCAGCTGGATAGTCGGCATTAAAATCAAAGAATTTATCACCCTTAAAACACTCTCTCAATGTTTCCTCATCTGAATCAGCCAACGTCTTCTGTACCAGGTTTGAACCTGTCATATCAGTAGAAGCTTTAATTTCCTTCGTTGCTGAATCATATGAGACTAGAAGATACTTGTTGCTCAAACCACCTGATTCAGTATATTTGAAACTAAAGACCATGTATGTAACAGTTTATCTGCTTATTATTTATTAGTTGTAGTTTATCACTAGTGATATTTTACCACTTTCACGCAGGACTTTGTTACCCTTGAACTAGGGACATTAAATAATCATATGGCATGGCATTCACATTCGCAATTCCTACTATTGCACTGTAAGTGCCTGCCTGCTGCGCATGATGGTGATGATTTACTGTTGCTGCCTTTCCCTTGCGAAATTTCATATTTAATTAATTAACTATAATTGGTACAGTTTTAGCTGAACCTAAAGTGTTACACAAACATGGATATTTCCATTACGCCCGTAGAAGAATATCTCTCTTCCAGAGCACAGAAATTTTTTTATAGTGTGTAAATCACGTATATTTTTTCTAGAATTTATCATAAGAAATTTAATAATGATCATACTTGCATTAATTGTCTGAGAATTACAATTACAAGCTCGACACTAGGAGATTCCAAGACTTGGAATTTGGAAGCATCACAATTTCGATCTTGATTTTGACAATCATAGTAGGCTTGGCATACACTTCCAGTAATGACAATCGTGGAAGAAGGGAGAGAATCCAAGGAATAAGGGCATGAGCTTTTCCACATTACCTTTGTCATAATAATATCGGTGCTACCATTAGTCTTTTCAACAGGGGCCAGTCTAATGGTTACAACATAGGTATTCGGTTCAGATGGCCATAGGCTAAAAGTATATCTGACAATTGACTCAAATCAGAGCACAAGAAGGGGTAGTCGATACATACCAAAACGGACACAAATTAGATTTACCGCATCATTACTTAAACCAAGGAATATCTCAAATATCTCTACCATTTTCTTTACGTTAGTTGTACTCTTAGGAGATTAAGTTTGTTATTGGATATACTACAGCTCATGAACACCTCTAATGGCATTATCTAGAACAATAGCGTTAACCAGTCGAATTTGTAGTGGTGGCCATTGCACTATCAAGGTTATTGACTATTTGAGGTTTAAGTACGTCAGCTGCTACCACATAATTTGCAATAAATGGCTCTCCGTCCATCGTATGAAGTGCAACCAAATTCCCAACAAAAGGTACAGATTTGGACATAGTAGGTGAGTCTAAATACTCTACATTCATCATCAAAGGAGTAACAGTAGCGCTAGTGTTCCATGGTGCATCTGCCGTAAGAAGAGTTCCAAATTTCTCAGGTATTTGTGCAGTAGTTGCATTATCTAAATTGTACAAGTTTATTACTGCTACCTGTACTGGCTTACTGGCCGTAAATGTTAGCGTACCAGAATATACTGCGCTGTCATTCCTTGGTGGAAGAATTACTGCTGCTTGGTGACCTTCATGTCCCTTCAAAGGGTCCGCATCTGA
>Ga0209077_1000256_pt1 | contig 14014 bp, 13 predicted proteins | sample PPLLak1March2015_FD_187247 | JGI IMG/M metagenome (GOLD analysis project Ga0209077, IMG submission 187247) | Freshwater sediment microbial communities from Prairie Pothole Lake near Jamestown, North Dakota, USA - PPLs Lake P7 Core (1) Depth... | ecosystem: Environmental > Aquatic > Freshwater >... | reverse complement strand
CGTGAGCGGTGCGGTGAATTTAATTTCGCCGCGCGAGGATTCCACCAGCGGCCCGCCCGCCAGAATGAAAAAGAACGAGGGCAAAAAGGTAAAGAAAGTCGCCACCGCAGCGCCAGTCAAACCCGCTGCAATGGGGTTGCCCAGCACTTCTTTGGCGACGCCGCCCATGTAACCGACCCAGGTCACAATCATGATCAGCGGCCCCGGTGTGGTTTCGCCCAGCGCCAGTCCATCCATCATCTGCGGGCCGGTTAGCCAGGCAAATTGTTCCACGGCCCCCTGATAAACATAGGGCAGCACCGCGTATGCACCGCCGATGGTGAGGAAGGCCGCCTTGGTGAAAAAATCACCCATGTCATTGAGCGTTTGCTGGCCGCTGATTGCAAACATCGCGGCAAACCAGATCGCGATGAATATTGCAGTGGTTGCAATGAGTTTTCTCCAGGAGAATTTGGCATGGGCAGGCGTGGGTGTGTCGTCATCGATCAATGCCGGGCCGTATTTCTTTTTGGACGCGCCATGACCACCACCACTCTTGAATTTTGCGGGGGTGAATTTGCCGCCTATCGCGCCCAGAATTGCTGCTGCCAGCACTATCCACGGAAAACCAATGTCGAAGAAAAATATGCCGATAAAGGCAAGTGCCGCCATGCCCCACAACACTTCATTCTTTAGCGCACGGCTGCCAATGCGCCAAGCCGCAAACAGCACTACCGCCACCACCGCAGGTTTGATGCCGTAGAAAACTCCCTGCACCAGGGGTACATCGCCCCAAGCAAGATACACACCAGCCAATAGTGACAGTAGCAAAAACGCCGGCATGAAAAACAGTACACCTGCCATCACCGCACCCCGGACGCCATGCATCAACCAGCTGATGTAAATTGCCAGTTGAATGGCCTCGGGCCCCGGCAATAACATGCAGAAGTTAAGCCCGTGCAGATAGCGGTGCTCGGAAATCCAGCGGCGCTTTTCTACCAGTTCCTGGTGCATCATGGCAATTTGCCCGGCAGGGCCGCCAAAGCTGATAAAACCCAGTTTAAACCAGTACTGAAAAGCTTCCCAGAGTGTTACGGGTGCCGGTGGCGTTGTCGGGATGGGTTCATTGCTCATCTTTGCTCTCCTCTTTAAGGTAATTCAGATACAAGTGGTCCAAAACTTTAGACGCCTCGCCGAGTAACACGTCATCATCCGGGTAGTTTTCCCGCATGCCTTTAAGTATCATTTCCAGGCCTGCCGCTTCTGCCACCGGAATGCCACCCGCATCCAGAAAATGCACCACAGCCGCGAGACGTTCCAATCCGGGGTCAGGTTCGTGGATAAAGGTGGCCAGTAATACTTCGAAGGTTACCAGCGAGCCGACATGGGTAAAGGTTGCGCCATCAAAATCAAAACCCAGTGCATGCTTCGGGCAATCCTGCGGTTTGTTCAGCCATTTGAATTTTGCATTGGGATCGATAAAACGCCTTATCAGCCACGCGCTAGCCATGCGGTCTATCCACAACCGCTTGCGCGTTGCCCAAGTGCGGCCCTGGAAATCATCTCGCCCGAATTTTTTGATTTTGCCATGGGTGGCACGGGGTTCATCTGGATGGGTGACTGCGGCAAGTTCAGCCGTTGCCTTTGCCAGCGACGTCGCGATTTGATCGCGTGCCGGGCCGGGAAAGAAATCAATAGTGGAGATTGCGGCAAAATCACGGGAGAGTCGCTTTAAAGCACGTTTGCTGGCAAGCAGGTTTAGCGTTGGCATTGATGCGAGGAATCCATCGATCTCCTGTTTGAGTGCCACGTAGTCAGCGGTGCGCTCAAACAACTTGCGGAAACTAATGTCCTGCGCCGGATGCGAGCTGCCCAATTTGACGATCTGTGCGGTGCCGCCAGCTTCGATCACCTCGTTTGCCTGCTGTTCAAGGTTGAGTGCTGCCGCTTCGCTATCGGGCAGCAAATAAACCCCGTCACGCAGCACGCCGCAGCCCGAGCTTTTCAAGGCGCGCCAAATGCGCATGCGTGCCGTAGCGTTTGAGGTGGGCAGGCTGATGATGAGCGCAAGCCATAGTGTGTCATTATTCATGAAGCATATGCTACATAAATGTAGTTATTATTACAATAATTATCTCCAATATGAGGTGTGCTATTCAATAGAAGACTGGTGAAACAAATGGTTAACTTGAAAATCCACGGCCATTAAAGTTGTGAACTGTCCGTCAGCGATGTTGATAAAGTGCATCTGCCGGAGCAGTTTTATAAATGACACATTGCCATGTACCAACAATGCCGATATTGATATAAACTAAATGCGAAATAATTGTGACAATCCTGTCATACCCTCGATGCTATAAAAATGGACAGTAGTCATGCAAGAAGACGACACTATAGATACTGAGCTGGAACAAGCCGTGCTCCAATTGGGCATACCGCCATGCCCCAGAATATTACTCGACCTTGCTGCGGAGGCCAGGAAAGAAGAGCCTGATTTCAACAGGATAGAAAAACTCCTTTGCGCTGACGTGGGCTTGTCCGCCGCGCTGATTAAAACCATCAACTCCCCGTTTTATGGCCTGCGTACTAAAGTAACATCTGTCATGCAGGCAATTCATATGCTGGGCTTGGCCCAGTTGTCGCTGATGGTAATGGGGATGGCCATACGAAATGCGCTGGCAGGAACAAATCAGATAGACATGGGGCGCTTCTGGAATGCTTCGACCAAAGTTGCGATCATCTCTTCATACATAGCCAGCAGATTGCCCTACATAGCTTATGAACATATGCGCCGCGAGATAGATAAAGACGAAGCTTACACCTATGGATTGTTTCAGGATTGCGGGATACCTATTCTGCTGAGTCACCATGCGAAATATAAAGAAACACTGGCAGAGGCGAACCGGAGCCAGGATAAAAAATTCACCGAAATTGAAGATGTTGCGCATGGGAAAAATCACGCCATAGTCGGTTATCTGCTGGCAAAGAGCTGGGGGTTGCCCGATACGATGTATCAGGCAATTCGTAATCATCATGAGCATGTGGCCCTGGCGCAAGACACCAATTTCCTGCCAGTGGAAAGCAGGGATTTTATAGCGCTGTCGTTATTGGCTGAAAGGGCGGATCAGATTGTTTCCGGCCTGAACCAGACTTGCGAGTGGCACAAGGGCGGACAATGGGTAATGGCACATTTTGGTTTGTCGGATACAGACTTCAATATCATTATAAAAGGCATACAAAATCTGAGCGACGAGGGAAATCTGAATGTTTGATTATCCATCAGAAGATTTAAGCCTCGGAAGCCAGGCCCGGTAATACAATTCCAATACCTTCTGCCAGTGCAGTGTTGCGTTCTTGACGACATTTATTTACAAGCCTTTGGGTAACCCGACCTACAATGCCGCAGTAGCGGTTCGCATAAATTCCAGACAGCCTGCAACACCGCGCTATAGAGACGGCCAAGTGAAGTTTTAATCCAGCTTGGTGACGTTTTTGCTTCAGGTTTTATTCCATCACACGCTGTCCGAATATGAAAATAAATTCCTTGTCCTTGTTGGAAAGCATGTTGAATGTTTTGTATTCATCTGCGATACTCGCCTGCGTTTTTAATTAAACCCGGATTTTCCATTGGCGCTCGCAGATTCAGCCTTTTGAGCAGCCGCAGTAGTGGGTTAATGGAAAATATGGGTTAATTTGCATACGAGAAATTGTCGCAATTATATTTTGTACTTTTGATTGATTAATCGCTCATACAAAGAAGCAGAATTAAATATAAAGAGAGGGAGTTTTATGAAAAAAATAATATTTTTATCAATTCTGGGAACGCTGATGTTGCAGGGGTGCAAAACGCCCGCAACTCCGGTGGTGGCCGAAAAACCGGCGGCAACACCACAGCTTGTAACCGCGGCAGTTGAAGTTAAAAAAGAAGTGAAGCCGATTGAAATGGATGCGCTGAAGATAATGACCAATCCCAATATTGGAAATTGCACGGCATGCCATGCATTACCCAGTAAGCCGGAAATAGTCGCGGGCGATATCGGTCCCCCTTTCACGGGCATGAAACACCGTTTCCCTGATTTTGCAAAGTTGACTGCGGCCATCAGTGATCAGCGCGCTCTAAGTCCCCAGACTATCATGCCGCCATTTGCTCGCAACAAAATCCTGACGCCAGAGCAAATCGATGCTGTTGCTCAATATATCTATCAATATTAAGAGGTTACGAATGAAAAATTTTATACTCGTTCTATTGCTTGCGTTCAGCCTGCCGGCATTTGCAGACGCGACAATTAAAACAGCAGGAGAGGCTGAGACGACTGCTCAAGCAACACTTAAGGCTATCCAGAAGCATTCCAAAGCAAACTATCCCCATATCAAGGGCGATGCTTTTGTTGATGGAGCGATGAATTTCTCCAGGGGCTCAAAGCAGTACAACAAGATGTGGACTGATCGTATGCATGACGATTTCGACCAGCCTGAAACCTATGCTGCTGCAATGGCGGCAGGCAAGAAACTTTGGGAGACTCCGTTTACCAATGGCAAGACTTTTGCCAGCTGTTTCAAAAATGGCGGCAAAGGTGCTGCGGCCGATTATCCCAAAGTTGATGCTTCGGGCAAGGTGGTAACCTTTGAGAATGCATTGAACGAATGCCTGGTAGCGAATAATGAAAAGCCGCTGGAATATGGCGATATGAAAACGATGGGTGCGATGTCCATCATTGCGCGCGGCTTGTCCGATGGCTACCGTATCAAAATGAAAGTCAATTCAGACGCCGAAAAGGCAGCATTTGAACGTGGCAAAACGATCTTTTATTCGCGTGTGGGCAAGCTGGAGCAGGCCTGTGCTCATTGCCATATCAAGCATGCGGGAAACATCGCTCGCACCGAGGAGCTTTCCCCTGTGATTGGACAGGCCGCGCATTTCCCGGTATTCCGTCCAAACAAGGCAACAGCGGATCTGGAGGTTATTACTTTGCAAAAGCGTTACGAAGGTTGCCAGAAAAACACTCTGGTTGAGAAGCCTATCAAGCCAGGTTCGGCTGATTCAAATGATCTGGAGTATTTCCATACATACATCAGTAACGGTATGCCGTTGAGCACAGGCGTGTTCAGGAAATAAGCATGGCGCAGTAAGGTGAAAAAATATACGCATCAATGAATAAAGCCGGGAGAAATCCCGGCTTTATTTTTGCCCTGCCCCCCGCTGGTACCGTAACTGAGTATTCTATCGGGAGGCTTGCGTTCACGGAGTGTCATTATTTTGCATGCTACAAGCTTGGCTAGTTTTTTGCGGAACCCTCAAGCGGTATGGCAGGGAAGCGTGATTCATTCATTTTTGCCAGCTTGGCTTTGAGCTCAGGCAGAATGGCAGCAACGGCTTTTTCACCCTGAAGTACAGCAATATGTCTGTCCTTGAAATCAGTCGAGCTGATGCCGGGAGTGACAGGGCGGATTACTATGTCGGCTTGCGTCAATTCATATTGGCTGATCGATTGGCCCATAATATTGAACGCCTGCAACATCACATCGATACTACTTTCAGTCTTGCTGTTTTTGGGTTTGTCAGAAATATCGACGGCAATAACGAAATCTGCCCCCAGCGAACGAGCCACACGAACTGGAACAGGCGCGATCAGCCCGCCATCCACATATTCATGCCCGTTAATGGATACTGGCTGAAACAAGCCTGGAACAGCGCTGGAAGCGCGCACTGCCATACCGGTGTTGCCACTGCGGAAGACGATCATTTCGCCGCTATGCAAATCAGTGGCGACAACAGCAAAAACCTTCTTCATGTTTTCCAGGGTTCGATGCTTGACCGCGCGATTGACGAAATCCTGCAGGGCTTCTCCTTTTAGCACTCCGCGGTTGGGCATAGACCAGTCGCTCACCTGGCTTTCCTCCATTTGCATGGAAAGTTGCTGCAGTTCAAAACCGTTGTAGCCAGCGGCATACAAGGAACCCACAACAGCCCCTGCGCTGGTGCCAACAATAATGTCGGGCACAATATTTTGAGCCTCCAGTGCTTTAATGACGCCTATATGGGCAAAGCCGCGCGCAGCACCACCACCCAATGCCAGTGCTATTTTAACAGGGGCGGGCGCTGTGGCGGCTCCCGGAGTGGTTGCAACAGGGGTTGAAGTTGTGGTGCTGCAACCCGATAGTACGAAGAATAAAAACACGTAAAGCCTGGTATGGATTTGTTGCATGGAATGTAAGCCGGATGTTATGAGGGGATGTGAAATATGTTGATTGATGTATGGTGAATTCTAAAGTGACAGCCAGGGGAGCGGATTGTGAGTTAATGCAACGGTCACGATATAAATAAAAACCAGCTGCGCGGAGAGCCAGGCAGTCAAACGGATTTTTAGCGTTTTACCGCGTTTGATGGCCAGTGTACCCAGTAGGATATACAGTAGCAATGCAATAATTTTAGCCATCAGCCAAGGGGATGAAAGGGGAGAGATGGATAGACTAAAGGCCAGTGTAACTGCGCTGAGCAGGAGTGCAGTATCCACTATATGAGGTAGCACCTTCACCCAGCGTTGCTGCAAAGTGGGGGAAGCGCGCAACATCCACACCCCGCGCAGAAAAAACAAGGTGTAGCTAAGCAACACACAGCTTATATGTATAAATTTTATAGTCAGGATACTCAAGAAATTCCTTTAGTATTTTCAGCCCGTGCTCCAGGCACGGGGGCGTTTCATGCCGGCGATCTTGCACGCCTGTTTTACATAGCCATAGGGAAACAATTCGAACACCATGTTGCGTGATTCAGGCCCGTGTTTTTTGGCCAGATGTTTCATCACGTGACGCACGTCGACTGCAACCTGATGCTCGGCGAAATATTCCCGCATGAAGCGCAGCACTTCCCAGTGGTCTTCAGTTAACTCGATATTTTCCTGTCGTGCAAGTTCCTCAGCCACTTTTTCATTCCACTCTAGTGGTTCTACCAGATAGCCTTCGGCATCCACATCCGGAAAATCGATCATCGCATCCATTGTTACCTCCGCAAATATGGCGGGAATTATATATCATGATCTGATATAATTTCAACGCGATATTTTGTGCGGGATAGAAAATGCAAAAAAAATCTCTTGGCAAGAAAGAGTTTGAGACTCTTTCAGATTTTCGCTATCAACTGCGCCGATTTCTGCGCTTCAGCGAGGAAGCAACGCGCACTCTCGGCATTACGCATTTGCAGTACCTTCTGCTGTTGCATATCAGAGGCCAGAAGGGACGTGAGTGGGCCACAGTCGGCGAGCTGGCTGAACGGCTACAGTCACACCATCATGGTGCGGTTTCCCTGGTGTCGCGCTGTGAAAAGCTGGGATTGGTATGCCGCCAAAAAGGGGTGTCTGATAAACGGGTTATCGAAGTGCATCTCACTCCTGCCGGTGTGATAGCCGTTGGCAAACTGGCCCGTTTGCACCGTGATGAATTGCTGAACCTGCAGGGTATATTCACCGTTCCCGGAAGTCAGGAATTGGGTTGAGGATGGAGGTGGGTTGCCCGGTAAAGTTTCCCTGAACAAAATCAACGCCGAGTTTTTTTAACAAGCTCATGCTTTCTTTGTCAGGGGCAAATTTTGCAATAGTCTGCATATTCAGATCAGCTGCAATTTCCACGATAGAGCGAACGGAAATTCGGTCAATACTGTCCTCTTTAATGTGCTCTATCAGTGAGCTGTCGATCTTGAGGAAATGCACGGGAAATTGTTTTATGTAATTAAATGATCCAAATCCGGCACCAAAATCGTCAATTGCGAAGCGAAACTCCAGTTCGGATAAAGCGGGAATAATTAACCGCAATTTATCGATGTTTCGCATAATGTGCCGCTCGGGCAATTCAAAAATAAAATTCTTGGGCGATACATGGAATTCAGAAATAATTCCTTTCATGAATGGCAGAATATTATCTTCCTCAATGAACTGCTCTGAAAGGTTAAGGGAGAAAACCAGATTTGGATCTTTCTTCTCCGACAATACCTGTGCGACCTTGCGGATCATTTGCCGGTCGAATTTTGCCATCAACCCGAAACGCTCCGCGGCCGGCATGAATGCTCCGGGTCTGATTACTCCCTGCTCAAAATCGGGGAGGCGCAGCAGAACCTCATTAATGTGTTCGCTCTGGTTTTTCAGGCCTATCACGGGCTGGTAATAAGGTATGGCTTGCATGTTAAGGAGGACTGACTGAAGACGCTCGTGCCAGCCGATCCCATTTTCCTGAATGCTGCTTTGTGTATTTCGTATGAACATACGAAAACCATTGCGGCCGTGCGCCTTGGCATCATGTACTGCCGTGTCGGCCTCTTTGAGATATTCATGCGAGGTATATGTGCCGTCCTCAATGATTGAGATGCCGATACTAAAGTGTATTTTCAGCGCATCACCGGCTTCATAAAAAGTGAAATCACGCATCAGTTCAATAAATGACTTCGCAATATCCTGCGCGCTATTTGAGTTAACGTTGTACGCAAGCAAAGTGAATTCATCTCCACCAAATCGGGCGACCACGGCCGGAGACCGCATGCGTTTGCTTAATTGCGTGGCAATCTGTATCAGCAGGCGGTCTCCGGCCGAGTGGCCGTAAGTATCGTTGATATATTTGAAGCGATCCAGATCAAAAAAGAACAATGCGCTACTGCCGCCGTGTCTCGCAATGCGGCTGATTTCTTTTTCCAGTTGCTCGACAAAATATTTTCTGTTCATCAAGCCTGTCAGGCTGTCGTGGTTGGCCATCCGGCGCAAAGATTCATCCCGTTCATTCAACGCGCAGATCGTGGTATTGAGTGCATTGCCAATCCGGTCAATTTCCTTGTCGCCTGTATTTTTTACGATGACGTCGGTCTCGCCATTGGACAGCCGAGTCAGAGGCTCCTCAAGGTCGGACAAAGGATTTAATGCCCATTTCACCACGATGCGTCCGATGAACGTAGAGGCAAATACCATCAGCGCAATGACCAGGCTGGCGTAAACCAGGTTGCGATTAAGCTCGGTGGATAACTGGCTATAGTCCAGCACGATATCAATAAATCCAATAGTCTCAATTTTTTCGCCACTTTTTTTCTTAAGGCTGAAATCAATCATGCCATCGTTCGAAATTGATTTAATCCATATTGGCGCACTAATGCGCATCTGGGAGTTTCCGCCCTTCTCAAACACGATTGATTTCAGTCCCAGATCGGTTTGGTTGAGTTTTTCTATCGTTTCGTCGCTGAGCGTTTTAAAATCTGATATGACGATGTTTTTTCTGGTGTATTCGGCGATAATTTTTTTGCCGGAAACATCCAGATACTGCGCCCGCACGACCTCGGGAAAATTGCGGACATAACCGATTGCATCGTTCATCTGCGATGGGTCATTAGAGGCGTAAATCGGAATGCCGAGCTCGTCCAGTTTTGAAATCCAGCCCTCACCCTGGTGGCGCACACTATTTTCTATGACCAGGTTGATTGTGAACCAGAGTGCTGCGATAAACAGAATGTAAATAATAGTTGTCCAGGCCAATTGCAATAAAAGTATGCGGTTTGCGAGGCTTCTGGGTGCATTCTTTTCGAAATATTTTTTCGCGCCCTGATACAGGGGGGCAGGAATAGCTTTGACAAATAATTTGTTAAAGCTGCTCGCATTTGACGCGAGCCTTGCGCGCAAAGATTTGCTGTTAAAGTGCATTTGCGACTTTTCTGTATTGCGCCGGGATTTTCAGGCCAAGATTATTTGCCATCACCGGGTTGATACGCAGATTCAATTTTTCGAGGTACACAATATCAGGGCCGGGAATAATTTCTGTTGCTTGTGATTGTTCGAGACGCTCAAAAACCTGATGGGCGATGTCATGGTAGTCGCTGCCAGTGCTGAACAGGCCGCCGAGTTTAAGCAGCTCATCGCTGAAAACAGCAACCTGTTTGCTGTTGCGCACACTGAACGTCATGATGTTACGCAAAATGTTTTCGCTCAATACGCGGTTGTCGGGCAACAGCCAATATCCCTGAACCTTTGTGCTCATATTTTTATACGCGTATTGATATTCTTTGTCTGAATTGACCGTTGTGTGATGAAGCGTAAACCCATAGTATTTGGCTGCTGATCTGGCAGTTTGTATGAGGTCATCAAAACCCGGACCGCTGATGATACCAATGTCGGTTGTGGAAGGTGCCAGTGCGCGCCACACGCTGAAGGTTTTGGGCAGAGAGGGCAGCATGCTGACGCCCTTGTGCATGGGCGAGAGTAAAGCGTAATCCTGGTAATTAAATACCTGACAAAAGACGACCTGCTTGTTGCTTAGTGATTTTGCCGCAATGGAAGCATTGAGGCCAATGCTGACAATCTGTGTGCGGTCTTCATTTTTGAATTGCGCAATAGTTTTAAGGTTTGCAAGCTGGTTATCCGAGAGGTAATAAATTTTTCCGTGTTTGCCCAATTGTTTGGCAAGCGCCTTGGCTACCTCCGAATATGCAGGAATATTTTCACTGGCGAGGATGCTTACCTGCTTGGTGGGTGGCTTCTGTGGTTGAGGAATCTGGATTGTTACTTTCTGCTCGGTTTCAGGGATGATCGGAGCACTCTGCGGTGGCTGTGCACAGCCTTGCAGGGTTAGAAAAATCGAAGTAACAATCGCGCGAAAACGCATACCAAATACCTATCGGGACGTAGCGTTGATGTTACTCCAAATTAAACATTCAAACGCCATATTTTTGTAGAGTTTGCGAGTGATAACCCTGCATCGCTCAGACTTAAAGTCTACTGAATTTGTCGCCAATTCGGCTCTGATTTTTGCAAGCAGATATAGTGTTCAATTCAAGGTGAGCTGCCGGTTTTCACACAGGACTGCAGTGGCCTTTTTTAAATAATTCAGGAATGCCAATTATATTGATATTTCATTATGGTGTAAGCGTGTAATATTACTGCCATAAGGATATGTCACAATTGTTCATTATTTAATTTCCACTGGGAGTAATCATGGCTACAGCAAACAAGAGCACACCGGCCCCGAGCAAGGCTGTCACGGGCACCGCAGCAAAAATATCAGGCACCAAAAAGAACGCGGTTGAAGCAGTTGCCAAACCCAAGCCGGCTGAAAAGGCGGTGACGAAGAAAATTGCCGCAAAGTCTCCTGCGGAAAAGGTGGTTGCTAAAAAAGTGACTACCAGAAAACTGGTAGCGGAAGACGAAAAACCGGTAAAAAAACCTGTAGTAAGAAAAGCAGCGCCAAAGAAAAAGGCAGTTCAGGTTTCCCCAGAGCATCGTTATCACATGATTGCGACTGCGGCTTATTTTTTGGCCGAGCATCGGGGGTTTGCAGGCGGGTATGAAATGCAGGACTGGATTTCAGCCGAAGCCGAAGTGGATACAAAACTTAAGTCTTAGCACGGTCTGTAATTTGCCCTTTAAATTTTACTGGGCCGGATAAAAGCACTTCCAGCGGCGTGTTAAAAGTGGGTGCGATTGCTTTGCCTATCAAATTATTCATGGATGTTTCCTTTCATGAATACGGCTCAAGCTCCAAACAGATTAATCAATCCATCCAGCCCAACAAAATTAAATGCAAAGCTCGCTTGCGAGCGCACCACAGGTTTGGCGTGGAAGGCAATGCTCACGCTGGCCTGCGTCATCATTTTGAGATCGTTGGCGCCATCGCCTATAGCGATCACCTGTTTGCCTTTTAAGGCCGGCTCATCGCGGGTACGCACCAGCCAATCGGCTTTGCCTTGAGTATCCACAATATCACCCAACACCTTGCCGGACAGCTTGCCGTTAATGATCTCCAGCGTATTGGCATGGGCAAAGTCCAGCCCGAGTTTTGATTTAAGGCGTTCGGTGAAGAACGTGAAACCGCCGGAAACCAGCAAGGTCTTGATGCCATGCTCCTTAAGCTTCGCCAGCATCGTTTCCGCGCCGGCGCTCAGTTGCAGGCGCTCGTCGTAGACACGCTGCAAGATGCTTTCCTCCAGCCCTTCGAGCAATGCCACGCGGTGGCGCAGGCTCTCCGCAAAATCAATTTCGCCGCGCATGGCAGCTTCGGTAATGGCAGACACTTCCGGCTTCAAGTTGTACATGTCGGCGATCTCGTCGATGCATTCAATCGTGATCAGCGTGGAATCCATATCGATCACCAGCAAGCCAAAATTTGAAAGTTTCAGGCTGGGTCTGACGTAACCGTAATCAAGCTGCTGCTCCCAACAATAGCTCGCCACGCCATCGTGCGGATGTGCGCCCACCAGACGGTAAGCGAGTGCCGAGATCGGCTCGGCGCGGCCTGCGCCGGTGAGGCCGACAAGCTTTTTTAGCTGGACAGGAGTGATGTCCTGATTGGCCTGGATGACGAGGTTCATTAGCTTAATTCTTTAAAGAAATTCTTTATCGCCAGCACACGCTGCGTCAGGTCGCTGTATTTCAACTCAATGCGCAGTTTGTCCGGACCGCTCAGTTTTACATGGCGCTTGCTCTGGATCATGGTGATGATTTTCATCGGGTCAATTGGCGGATTCGGCACAAACTGTATCGATATCGCATCGGCTGATGCATCCAGCTTGGTGATGCCCAGCGGCTTGGCCATGATGCGCAAACGGTGGCTGTCGAGCAGCACATGGGCGGGCGGGGGCAGCAGGCCGAAGCGGTCGATCAGTTCCTGATGCATGTCGTCCAGTTCATCCAGCGTGTTGCAGTTGGCCAGGCGTTTGTAGATCATCAGGCGCTGGTGAATGTCGCCACAGTAGTCGCTGGGCAGCAGCGCCGGGGTGTGCAGGTTGATCTCGGTGGTGACGCCCAGCGGGTGCGCCATGTCCGGCTCGTGGCCCTGGCGCAGAGAGGTGATGGCGGCGTTGAGCATGTCGGTGTAAAGGCTGAAACCAATCTCCTGCATCTCGCCGCTTTGCGACTCGCCCAGCACCTCGCCCGCACCGCGTATTTCCAGATCGTGCATCGCGAGGTAGAAGCCGCTGCCCAGTTGTTCCATCGCCTGAATAGCCTCAAGCCGTTTCTTTGCCTGCGCGGTGAGGCCCTCCATGCTGTCCACCAATAAATAAGCGTAGGCCTGGTGGTGCGAACGGCCGACACGGCCGCGCAGCTGGTGCATCTGCGCCAGGCCAAAGCGGTCGGCGCGGTTCATGATAATGGTGTTGGCGGTGGGGATGTCGATGCCGGTTTCGATAATGGTGGTGCACAGCAGCACGTTAAAGCGCTGGTGGTAGAAGTCGCGCATCACCGCTTCCAGATCGCGCTCACCCATCTGCCCGTGCGCCACGCGGATACGCGCCTCGGGCAGCAGCTCGGTGAGGGTTTCCAGTATATTCTGGATGGTGCTGACCTCGTTGTGCAGGAAATAAACCTGACCCCCGCGCTTCAGTTCGCGCAACACCGCCTCGCGGATCACGCCGCGGTCATAGTTGCTGACAAAGGTCTTGATCGACAAACGGCGCTGCGGCGCGGTGGCAATCACCGAGAAATCGCGCAGGCCTTCCAGCGACATCGCCAGCGTGCGCGGAATCGGTGTGGCGGTCAGCGTCAGCACATCCACTTCTGAGCGCAGGGCTTTGAGGCGCTCCTTCTGCTGCACGCCAAAGCGGTGCTCCTCGTCGATGATCACCAGCCCCAGATTCTTGAAGTTAATGCCCTTCTGGATCAGCTTGTGCGTGCCGATGATGATGTCGAGCTTGCCTTCTTCCATTTCCTTGAGCGATTCCGCTTGCTCCTTGGCCGAACGGAAGCGCGACAGCTCAGCGATCTTGATCGGCCAGTCGGCAAAGCGCGTGGAGAAATTCTGGAAGTGTTGCTCGGCGAGCAGGGTGGTGGGCACCAGTATCGCCACCTGCTTGCCATCCATCGCCGCCACAAACGCAGCGCGCAACGCGACCTCGGTCTTGCCAAAGCCCACGTCGCCGCAGATCAGCCGATCCATCGGCTTGCCGGATTGCAGGTCGAGGATCACCGCCTCGATTGCGGCGGCTTGGTCGGGTGTTTCTTCAAAACCAAAGCCTTCAGAGAATGCCTCGTAATCGTGATAGGTCAGCTTGAACTGGTGGCCCTTGCGCGTGGCG
>Ga0209077_1000252_pt1 | contig 14143 bp, 10 predicted proteins | sample PPLLak1March2015_FD_187247 | JGI IMG/M metagenome (GOLD analysis project Ga0209077, IMG submission 187247) | Freshwater sediment microbial communities from Prairie Pothole Lake near Jamestown, North Dakota, USA - PPLs Lake P7 Core (1) Depth... | ecosystem: Environmental > Aquatic > Freshwater >... | reverse complement strand
AGACACGACCTACCTGACCGACCGTCAGGACAAGGGAGTCGACGGTAAGGCGGATGAGTATCTGACCGAGGCCGGATTGGAGGTGTGGCATGGCTTGACGCACTTCCGTATTCGCAACATCGACGCGATCTCCGCGGAGCCGGTGTTGCCAGCTGACTAAGCCAGTTAGGGGAGGAGAGTTCATCCCTCTCTCCTCCCCGCTTTTTGGAGACTGGCAATGACAGCTGCATATGGTGATATTCTCCAAGACCTGAGAGAAGGCTTGGCAGTCAGCGCAAGTTACGATGCGCGGCTGATGCGAGGCATTAAGAACGCCGCTCGCACGTTGCTCAGGGCGTATAACTTTCGCGAGAGCCTGCGACGGTTCACGACGAACGTGCTTCCTGGCAATCACACTTTCACCCTTCCACTGGACTTTGGCAAGGTCAAGTCGGTGCGGCTGATCACGGTCGAGGGTGGAACGACGCTGTATAAGCGGCTGAGGCGTCGGGAGGAGGGCACCTTGCCCTACATCAACGGGCCAAGTTTCTACTGGATTGAGTCTGACCGCGGCATGATGGATACTCCTATGCCGATGGATGCGATCAATTACCAGGCCGAAATATGGTATCAGACCGACGATCCGGACTTCGCCGAGGCCTGGATGAGCAAGAAGTATCCAGACGTTCTGGAGCATCGTGCCGGGTCTGAGCTAGCGATCAAACTCCGCAAGAACGAGGCGTTCCAAATCTACAGTGCGCTTTGGCAGGAGGACGTTGCAATTCTCGGCCGGTATATTCCTGAGCTTGAGTTCGGCGATATGGACCTGAGCATGGGCGATCGCCAACGCGAGGTGGTGTCGGAACGCTATCCTGCAAGTTAAGGTTGTATGACAAACCCAAGTTGGGTTTGTAATACTCGAAAGGGCGAGAATGAATAGGCGAGAACCGCTGATCCTAGTGGCTGATCCCGAGAGCGTCTCGTCCGGGCTCTGGCCTGACCGTCACCCCATGCAGACGCCACTGTGGGAGCGTGGAGCGAACGTCAGGTTCCACACTGGCAAGATTACGCGACGAGTCCCTAACTCTCCGATCTTCGATGGCGGCGCTGCACCCGTTCGGGGCATAAGTCAGCACCAGAACGCCGATGGTAAGCGCTGGATATGGGCTGGAGTTGGCGGGGAGATCGTGCGCTGGTATGGGCCAAGCGTCGAGGTCGTGGCCAGCGGGCTCCCGTTCAGGGTAAATCAAGCTGGTTCGGCCGATCCGACTTTCTGGGACTTTACGCATTGGGGCGATTGGACACTGGTTAACTGGCACGAAGCTGGTGTGCGTAGGCACAAAGACAGTGATGGCACAATCGCCCCATTACCAGGTGCTCCGCAAGACGCTATCATGTTCCTGAAGAAGCGGAACCAACTGATGGCGATCGGGCATGGCCAGAACCATCGGCAAGTCAGCTTCTCCGACGCCGACAACATCGAGGACTGGGTTTCCACGGCTGATAACCTCGCGGGTGAACTGCCGCTCGAGGAACTTGATACCCCCGTAAAGTCTGCCTGTCATTATGGACGCGACATTGCTGTGTTCGGCGAGAACCAGATGTTCAGCGTGAATTGGGTGGGCAGCCCGCTATACTATGGGCAGAATAAATTGCTCGACGGGATCGGAGCCATTGGAAAACACGCGGTCGTCTCTGACGGTCGAGTAATCTACGGCGTCAGTCGGAACGGCATCTGGCAAACAGATGGCATGATGTATAAATACATCGACGAGCTGGCCCTGCGCGACTATCTTCAGGAGAACGTGAACTGGGATCAGGGCGGAAAGATCGTCGGAGTCAAGAATGACACGACCGGCTGCATCGAGTTCAGCTTCCCAATCGGCGCGAGCCTATTCAACAATGAAGGCTGGGCTTATGATCCTCGACATGGTGGCTGGAGTCATGTTCCCCCTAATGAGTCGGCCGCTTCGCGTGTCCTGTTCGATCGGCCGATCAGCGGGCAGAACGACGGTGACGTTGATTACTACGAGTATAACGAATACACACGTGCTCCTCTGGACTTGTCCTCTCGTGGGCTTATGGTTCAGCGTGAAAATAACGCGCTCCATGTCGGTGCCATTGTTGACGAGGTAGAAATCTTCGCGCACAAAGCCTATAATGTGCAGTTCAGGATCGGCGCGGCGCAGAACCCTGAAGGGCCATACGACTTTACGCCCTGGCATGAGTTCGATATGAAGCAGCGCACCATTGTCATTGAGCAGCACCTTAGCGGCGTTTATCACAAGATCGAGTTTGAGTCCTACGCGGACGAATGGGAGTTCGACCTGCAAGGCTTCGCGCTGTTCGGCATTATGGAAGGTCAGAAGAGGGCTACGAACTAATGCCAATTCCGATGCCTGATATGTATGAGGACTGGCGCGAATGGGCCAGGGCTGCAATATCGTGGATGGGCGAGGGAAGCACTGATATTGTGGCTGTCGGCGAGGGCACTGGTGGGGAGCCCGCGCCGCCCTCAACTGAGCCACCGATAATTGTTCCACCTGCGGGCAATGTGCCACCTCCTTGGGTTCCGATGTGGTGGGACCAGACTTGGATATTTCAGGGCAACAACATGGGCGAGCCGCCCGTGGCTGGTGACATAGTTTTCATCGACACTCAGAACATTGCCGATGCTGCCATCGAGACTGCGAAGGTCGCGGAGAACGCGATCGGCGAGTTTCACCTGCAGAGCCCGAGTGTAAGTTCAGGCAAGATTTATGACCTTGCTGTGGGCACTGCCAAGATACAAGATTTAAGCGTTCTCACGGCGAAGATTGTCGATGCAGCAATCGTAACGCTCAAGGTTGCTGACGCAGCTATTGTAACTGCTAAGATTGGCGATCTCCAGGTCAACACGGCGAAGATCGGCGATCTGGCTGTCAACAATGCGAAGATCGGCAACCTCGCTGTAAGCTCAGCCAAGATACAAGACCTCGCTGTGACAAATGCGAAGATTGGACTGCTGGCTGTCGGCACCGCTCAGATACAGCTACTTGCGGTTGGACAGGCGCAAATTGCAAACCTCGCTGTCGGCACGGCGCAGATCATCGACCTGAGCGTTATTCAGGCGAAGATCGGCGCGCTGGCTGTCGGGACCGCGCAGATACAAGACGCTGCGATCACTTCGGCCAAGATACAGAACGCGACGATTGGCTCGGCCGACATTGGCACAGCAATCATTGGCAGCGCGAACATCATCGACGGTGCAATTCAGACTGTTGACATTGGCGCGGCTCAGATCACCACGGCGCTGATCAAAGTGGCAGCTATCTCTACTGCACTCATTCAAGACGCTGCGATCGTCAGCGCGAAGATGGGGCAGCTTTCTGTGCAGTTCGGGCATATCGACAACCTGACCATCGGCCCAGAGAAAATCGCTGTCAATGCTATCACGACGATGGGCTATGCTGAGATGGCGAACGGCGGGACGCTCAACGCCTATACGGTCAATCAGTGGGCGGACTTTAATCCTGCTAACACAGGCGGATCGCCAATCTCTGGCGGTGGCTCTTACGGAGGAGGACCGGGTGGGTCCGTAGGTGGGGGAGCAATTCCCTAATGGCGGCATTTGGAGTCAGGATCGCTACGTTCATCCACGGAGTCAGCTTCATTACGCTGAACTTCGTTGGTAAGCGTAGTGGCTCGAACAATGACAACTTCGAGATGCGGTGTGTGCGACGTATTTCTGGCTCTCCCGACGTTGTGCTTCCAGGCACGGCAGTTTTCTCCCTCCTTGCCGACGCGACAGGACGTAGCTGGCAGTGGGTGGACAAGGACGTTCCAATCTCAGGTGGCGTGGACTACGTTCTGCAAATTAAGAAGCTAGATGGTGGAGGCACCTTTAGCCAAATGCTCCTAACAGCAATCCATACCAAGAGATGAGCAGCATGAGAACCCTTGAACTCGTTCCGCCGGGGCAGCATACGGCAGACGACTTGCAATTTTTGCTGGATGCCGACACGGCACAGCCGCTGATCGAGCGTATTCCCCTGTTGCAGGTGGATCATGGGCTGAGAATGGGCAGATTGCTTCTGTTCCGGGTGCATCCCGGCCCAGGCAATATCCTTGCCGAAGTTATGAGCGATAATGGGGTTAAGCGGCTGGAAATCGTGCGAGCATCAGGCCGAGTCGGTGTGTCGATGAGGAAAATACTGGCCAGTCTATGGGCTTACGGGCAAGAATTGGGGTGTGAGTGCGTCACAACTGTGGTATATTCAGACCGTCTCCAGAAGATGCTTTCGCTCAGTGGCGCTCATGTTGAGGGCTGGATACTAACATTCCCGGAGAGAAGTCATGGGCACCAAGAAAAAGAGCACCACGAAAACCAACCAGACCACGGAGCAGAAGCCGCTTGATTTGGTAATGCCTGGTTACAACACCATTGCTTCTGGTGTTGAACGTGGACTGGCAGATATTCAAGGTGTTGACTATACTGGTGATTTCCTCGCACAGGCGGGCGAACTTCAGAAGGCCCTGCCGGGGGTATATCAAAGCGCAGGGAGTCAGATCGGGAACCTTATCCCACAGGCCCAGAACTTCATCGACATGGGTGCTCAGATGCCTAGCTTTGCGGACAGCCCGCTGCTGAGTTCGGGTATGCAGAGCTTTGCAAGCACGAACCCGGCTGGTATGCAGGGTGCCGTGAACGCTGCAATCGACCCATATATGCGTCAGCTGACAGAGCAGATATTGCCTGGGCTGCAGAGTCAGGGCATTGAGTCCGGCGCATACGGGGGCACCAGGTCCACGACAACCCTTCCGCTCATGGCGATCCAACAGCAGGGCGAACAGGCCCAACGGGTCGCAGCGGCGCTGGCCTATGAGGACTTCCAGAAGCAGCAAGAACGTATCCTGTCCGGATATGGGCTGAGCACGGAGCGCGGGCTTGGCGAGGCTAATGCTATCACCGGCCGACTCAGCACGATGCCAGGCATCTTCGACATGAATACTGACCTTATCGGTGGTCAGGCTGACTATGCCACGAAGGCGGCTCAGGCCGATCTTGGCAACCGCCAGCTCGAAATCGACAACGCTCTGAAGCAGTTCCAATATGACATGACTCGGCCGTTCATGGGCTATGACACAGCGGCGGGTATTCTTGGCAGCATGACGTCTGGCTACGGCACGACGAACATGCAGGGCAAGACTACGACTACTGAGAAAACAGGCGGATTGGGACCGATCGTTGCTGGTGGTCTAGGTCTAGCATCAATGGCTGCCGGCTTGCCAATGGCGGGTGGAGGTAGCCTTGGCGGCAGCCTGCTCGGCGGCCTGTTCGGTGCAGCAAACGCAGCCAAGCCTCCAGCAATGGGGCCGGGTTGGGACGTTTCAGGAACCTACTAGGAGGCTTAAATGGATATTCGAGAAGCCATGATGGCGCTTCAGCAGCCAGCCGGTGGTGCTCCCGTAGACCCGACCGCTGGCGTTATGGGTGGAGGCATGGGCGGCTTCGGCGCTGGCGGAGGTATAATGGAGCGTCTGCGCGCTATGGACCCTGCACAGCTGCAAAACATTATGGGTATGCTGCGGCCGGGCATGGACCAGTGGGGCGGGGGTCGAGGTGGTCCAGGCTTTGGCATGGATCGCCCTGACTTCAATGCGATCTTACAACAGCACGCGCTTCGGCAACAGCAACATCAGGCTGAGAAGGCGTTGCAACATCAGCAGCGTATGCAGATGCAGCCACAGATGATGGTCAATCCTGCTATCCATCAGGGTATGGGTATTCAGGACTACCGGGCGGCTATGCAGCCGAATGCTCCGCAAGGGTTCGGCGCAGCCCAAATGCCCGCACCTACCGGCGTGGCTCCGGCGAATACCGCTACGCTTCCAGCCGGTGGTATGCAATCAGCCCTCGGCGCAGAACCACGACGTCAGCGCGGCTTCGGCGGCATGGACGCATCAGCTTACTAGGAGGCAGCAATGCCAGTTCCCGCACCCGCACAAGACCCAGGTTGGATCGAATGGCTACGTCAGCGAGCCATGCAAAACCTTGGCGGCGCGTTTAGTCTACAGCCGGGTATCACGCAAATGATAGCTGGTCAGCCTCAGACACCTGTGGCGGGCGAGAACAATCTGGAGTGGGGTATTCGTTCCTCGATTGCAAACGCACTCCAAAAAGTTCATGAGGTTGATAAGGCTGTTGCTCACGACGTTGGTAAGACTGTCAGCTATCCGTTTCAACCAGCTCTTGCCCCACCGAAGCCTAAGGCAGCTGCACCGGCGGCAGCACCTGCGCGAGCTTTTACTCCCGGTGGAAGTATGCCAAGTCAGGGAAGTCAAGGTAGCCAGATGCCTAACCCGGCTTCGGCCCTGACCTTCAATCCAATGGGCGGACAGATCACTTCACAGTATCGGACGCCTGAGCACAATGCTGAGGTCGGCGGTGTGCAAGGCTCTTGGCATACTCGAGGCACCCCGCAGAACCCACTAGCGATGGACCTTGTGCGTCCAGCCGGTGTAAGTTGGGGCGACTTCCACGAGTCTGTTCGCAAGGGCAATCCCGGCATGACTGTCCTGCGCGAGAAGATCGGGACGCCGAAAGAGCATATTCACATCGAGCCTCCACGCGGGTTTCAACCGGGCTCTGGCGCTGCACAGGCGAGCACAGGCAATCCACGCCTCGACGCCATTCAAGCCGCGATCGGGCCTCCTGCACAAGCACCAGCGCCGCACGAGGAAGGAATTGACTACGCTCGAAATGTCGTCGGGCAGCAAATCCAGAACGTCAGGGAAGGTTATACAGCCCAGTATCCTGACCAACCGATGCCCGAGGTGCCTACGCCACGGCTAGCTCAGCAGGTTGATTATGCCAAGTCTGATGCGGCCTTTGATAAAGCTACTCCTAAAAACCCCTTCGGCATAACGGCTGAGGAGCAGGAGAAAGCTAAGTTGAAGATGCGCCGGGCCAGCTACTTTAGTGGTATCGGAGGCGCGCTTGCCAACTATGGAGGCGGCGGGCTTGGCCAGCTCTTTGCCAACATGGGCGGCGGAGCCTTGCAAGGTGCGATGCAGGGCGACGAGAACGTGCGAGCGAAGCTGGAAGAGTTCGACTCGAACATGGCTAAGTTCAACCTGGCTATTGCTAATCGCGAGGAGGGTAAAGCCAAGGACTTTGCGAACATAGCGAACGCGAACCTGACTACGCTGAACCGGCACGATGAGCAGAAGTATCTCCAAGCGTTCAGGAAGTATGACGAGCTGAAACCGTATATGGACAACAACGGCAGGATCGTTACGAAGAACCTCGATCCAAAGACAGGCATGATTACACAGCACGCTACGTTCATTGATCCGGCTGGTGTGAACGGTCTTATCGGCACGTTGGCTGATCTTGAAATCAAGCGGAGCGCACTACGCACCGATGCAGACCGTTTGCAGTTCGATGCGAACGAGACGACTCGTCGAGCCCTTATTCCATATGCTATTGCTGAGGCAACGCGGACTGGTGATTACCAGACTCGGGATGAGTTGGTAACGGCTGGTGCCACTGAGAAGGCGTATAAGCTGGTGCAGCAGGGAACGTGGAAAACCGCAATGGAGGGGATACCGGGGAACGCGGAAGCAGCCCGGCGGCTTGAACAGGATGCTAATAAGGCTGCTGGCATTGCAGTCGACCCGAAAACGGGCCAGCCGAACTTGCTCTCGGGCAAGCCGACTGACGAGCAGCTTCGTCGGCGAGACGCTTACATTACGTCGAACCTGGTCGGCTACTTCTTTGATAACGGGCACATCGCTGATCTGGTCGGCGGGTTCGTCCAGACCGTTAATCCACGGACCAAGGAGCGGCTGCCGGGAACACCAGAACGCTTTTATCAAAACCCGCTCGACGTAGTTAATCAGTCGGTTCAAGCGTTCGATGCTGAGCACACGAAGCGGTCTGAGCGTGAAACGCCGAAAGGCACCTTTGGCACAGAAATGTATAACCCCAGGTAATGCCAAACAAATATGCAGCCATAGGCCGACAGGCCGCAGGACTAAGCGCACCTCGCGCACCTGAAGAGGACGACCAGCCTGCTGGTTACCTCGGCGGGTTAGCAGCCAGCGCGTTTAGTGCGATACCGGAACTGTTCGGTGCGCCGCCAAGTGAAACGGCTGAGGCGTTCAGAGCCCGTAATCCTTGGTCAGGAACCATTAGCGAACTGGCTGGATTTGCTGTGCCGTATCTTGGAGCCGAGGCAGCGGTAGCACGTTCGGCCGGACTGGCCGGTAGGCTTGCCAAGGGAGTCGATGCGACCACCGGCGCTCTCGAGCGGTTCGGGATTAAGGGTGCAGCCGAGTCTCCGGTATGGCGAGGCGCAGCGAGGGAGACGATCGTTAACGCGCCGATTGAAGCTGCTCGGCTTGGCGTTGCTGCGACAGCATATCCAGAGAACTTCGACGAGGTTGCTTCGGACGTAGCCCTCGGCACAGTGCTGACCGGCGGGCTAGGTGCTGGCTTTGGCTGGCTGAGCAAGGGTGGCCCGGCGCGGAAGCTGGGTGGCAAGGTCGAGGGCATTGACGACTTCACAGCGAATACGTATAAGCTGGATGCGATCGAGCAAGGTGCGAAGGTTTCAGGGGCTGACCCGACAGACTTCGCGAACGAGCTGGAGTTGCTTGCGCTTAAGGATAACCCTGGCAAGTCCGGTGTCAAGGGCGAGGCGAAGAAGCTAGACTACCTTTACCCGATCGCTGAGCATCCGACGGAGAGCGAGAAGAACCTGAATAGCCTCATGCAGCCCGGCCGAGGCCGTGACGGGTCGAACGCTGACGTAGTGCTGAAGGACGAAGATGGAGGCGACGTTCATATCCCAACCGGGCTGAACAGACAGTATCTCATCGAGAACCCATCGGCGACTGAGGGCAAGAAGAAGTATCTAGCACCCGGACAGGTCGCCGATATTATCGCGCAGCTGCCAGAGGGCTTTGACAGTATTAGAAAGCTGGCAAGCAAGGTGCAGTATCCGAGATACGTTACCGTGGTTGATGAGGCTGGTGCACGGGAACTCGCAGGTAAGCTGAGTCTGCCCGGCATGAACCAAGCTGGCAAGACCAAGTATATTCAGGAAGCTGATGGGTCGTTCTTCGTCGCGCACAGGCTGACCGATGGTAAAGGTCAGGCTATGGGCAAAGGTGCTGGCAAGGTCAAGGTCGGCGAGACATATCTGATTGGTAAGACGGCTGAACCGGGGTTGTTCGAACCTGAGATGGCCAAGCTGAGCGATATGGTCACGGCACCCTGGACGAAGCATAAGGCCGCGTATCAGCCAGCGCGAAACGCTAACGTGTTCAGCAACGCTGACGACGCATACCTAGCCCTGGTCAATAAGCGGACCTACGGCGAGATGATGGGCATGACTCACAAGGAGAAGGTGAACTACATAGCTGGCATGTTGGGCAAAGTTAAGGCTGGAACCCTAGACTTGCTTGACCAGAAGTTTAACCTAAAGGACAGCGCGAGCATACAGGACTTGGCAGAGTCGATCGCTATCAGCCTCAAGCCGACTAGCCACTTGCAGTTGCAGAACCGCGAGTATGGTCATATGTTCGGACTGCTCAAGAATGGACACAGGATCGCCGACGACTGGACTCGGAAGATTATGTTCGGCGCGAGCAAAATGAAGCCGGGAGCCAAAGGTTATCAGGCGGTTTTCCACACAGGCCGTAAAGCCTTGGAACAGGTCTCAGGTTACAAGGGGCATATGCCCGTCGAGGAGATTTGGAAACCGATCACCGAGGCTGAGAACGACATTATCACACGGCTGGCCAATGCCGATGTGCTGACTCCAGCTCGTGCGCAGAAGCTAGTCAAGGAGGGTGCGATTAGCCCCGAGGCCGGACAGGCCATTGAGCAGATGCGAGCACTGAATGAGGACGTTGTCGCCGACATTACTCAGGTGCTCGACGAGTCCGGGCACACAGGGATTGAGTGGTTGAAGAACCACCTGGGTATTCCACGCACGGCTCGGGGTGAAATGTTCACCGAGATCAAGGATGCTAATGGCAAGCTGAAGCACGTTGCATGGGGCAAGAACGGCGCTGAGGTTGCACGTGAGGCTCAAGCCGTGGTGGACGAAGCTAAGGCTGCTGGCGAGAAGTGGAGCTTTGAAAAGGGGAAGTTGAGGGAGTTGCCGACGGAGACTCAGCAGAGCCTAGACCAGCTGCAGAAGAATGTGAGCGCGAGCATTGGTCGAACCTCGGGTGATGGAGAGATTTTGTATCGGGCCATGCGACGACTGTCTGCTATCAAGAGCACGACAGGCCGTAACCCCTCGATCCCAATTACCTCAGGTGTGATTAAGAGGCGGAAGAACGTGCCGAGCGTGGGCACGGACAAGCCCTATACGAAGGCTGAGACACTCAATGCTGTGCACGGACACTACGGGCAACTGACCAAGTTCGGGGCCACTCAGAACTTTAACTCGAGGTTCGGGCGTGAAGCCAAGGCAGCCCTGAAGGGTAAAGACCCGAAGATGTATGAGGACTTGATGTTAAAGAGTCGTCAGTTCCTCGGGATTGAAAGCACGTTCTCGAACGCCTTGAACAATAAGCTGAGCAAAGTCTTGCCCTCGACATGGGGAGCAAAGCCAGCGACGCAGATCGCCGCAGCGGTGAATGAGACGATGTTCGCTTTCACCCTGGGCTTGTTTAACATGAGCCATACCATACTTAACCTGCTATCGCCTATCCAGACTGTTATGCCGTGGATCATGCACAGCGCGAGTGTGGCTCCGCAACAGCTTGCTGACCTGATGGGACACACGATCACGACTGATGCGAAGGGAGCCCCACGCGGCCTGTCCTCGTTCCTTGAGCCGATCAAGGTCATGGGCAGCGCGATTAAGCTCATGGGTAATCCCGGCCCAGAACTTAGCAAGTTGATTGAGCGAGCCATTGACGATGGAGTGTTTCATCCGCAGCTGTTTGAAGAGTGGGTTGGCCAGCAAGCGAAGAGTAGGCTGAGCTTCGGCGAGGCTTATCGCAACGGCGGCATGGCAGGGTTCCTCCGCAAGGTCGCCACGTTCTCGGCTGAAGAGTCCGAGAAGATGAGCAGACTCATCGCCTTCAATGCCAGTTATCGAGTTGGCAAAGACATAGCAGGACTCGAAGGCGATGCCCTCTACAGCTTCATGCGGCGGGCGAACGAGGTTACGATGTTCGGCTACCACACTGTCGATCGGGCAAACCTGACGACTGGCCCGATCGGTTCTATGTTCGGCCTGTTCAAGAACTGGCAGATGCACTTTATTGGTAACATGATGCAGTATGCCGGGTTGGCTATCAATCAGGGAAACTTTGGCCCGCTCGTCTGGAGCGGAGCGAGTGCCGTTGCGATCGGTGGCCTCGGTGCAACTCCTCTCATTGCACTTGCCGACGGACTTGGCAACTGGGAGAACGAAGCGAACAGCAGCTACCTCTGGATGAAGGAGAACTATAGCGACAAGGTTCCAGGCACCGACACACAGATGAGCGACGCGGCGTATTTTGGCCTACCAGCTTTTCTTGGCGTTAGCCTTCAGGCAAGCTCTACTCTGCCCGGCACAGACGTTCGCAACGAGGTCACAAGCCTGATGAGCCTTGCTATGTGGAACAGGGCGAAGATGATCGGCACCACGCTGATGAAGGCGAATGAGTTTCACAGCGCGACTGGCATGAACCCGCTGCAAGACCCTAACATCAGGGACATGGGGATGCAAGCCCTGACCCCACGGTTCTTCATCAGAGCCATGAGCATCACCGAAGAGGACTACGTTAGGTCCATGTCCACTGGCTACCCGCAAGTGCGTGACGTCAGCGGTGTCGGCCGGATGCTGCATGGCATGGGAGTCAACGTGGTCGAGATCGAGTCCATGCAAGAGACTAGCCAGCTGCTGTATAAGCACAAAGAGAAGATGGACTCGACGGTTCGTGGCCTGGGTCGGGCATACTACGACGCGATTACTGAAGGCGACTCCGAAGAGGCTCAGCGTATTGTGACGCGGGCGATTGGGCTCAGCGTCCCGCTGGACAAGGTTGCGAAGAGCGCGATGGCGATTAAGAAGCGGGAAGAGACTGGTGATATATTGTCCCGGTATAGCCTCGCTGACCAAGCCTATGCGCGGAGCGTTATGCAGCGGCAAGAAGATACCGGCGAGGTTGTCGAAGGTCAAGAGTAGGACAAACCCAACTTGGGTTTGTATTACATCACGGAACCCATCTTAACTCCCGGCACAAACGACCGCAGCCCAACACCACTGATCGAGCCGGGCTTAAGGCCAAGCACTTGGCTGGAGAGCAGATGGTCGATGAGGGAATTGAGCTGTGTAGGCTGGAAGCGGTCCATTAGCATATGTATGAGGTCGGCTTCGGGCATGGACCCACCGTCTGCGGATCGGACCCTAACGGCGTCTAAAACGTCCCCATAGGCCGCCACAGCGCCCGTGGAAGCCATTTCATTGAAGATATGGCGCATACGGTCCTCGCTTCGGGTTAGGTATTCTATGGCCCGCGCTGCGTCCTTCACCGTGACCAGAAGTTCATTCGACCTTGACAAGCTGAACGCCATGCTGAGTTTGAAGAAGTGGAGATCGCGCCTTGCATTATACCCCATTGCTAGCCGCTTGTTCTGCGGCACAGGTGGCCCGCCCTGTTTTACCCACCACTGCTCGTAGAGTTGCTTCGCTTGCTTCTCCCACTTGAAGTAACCGTAGAGCGTGCGGATTTGTTTCAGGTCAGAGATAATGTCGGACTTGAGTTTATGGTCTACGTCCTCGAACTCGAACGCCGAGGTTCGCTCGCTGATCTGGTCGAAGATCATGATGGTCCTGGACATGAAGCCCATGCCCCACGCTTGCTCGGGAATTGTCATGGCCAGAAAGGCTGGCTGAACTCCGGTGATAATGGAGCAGTAAGGTGACTCCAATCTAACAGTGCCGTTGGAGCGAGTGACCGCCTGATAGGTGGACAGAGTATCGTATAGCTCATTGTAAAATGTGAGGTGGCCGATATCGTGTTCTGGTAAGATGCCTTGTATCTCATCGGAGAGCGCAATACACTCATTGCTAGGGAGTAAGGTGCCATCCGGGCCTCTCCGGGTTTTAAGGTTCTCTAGCATATAGTCCTGTAGGCCAGCCCGCGTAACTGATTGCGGAACGAAACTAAATCCAGTCGCTGGAAGCAGCACACTCTTAACAGCCTTGACGCTTTGGGACTTACCAGCACCGGGTCCGGACACCAGCATAAAGTATAAGTTCGGCGTAGTGAACTGTCCGCGCAGCTTAGTGCCGACTTGCCTGGTCACCGCGGTCGAGGTCATCCACACCGCTGCCGTCTCGATGAAGGCGGGACCAGCATTGAATGGAGTGGCATACTCCTTGAACGCTGTAATCAGATCTGGTAGCTTACGCTCCAAGGAAGATGCCCTGACCGGGTTCCCACTTACGCAGTCCGGCCGGGTTGGCTTTCTTCTCCTTGCCCCAATTCAGGCCGATGCTCATCTCGCTCGGGATGGACATAACGCCGAGCGGGCCGAAGTCTACAGGGAACACAATGCGTTCCATGATTTCAGGAAGGATTTGCTCGGCCCCATCAGTGGGTATTAGGAACATGCCAGCGTCGTGAGCCTGAGCAAGCAGCCCGGCATCTGTATTCGCCATGATCCGAGCATAGTCACACTCACGGATCAGCCAGTCCTGCACTTGCATCAAGCCCTCGTTCATTACGTCCGCGACCAGGGATTGGGGTCCGTGCGCGATCGCAGCGCGATGAGTCGCCGGATCGTCCGGTCTGCCCCAGAACTGCCGCTCGCGTCCGAGGGGAGTAACAAGCCGCCCATTCTTCTGGATTTGAGCGATAACCTCCAGGTGCCAATCCTGTATCTCTGGGAAGGCTCCGAAGTAGCTGTCTTGGAAAGCTGCAATAAGAGCGGTCTCAACTTTGAGATGCATCGCCATAGTCTTTGCTGTTCCGTAGTAGTTTGTTCCATGCCCTCCCCGCTTCGCCATATCACGATAAGTAAAGTCTCGGTAGAATAACCTGTTTACATCGAGTATACCGGCCCAGACAAGACGGGCCACAGCAGTATGTAGATCACCAGCACAAGCAGTAATATAATCGCGAGAACGAGATAGGTAGCCGACTGCGAATGACTCTGCGGTCTTGA
>Ga0209077_1000251_pt1 | contig 14160 bp, 6 predicted proteins | sample PPLLak1March2015_FD_187247 | JGI IMG/M metagenome (GOLD analysis project Ga0209077, IMG submission 187247) | Freshwater sediment microbial communities from Prairie Pothole Lake near Jamestown, North Dakota, USA - PPLs Lake P7 Core (1) Depth... | ecosystem: Environmental > Aquatic > Freshwater >... | reverse complement strand
CGGCATGGGTCTGCATCCAGTTCCCGCCGATTGCCGCAAACGACCTCTTTTCCATGAAATCGGTGATCTCATCCCAGAGATCCCGCTCGATGCCGGCACGTTTTCCAGCAATCAGAAATTCGAGCAGCAGGGTCTCGAGACCCTTCGTCAAAATGCCGCGCAGCATCTTGAACATCGAAGCCTTGCCGATTTCAGGCGAATAATAGGAAACGTTTAATCCGTGTCCGGTCAGACGTTCCGCAACCTGGGCGCCTTTTTCCCCGCCGGCGAGGATGCGTGTGCCTGCCCCTGTGGCGCCTATAGCGCCCAGGATGGCTCCTTCCACAAAATCGCAGCCGCTCGCGCTTAGAAGTTCACCGATTCGAACCTTGACAGCCGGCGAGGTGGAGTTCAGGTCGACGAAGAACTGCCCGGGCCGCAAAAGCGGGACGCAGGCTTCGGCAACTGCAACGGCGTATTGGGTAGTCACGGTAGAGAGGACTATTTCACCGGCTTGGACAACCTCCTCCAGGCTTCCGGACTGGGCCCCGGCGTCTGCCATCCGGGACCTGATTTTTTCACTGTCGTCTCTTTCCAGCAGGCGGTCGTAGGCGCGCAACTCGGCCCCTTTACTCGAAAGCGCCTTGGAAAAACACGTGCCCACTTCTCCAAAGCCGATCACCGAAATACGGATAGATCCCATTAGTTTTGTTCCCAGTTGAGGTATTTCTTTTCCTGTTCTTTCATCCGAGGGACATTTTGGAGCTCGAAAATCCGGGTCACAGGCACCATCAGACTATCGACCGTGTGGATTCCCCCCGACCGCTTGATTTCCTGAAGAAGCAGTTCCTGATTCTTCACGGCTGCGCGCAGCACCTGGTTGGCGTAAATCACGATTTTGACCTTTCTCAGCTTTTTGATCGCGTCTTCGGTCAAAGTCGGATAGTTCGTTGGGATGATCACCAGGGGCACCGAACCGTCCCACCGTTCGACGAACTCAATCACCTCATCGGGAGTTTTTGATTTTGAATGGACGAGGACACAGTCTGCTCCCGCATCGGCATAGCGATGAGCCCTGTCGAGCGCCTCGTCATGCCCCCAGCCGGCGATGAGAGCTTCGGTCCTGGCGATCACGTTGAATTCTTCCGTTTTCTTGTTCTCAACGGCAGCGCGGACCTTTCCCACGAATTCCTTTGCCGGCAACAGTTCCTGCCGCCCGCCGGCAAGCAGGCTCGTGTCTTTCGGGAACTTCTTGTCCTCGATGCAAATGGCCGCCATACCGGCTTCTTCGTAGAGCTTGACGGTATAGATGACGTTGATGGCGTTTCCAAATCCGGTATCGCAGTCAGCGATCACCGGGATTTCGATGGCTTCGTTGATGGCACGGGCCACGTCCAGGAACTGCTTCATCGTAATCAAACTCGCGTCTGGAACGCCGTAAGAGGCGGAAATGGCAAAGCCGCTCGACCAGATCAAGTCAAAACCGGCTTTTTCGATCAGGACGGCTTCGAGAGGATCTCGTGCCCCCACACAGAGTGCGAGTTCCTTTTCGCGCAGAAGTCTTCGAAAGCTCTTGGCTTTTTCACCCACTGTCTCCTCCTCATTTCGACGGGGGACAACAAGCGGTCCCCAATTTCGTTTTCAACTCCGGCAGTATTGCGCAGATTACCAAATCGCTGGAAGTTTCTATCGGAAATGTAACAGCAACCCGGCAGTTACAAACAGCACCGAATTGCCAGCGTCTCCCGCTTGCCGAGGATGAGAGCGGTTGATTGCATGGCCAGAGAGCTCGTTGGTACCGTTGAGGAAGAGCCTGGAGGCGGGGCGCAATGTTCGGAGACCGTCCGGAACATCGCGCCCCGGCTGGGGCGGACTCCATCCGTGGTCTTCAGCTAAAAGCTATACCTCACCCCCATCTGGACAATGCGTGGCGGATTGGCCGTCAGGATCTTGCCGAAGTTCTTGTCCGTCATGGTAAAGACCGGGACGCCGAGATTCACCCAGTTGAAAACGTTGAAGAACTCGCCTCTCAACTCGACTTTGTGGTTCTCTCGAATTTTGAACGTCCGGAAAAGGCCGATATCAATGTTCTTACTCGACGGCGCCGTGATCGTGTTCCGTCCGTTATTGCCTCGTGTGCCGGCCGGATTGGCTTGCAATGCGGCGGTGTTGAACCAGGGGCTGCCCGCCTTCGCCTCTTCCGGTGACGGCTTCTTGGCGAGAATCGGATCTCCAACCAGGTTGGGCCGGTCATTGTTGATCTGGCCGTCATAGTCGTTGTCGTTGCCCGTTTGAATCCCGTTTGAGCTGGTCCCTCCCCCAACCGGTCGGCCCGAGTAGTAGGACGCGATTCCGTTAATCGACCACCCCCCCAGGATTGCGCGGGCAAAACGAGACTGCGGCTCGGGCGACTGCCACAACCAGGAGACCACCAGGCTGTGACGCCGGTCGAAATCGGATAGCGCCTTGTTCAGCGCGAGGTTATCCGGATCGAGCCACCGGCTCTCCGAATCGTGCCAACTCGCAAAATCGATCGCCTTTGCAAAGGTGTACGAGCCGAGCAGGGTCATGCTCGAGCTGAACCGCTTCTCAACCCGGCCCTGAAACGAATTGTAGGATGACTCGGCCAGGTCTTCGGTAGCCCGCATCTTCAGAAATGGAGGGTTCAGCGGCCGCCTGGCATCCACATTGGCGGCGCTTGCCCCGGGCCCGAGCACCGGGGCGTTGATATCACGCTGGGTGGTCAGTTTCCGTCCGACGTTGCCCACGTACGCCAATTCTGTCATCCAGGTCGTTCCGATCTGCCTTTGGACCGACAGGTTGTATTGATGGAAGTAGCCTGTCCGCATGTCGAACTTCTGGAAAGAGTAGGCGCCTTTGGGCAGAAAGGTCAGATTTTCGGGATCGAAATTGATGGGATACGGTGATCCGCCGATCTGATTCCATGGATTGGAGAGGTTAATCGACGAGGGACCGGTTGTTGTGGTAGTGCGCATCGTTTCCCTGACGAAGAACGGCAGGGACACCTGCTGCTCCTGCGTGACGTTGTTGATCGTCACCTGGTAGGAGATGCCGTAGCCACCGCGCACCACGGTACGGCCGTCACCGAACGTGTCGTAGGCGAAACCCACGCGGGGCGAAAAGTTGTTGTAATCGTTCTTGGCGCCGGCCCTAGGTATCCCTTCATCACACGGAAAGACAATGCCCGTCGGCGCCTGGGGCGCGCAGGTCGACTGCTTTCCGGGGACATAGGCAATCAACTGGTCGCGGGGGTGGACGCCCAGAGGCTCCAGATCATAGCGGAGGCCGAGGTTTAGCGTCAACCGCGGGCGGATGCGGAAGTTGTCCTGAATGTACCCGTTCAGGCTCCAGTAATCCTGATACTTGTCAGTCGGCGGGCCCCAGTCCATCGTCTTGGCCTGGCCCAGCAGAAGGTCAGCCAAGCCGTTTCGCGTAAACGTGCCGTCAAAGAGGAAAGCCCCGCCCACCCGGTTGGAACTGGTAATGTCATGGAAGCGAACAATGGCACCCTCCGCCCCGAACTTCAGGTTGTGCCGGCCCGATAGCCAGTCCGTGGCATTGGCGAAATTGAAGTTGTTGTAGCGGCGGTCCCCACCCCCGGGGGTGGCAGAAACGAAGTACCCGGTCACGCTGATGGCGGGCGGGGGAACCATGGACTCCTCGATGGCAAACGGTTCGAAATCGCTTCCGAGGTCCTGAAGCGTAACGCCCCCCGGCTTCTGAAGCTGACGGCCCACGGTACGGAGGAAGGTGAACCGCGAATGGTTCAACATCGTGGGGCTCATCGTCCAGTACTCGTGGACGTTGACGTTGTGCTGCGTCGTGTTGGCGTCCGCCCACTGATAGTCGATGTTCCCTGGGAAGCGCGACACCAGGCTGTTGTTCGCCCAGAAGTAGGCCCCTGAGAGCTTGTGGTTCGCAGAGAGCTGATGGTCTACCTTTCCGAGGATCTGGTTGTTGCGGGTGGGCGCCTCCGGCCTGGCCGAAAGGGCATTGGGGCCGCGCGCCGGGTCATTGGGCAGAGGAATCATCAGGTCAAGTATTCTCATGGCCACAGGGTTCAGCCTCCCGCTGGGGACGATGGCGCCGGTGAAAGGCTGCCAGGTGACCGGGTCGCGGATAACCAGCGGAACCCCGTTGCGATCGACCGACTTCGAGAAATCCCCGCCCCTCTCGGCGGATGTCGGCACAATCGCGGCGTTGTTGAAGACCGTGGTGTCACGACGGAAGCTCTGAACCGACGTGAAGAAGAAGGTCTTGTCTTTGATGATTGGACCGCCAAACGTGCCGCCGAACTGGTGCTGCTTGAGCGGCGTTTTGTCGGGTTCGAAGAAATTCTTGGCGTTCAGCGACCTATCGCGCACGAACTCAAACGCGCTGCCGTGGAACTCGTTGGACCCGGAACGCGTCACGACATTAACCACGGCTCCCACCGAGCGGCCGTATTCCGCGCTGTAGTTGTTGCTGATGACCCGGAACTCCTGGATCGCGTCCGGGTTGGGGACATCCTGGCCGTAGTTCCGCAAGGGAGTACTGTTGGCCCCACCGTCCAGCAGCCAGTTGCTCTCCTCCGGCCGGGCGCCGTTCATGACGACCTTGTTGTTCTGATAACCCTGCTCGTTTATGGTGACCAGTTCCTGGGCGCCCGGCACCAAGCTCACGAGGCTCAGAGTGTTACGGCCGTTCAAAGGTAGTTGCTCGACTCTGCGGCTGTCGATGAGCGCCGCCATCTCATTGGTGGTCGACTCCACCAGGGGAGCATCTCCGGTCACCGAAACGATGTCGCTAACCTCCCCAACCGGCAGTTCGACATCGACACGGGCGTTGCGGTTGAGCGAGAGTTCTATGCCCGAACGCACCGTGGTCTTGAAACCCGGCATCTCGGCGCGCACCGTATAGACCCCAAGCGCGAGCGCCGGAAGATTGTAGTAGCCGATGTCATCCGTCTGCGTGGCTCGGCTCTCGTTGGTGAGAGTGTTCGTCGCCGTGATCACGGCGCCCGGTAGGACTCCCTTGGTGGAATCAGTCACGGTCCCGAAGATCGTTGCGGTTGTCTGAGCGTGTGGAAGCCCGACTAAAGCGATGATTAACGCTCCCAAGATGACGACCGTGCGTCGGCTGAAAGGCGTTATGTATCGTTTCATCATCTGCTCCTTTTGGAATCAATTGACCTTCGACCCCTGCGAATGTAGCGAGACCCCTCGGGAACCCCAGGCGCCGATACAAGAAGTATTGGGTGAAATACCAATGCCGTGGGAGTGTCTAGCGGCAACGTAACGGCGACCTAGCGGTAACAGCGATGTACAGCGGAGGAATCAGCGTGTGCTAGCATGGGAACGCTCGGATTGATTTCGGGCGCGCGGACAAGGAGGCAGGCAATGGCAATATCGAGGCGGCATTTCATGTACGGCACTTTGCTCGCCGGCGCCATACCGGCGGTCGGATTCGGCAGCGCTCCATCACTGAAGGCTCTGGGGTACAAGTCCCCCAACGAGAAGTTGAATGTGGCCGCCATCGGCTCAGGCGGCCAGGGCGGCGGGAATGTCGCCGCCGCCGCGCAAACGGAGAATATCGTTGCACTTTGCGACGTTGACGACCGGCGTGCCGCCGGGACGTACCAACGTTACCCGAACGTGCCGAAATTCCGGGATTTTCGGCAAATGCTCGACAAAGAGGGCAAGAACATCGATGCCGTGATCGTCGCGACTCCCGACCACATGCACGCCACCCAGGCCGTCTGGTGCATGGAGCGAGGCAAGCACGTGTACGTCCAGAAACCACTTGTCCGTACGGTTTGGGAGGCACGGCAGCTGCGCGCGGCGGCCCAGAAGTACGGCGTGGCCACGCAAATGGGCAACCAGGGCTACTCCAACGAAGGCACCCGCCAGTGCGCCGAAATCATCTGGAACGGCGACATCGGCGGCGTCACCGAGGTGCACGCCTGGAGCGACCGCCCGGTCTGGCCGCAGGGCTTGACCGAGATTCCCAAGGAAGATCCAATCCCCGCAACGCTCGATTGGGACCTCTGGTTAGGTTGCGCCGAGAAACGGCCCTTTACGGCCGGTGGGAAGACCGAACCCGACGGCCGCGGAGCTTTCTTTTATCAGCCGTTCAACTGGCGTGGATTCTACGACTTCGGCTGCGGCGCTCTGGGCGACATGGCCTGCCACATCCTTGGCACCGCCAACATGGCGCTTCATCTCTCCAAGCGGCAGGTCATCAGCGTGGAGTGTGTCAAGAAGGAGGGGACGAGCCCCTTCATGTTCCCCAAGGCTTCGGTGATCCGCTTCGAGTTCGCCCCTTACGGCAACATGCCGGCGCTGACGATTTTCTGGTACGACGGGTTGAAGGAAACACCCAAGATCGCAGGCGTTCCTGAAGGCGAGTGGCTCGGTGACCCCCCCACGATCCCGCGCACCGACGGGCAACCGGGCGGACGGGCGGCAGGAGCTCCCGGCGGCGCGCCGGGCGGCCGCACAGGCAGGGGACCCGGCGGCATGGATCTCGCGCGTCCCGGCACGGCAGAGTTTCGCTCTCCGGGTCGCGTGTTCAACTGGGACGACTACCAGGCGCTCAAGACGTCGACGACTCCACTGCGGTTCCCATCTCCGGACGGCAGCCTCTTCGTCGGCGATAAGGGCATGCTGACCACCGGAACTTACGGGGAAATGACGCGCCTGATCCCCGTGGAGAAGATGAAAGACTACCAGATGCCGCAGCCCACCCTCACCCGTTCCCCCGGGCACATGAGAGACTTCATCCGCGCCTGCAAGGGCGGAGATCCGGCATGCTCGAACTTTGACGTCGCGGCGCCGTTCGTGGAATGGATGCTGCTGGGGGTGATCGCGCTCCGGTATGAGGGGAAGCTGCAGTACGATCCCCAATCCATGCGCATCACCAACAACGCCGAAGCCAGCAAGCTGCTCAAGCCCGTTTTCCGCAAGGGCTGGGAATTCCACGTCGTAAAATCGTAGCGAACGAAAGCGGGGTGCTCACCGAGCCCCCGCTTCATGCCTCCGCGCTTGGCTCTTTGGCCCGCATCTCGCGCAGTTTGATCGCTTGCCGTCCGCCGCCCTCCCGAAAGGCAAAAAGCCTTTCTCTCGTCGTCTTTTTTCCAATACAATGCGTCGGTTCAGAACGCCAGCTCCGGGAACAATTCATGGACACGCAACGAAACTGCAAACAGACTCGTCGTGACTTCGTCCGCACGTGCACGGTGGGCGCACTGGCAACCGGGCTCGCGGGGAGGCCGGTGGCCGGGGCCGGAATAGTGAAGGAATATCGTCGTGGTGGTATGTATTACCGCCGTCTTGGCCGCACCGACCTTTGGCTCTCGCTGCTTTCCTTCGGATCGCACACCTGTCCGGCCGACAAGCTTCGGTTGGCCGATGACAAAACCGCTCTGACTGAGGCAGGCCAGCGGCGCCGCGATCGACTGATCGAGCGCGCACTCGATCTTGGCGTGAACCTGCTGGATGTTTACGACAACGACAGCCAGTGGGAGCCGGTGGCGCGGCTCATTCGGGAAAAGCGAAACAGGGTAGTGGTCTCACTGGCGCATCTCCAAACGCCTGCAGCCATTGATCGGGCGTGCCGGTTGTTCGGACACATTGACCTGTACCGCTTTTCGATCAAGGACGTTGACGACCGGGTGCTTCAGAGTTGGGATATCCTTCGCCGGGCCAAGGGGGCAGGGAAGATCCGCGCCATCGGCATCGCCGCCCATATTGAACGGAGCTTCCCCGCTGTCCTCGAAGAACTGGATGGCCTCGACTTCATGATGTTTCCTTATAACTTCATTCACGCTCGGGCGGATTACAGCCAGTTTCTGCCGGAGGCTGCTCGCAGGGAGGTGGGGCTTATCGCGATGAAGCCGCTGGCGGCCGGATCGGTCGTCAGTCTTGACTCAGTCGTCGACCCCCGAACGTCGCCCGAGCAGGAAGTGTTGGGCCTTTACGGAAGCCGTGGGCACAGACCGATTGTGCCGGCAGCTGTTGCGGAGCTCACCCGGGCCCTGAACCGGACGCCCGGAGAAAGTCTCTGTATGGCGGCTATGCGGTTCGCCTATTCGCAGCCTTTTCTTTCTTCCGTGGTGACCGGCATGTTCGACGATCGGTATTTGACAGAGAACTACGAGGCGCTTACCAAACACCGGGCACTTCAAGTTGAGCAAAGCGCCGTGCTGGAGGCGGCTCGTCGGTTGACACTCCTATCCGGAGCTTCCTGGTTGCCTGAACAGTATAGATGGTTGGAGGATGAATGGCGCGCATGAGGCTCCTGATCTTGGCCTGTGCGGCAGCAGCTCTGGGGACCAGTACCGCAGCGGCAGGCGCAACGCTCGGAGCTCAAGACCAGACCGACAAGGGAATCGAAGAGGCCGGCGTCTGCTCCCGCTGTCATGTCATCTCAGTAGTAGAGTGGGCTTACTCCGGTCATCGGAAAGCCGAGACACGCTGCGTGTCGTGTCACGGGGAGAGCAAAGGGCACGTAATCGACGAGCGCAACAACGTAAAACCCGAACGCTTCCCCCGGGGTGATGCCGTCGTCAACCTTTGTGCAACTTGTCACGATTCCGGCTGCCCGGAAACGAACCGCAGGGAAGCCTGCTCCACCTGTCATCATTACCACGCGCTGGTCGATGTCAGAAAGCCGGTGGCCATCCGGGACGAACGGCTGGAGCAGTTGACTCTTCGGTGGCAACGTTATGACGAGCGGATGCGTGAAGGTGAACGGCTCGTCGCTGGGCGTGCCTGGGGCGCCGCCCGCGCGGCTTTTCGCGCCGCTCTTGACTCGAAACCCGGTGATCCGATGGCTGCGGCAAGGCTGAAGATGTGCACCCGGAGGCTGAACCCGGGGCTGGCCGGGTTTGAAGTCGTTGGGAAAGATCCGGACGAACCAACGGGCCTGCCGAAGCGAGTCCGCGTGCAGGGGCTGGGGGCGGAGATGGTGCTCGTGCCCGGCGGCGAGATCGATATTGGATCCGAGCAGTTTCCGGAGTCAACGCCGATCCACACCGTGCACCTGGCGCCTTTTTACGTCGCCACCCGCGAGATGACTCAGGCGGAGTGGCAATCCATCATGGGCGCCAATCCAAGCTACCACCAGGGGAGCGACTATCGGAAATCGGCACAGATGCCGGTCGAGTCCGTTTCCTGGGAGGACATAGCTGTGTTCCTGTCGAAGCTTAACTCGCTGGTCGCGGGTTCTGGCTTTCGCTTGCCGAGCGAGGTCGAGTGGGAATTGGCTGCCGTGCAGGGCGGCGAAGGCGGAGAAGTCTTCAACTTGGAAGCGCCTCGACCGTGCGGCCAAGGGACACCCAACAAGCTCGGCCTGTTTGACCTGCAGGGGAACGTCCGGGAGTGGTGTTCCAGTTCCGCCGTCAGCTATCCCTATGATCAGACCGATGGTCGGGAGTCCAGCGGCGGGGTGGCTTTGCGGATCTTGCGCGGCGGCGCTTTCATGGAACCCGAAGGTTGGTATGGCCCCGCCCTCAGGCATTCCGACCGGCCGGGACGCCGTCTTCCATGGAATGGTTTCCGCTTGGCGCGCAGCGTTCCTGACGACGTCGCCGACCAGGCCGGCAAAGGACAGTAATCGCCATTGACACCCGCCTTACTACCCGAGAAAGTAACGAACGGCCCGTTCTTTGGACTGGTGCATGTGAGTCAGAGTACGCCCACGCGCCGCCTCGACGTCCCCATCCCTGATGGCATCCACGATTCCCTCGTGTTCATTGATGACATTCGGGCCGTATGAGTCGGCAGCCATGCTCAGGTACGAAAACCTGGCGAAATGCACCAGCACTTGTCCCAACTGCTGGCTCAACCAACGGTTGCCACTCATCTCGGCTATCAGAGAGTGGAACTGATGATTCGCCTCGAGGAAGACCGGAAAGGTGTCCCGGTCTCCCGCCTCGTATGTCACCCTGGCCAGTTCGTAGGCCCGAGCCAGCACCTGGGGAGACTTTGCCGCACAGGCCAGTTCAGCGGCGGCGGCTTCCAGCACGGCCCGCAGTTGGAACAGCTCGTTCAGGTCCTTGATGGTGATCTCCGACACCGAGTAACCCTTCTTGGCCACCCATTGCAGCAACTCTTCCTTCGAGAGCCTCAGGCAGGCATCGCGCACTGTAGTTCGGCTGGCGCCATACTTCCTGCAAAGCCAGTCTTCAGTGAACGATAAGCCGGGCTTCAGATGACAGGTCACGATATCCCGTTTGAGGGCGTTGTAAAGCTTTTGTGCCAGCGAAGTGCCTTCCTCGCCTGCTGAAGTACTGCGACTAAGCTCGGATTCAGTTTTCACTCTGTCTCTCCAGTCTTGTGAGGTCAAGGCCCGACTCTCGGCCCATGACGGCGCCGCGCGTGGCGCCCGTGCACCTCGTCTGTCGACCCAACAGACAAGATGATCTAAACAAGGGCGCCACGCCGGTGGGATCTCAGAACGCGATCTTCAAACCGAGCCGAATCAGTCTTCCCGGAGTGGTGTTGGCTCGGTTCAGGTAACCAAAGCCGGCATTATTGGTGAAGGGCACCGTCTTCGGATCGGTGAGCGACTTACGATCGAAGCCGTTGAAGACCTCGTGGCCCGAGTTCGGATTGAAGAAGAAGTTCGGATGATTCAGGGCGTTGATGAAATCCGCTTGGAACTCCACGTACGTATCCTCGCCTCCGATCCCGAGTCCGAATTTCTTGAAAACGCGCACGTCATAGAACTTGGTCACGGGGTTACGGGCGTCCGCCAGAGTGCGGGAAGCATTGCCCAAATCAGGATCGCCGAGAGATCCTGGGACCGAGAACGCCGCCGGGTTCAGATACGGGGTCAGGTAAGGGTTCTTTTCCCAATCCGGGTTAACGACGGGCACTCCCGGAACGATATTGGGACGCAGATACAGCCCCTGCTGCGCGTCTCCGCCGCCTTCCGAGATCCAGTAACCGTTTCCGCCAAGGCGCACCCAGATTGGATAACCGGTCTGCAAGGAGAAAAGCCCCGAGGTGTTCCAGCCACCGATAACGTGGTTCAATACCCTATTCTGAATGTTGGCCCATTTCCCTCGGCCGACTGGCAGTTCGTAAGTGTAACTCAACGTGAACTTGTGCGGAACATCGTACGTCGAAAGGGACCACTCCGGCCTTAGATCCCTGGGATTCTGCGGCCGGGCAACTCCGAAGATGTCAGTGACGTTGAAGTCGGTAATACCCGAGGAGACGTCGTCAATCGACTTGGACCAGGCGTAGCTGGCCTGGGCAAAGAGGCCATAGGCATACCGCTGCTTAAGTGCGACGTACATGCCGTGATAAGTCGAATTGCCTCTGCGGTCGAAAAGACTGTCGATCGCGTTGTCGAAAAATTGTTGGTAGGGACGAAGGGATTCGAGTATCGTCTCGGTCCTTATCGCGCCCTTCGCGTCAACCAGCCCATACGGGTTTGGAACACGCTTGGTGAAATCCTGCTTGGCCGCGATCTTCGACTTGAGCAGGTCATACCCGGGCAGGTTCACATTAAGCGGCGAGCTGAAGAGATGGGTTCCGCGTCGACCGTTGTACGACGTCTCGAGAAGGAGGCCCTGGTTCAGTTGGAATTGCATTGAAAGCGACCAGTCCTGCACGTAGGGGACGACGTCGCTCGGGTCAAAATACGGAAGGTTGCCCGACCCCCAGGTGAAGAGCGGGTCACCCGCAAGAGGCATGTTCGGAGCTATGTCGCCAACCGGGTTGGTGATGAAGTTCACCCAACCAGGTCCCGTCCCGCCCACCGCCTGGCCCACACTCGATCCCGGAACATTGAGGTCCGGCATGATGCTGTTGCCCATCCCGGTCAGCGGGGCATGATAGATGCTGTAGGAGGCCCGAACCGTGACGAACGCGCTGGGAGAGTACGCGAGCCCCAGCCGGGGCTCCAGTCCCATGTAATTGATCTTCCAGAGCGAACGCGGCTTTCCGTTGGTTCCGGCAAAAACGAAAGCCCCTTGGACCGGGAGGCCGTTCAGGGTTCCCTGAAAACCAGGGTCAAAGGAGCCCTGGCGGTTGAACTTTTCGGTTCTCGGCGTCTCGACACCGTAACGCAGGCCCAGATTCAGGGTCAGATCGGGCCGCAACTTGAAATCGTCCTGGACATACCCGGCGTAATAACGCCACCGGTAATAGAACGGGACTTCGACGGTCTTGACGTTGTAGCTGTTGACGATGCCGAGCAGGAAGCTGGCCATCGTGCTTCCACCACTCGACCCGTCGTTGGTGTGGCCGGCGCTGAACCCGTAGCGTCCTCCCAACAGGTCGGTCAGATCATACCGATTCATCTGAAAGGATCGTACCTCGCCACCGATCTTGATCGAGTGGCGACCTCGAATCCAGGAAAAGTCATTGGCGACCCCGAGGTTCACGTCCAGGGAAGTCCCCGGGCCTCCACCGGTCCCGGCATTCCAGAGAGACGGGAAACCGTAACCCTTGGTCGCGGGCGCCAATCCCATCTCGGCGCCCCAGTCCTTGGAAATAGCCGCGTTGTTGGGTCCCCGAAACTGGTTGCCTCTCATGTACGTGGCGCGAAACTCGTTCACCATCGTGTTGTTGAAGAGGTGAGTTTGACTAAGCGTGAGGTTCCGCGAATAGATTTTGTCCTGAACCAGGTTACCGAGCGGCGAGTCCGGGCCAAAATGATTGTAGCGGGTGCCCGTGACCGGAACGTATGTGTAGCGGAAACTCAGCCGATCGCCTTCCGAGATGACGTGGTCGAACTTGATGGTGTATCGATCGTCCACGCTTTGCACACCCCGGGCCAGGTAGGCGTTGTTGCCGGTCGTATCCCAGAGCCCGTCGGGTCGAATAAAAACCACGTAGTCTCCCGGGTTCTCCGGTGTCGGGAACTGACTGAAGATATATTGGGCCGCCTTGTTGCGCGCTAGCAGGGCGGAGAGATCGTTGCCTGGAATCGCCACGTACTGGCTTTTGTTTGCGTAGCGGTCCCCAATAGGGAAACCCTGGGAATTCAGGGGAAACTGGTAGAAGAGGCCCCTCGGCCGGGGAGCGGCCAGGGCCGCTTCGGCGCCTTTGCTTCGGACGATGTTCTGGTCGATCAGGTCCCAGTCATCGTTCATGTTCCCGGTAAGAGACTTGGGAATAGGCAGACGGCCCGGACTGTACATGACGTCCTGCAGCCGCGCCGGCTCGAGGCTGAAGAAAAAGAACGTCTTTTCCTTTCCGTTATAGAGGCGAGGGATGTAGACCGGGCCACCCACTGCCCCTCCGAAGTAATTTTGCCGCTTGATGGTCCTGCGCCCAATCTCATGTGTTCCATGGGTCCACGCCTGCAGCGTCGGGTCAGTGTGACTCCAACTCAGGCTCCCGTGTACTTCGCTCGACCCGGATCGCGTCGTCTGATTGATGATGCCGCCACCCGTCCGCCCGTACTGAGCCGGCAGACCGTTGGCCTGGACCGTCACTTCCTGGACGGTTTCTCCTGAGAAGGTGACCCCGCTGCGAGGATAACTGGTCAGAGTGATGTCGGAGCCGTCGACGAGGACCGAGCCCGACCCGGGCCGGCCTCCTCCCATCGAGATCGATCCCCCCGGGGTGACAGGCTGGGTGTAGATGCCCGGGTTCTCGCTCTGTATTCCTCCCTGATACTGCGGGTCCCCGGTGACGCCGGCCGCGATCATGACCGCCCCCAGAGCGCTCCGTTCAGGAAAAGGCAGGTCTTTCATGAGCCTGCTCTCCACGGTCGTGGACAGGGCGGCAGAACTGCGCGAAAGCAGCGGCGCACTCGCGGAAACCATAACCTGCTCGGAAACTTCACCGACCTCGAGCTTCAGCTCGACACTGGTCACCGTGGCGGTGAAAACGCTGACCGGCTCCAAGACTCCGGTCTTGAACCCGGGCATCGAAGCCGAAAGCTGGTAGGCCCCGGGGGAAAGGGATGGAACGGTGAAGAATCCCTCATCCGACGATTCCACCACCTGCGCCGCCTTCGTCGCCAGGTTTGTTATACGGATCTCGACACCCGGTATGACACCCTGCTGTGGATCGAAGATCGTCCCGGTTATCGTCCCTGTGTTGGTTTGCGCTGCCGCCGTTTGTACCAGGAGCAGCAAAAGAAACATCGTGCTGAGCTTTTTCATACTCCCCCCCAATTTATCGGACCCGACTCGAGGCTGCGACCAGACACTTAGGA
>Ga0209077_1000244_pt1 | contig 14412 bp, 10 predicted proteins | sample PPLLak1March2015_FD_187247 | JGI IMG/M metagenome (GOLD analysis project Ga0209077, IMG submission 187247) | Freshwater sediment microbial communities from Prairie Pothole Lake near Jamestown, North Dakota, USA - PPLs Lake P7 Core (1) Depth... | ecosystem: Environmental > Aquatic > Freshwater >... | reverse complement strand
CGGGCGGGCTGCTCGGTACACCTGGCCAAGAATGGAACGGCTGGCAAACCGCATCAGGCGATCTCGATAGCTTTGCAGATTGGAATGTTGCTTTCTTCGAAGTGCGCTCCAGACTCGAGGGTCCTTGATACCCTGTTTGGAGAGATAATCAGATAGCCAATCTACAAAAACTTCCCGGGCTGCCTCGGCTTGTCCTGTTTTCTCCATAACGGAACAATTCGAATCCGGATGCTGCCTGTAATACGCCAGGCAAGTATTCGTGACATAGACCGGAAACTGGGAGCAGAGCTTTGCAAAGAAAGCCTGGTCTTCATACAAACCCTTAAAGCTTTCTTCGAACCCCCCTACTTTCTCAAAGGCATCACAACGCACCAGGACACTGCAGGTACAGGGTGAAATAGTCTCATCCCGGATAATGTATTCCAAAAGTTCAGGAGGCCGAATTAACCTATTCGGCTGTAGACCCAATTTGTGTACATAATCACGCTTCTGATCTTCATGGGTACCTGTCCAGCTGTACCACCATTGAGTGGGGCCATAGACCATGGCTGCATCAGATTGTGAACTCAGAATGGCTGCCTGATGTTCCAGCTTCGCGGGCAGCCAAACGTCATCTGCATCCAGGAATGCGATGTAATCCCCACGGGCCTTCTGAATACCCAGGTTACGGGAAGCACTCATGCCACGATTCTGGTGACCTTCATGTTCAAGATAACGGACTCTTTCGCGATGCCGCTCGGCATAGTGCAGAGCAACAGCCGTGCTTCCGTCCATTGAACCGTCATCGACGAGCAGAAGTTCCCAGTGATCATAAGTCTGGGCGAATATGCTTGCAATGGCTTCTTCAATGAACGACTCAGCGTTCAGAAAGATCATGATCACTGAGACAAGTGGTTTACGATTGCTTACTTCTCGCACAAGAACAGTATTCCTTCAGAGGAAAACGAGATCACGCTTAGGTCTCGAAAATGTTTCGAGAGCACGTTGGCAAAATTGTCAAGCGTATACCATGGCATTCTGTCTATCCATCCTCCATACATGGCACGGTCCGGATGCAGAACAAACTCTGCTACAACCCACCGCTTTGAAAACTGTGCTAAACCGTCCACAATTTGTTCGAAATTTAGGTTTCGCCGAATAACCAGATACTCTATCAACGACAAAGCTATAACCATATCGCATTGAAAGCGTTCGGTAGCAGCAATATAACAGTGATCGGATAGACCATGAGCTGGCGTAGGTCGAGCAAAGTCCATTACCAGGGGCAAGATCTGCAAGCCCTGTTGCCGCGCATTCTTATAAAGTTGTTCCGTGTCTCTTGAATCGTCATCGAAAGAAATTACTCTATCACAAATGCGGGCTGCCAGCATGGACAACCAACCTGTATGGTGACCCACATCCAAAACTGTGCTGGGGCGTTTCTCAATCAGGATTTGGTAAAGGATATCGTATCTTGCCAGTCCAGAATTCTGATTTTGCTTGCCGGCTGAGGTTGGCTGATTCTCCCCTCGAAATGGTATGCGGATTCTTGCAACATTTCTCCTGGTTCTTTCAAGAAAATCAAGACGGGCTTCTGGATAAGACAGCCAATTCGAAGTGCGTGAAAAGACAAGATCCAAGCCGCCTTTGAAAAGACGAGTATAGGATTGAGGGATACGTTGCCACCAACTGTGGATGAAACGACTGATCGACAACCGAACGGCAGCGAACGGATCACGATGACTCGTCAGTAGTAAAAAATCCGATTTTTTGATTCCGTCATATTCCCATAATAGCCTTCTGGCGATTTTTTCCTGTCCCTGCGACATCAGCAGAAGAGGATACAAAGTATATTGACAGAATTCCTCATACCAGCCTCTGTTGGAAATGCTTGAAAGTGGTGCGATGGAGGTCAAATCTACAAATAAAGGCTTGGATCCGTCAAACAGAATATTCCACGGATGGGCATCCTTCAAAGCCAGATCGTAAGGGGTAAGTTCCTTGGCGAGTTCAAAAATCGTCAGCGCCGCATCTTTAAGCATAGTGGCGCACCATTCATGTGCATAGCTGAGGAAGGGTATTGTTCTATGCTGTACCACCATTTCGTAGCCGTCGGTCGTCCAGGGAGTTAGTTCCGTCTCTATAAGCAGTTCTCGCTCCACCATCCTTTGAATTACACCGTCCTGTATCAATCGGCTTAAAAATGGTATCCATGCAGCGCTAATCCCGCGATATAGCTCTTCATTCCACCAGAAAAGTCTTCCATCCAAATCGCCAAATGAATTGGGATGAAACTTTATCTCGCTAGATGGAATGTGAAATGAGAAAAATTTTACTTCTTTCAAGTCGAGCATTTTTCGTTCTCTTCTTCTCACTCCGCCGGTATAGAAATTGGCTTAACTGCTCTGACCGCGATTAGGACTTGATAATCCGGATCGTGAATATTCAGCTCTTCCGGTCGCAGCTCATTTGCCGCCAATCCATATAAGAAGGCAGTTGCTGTCAGGACATTTCCATAGCTGACGATCTCGACTGAGTCTGACGGAAAATACTCTTCGAACAATCGGTGGATCGAACGAGTCGTAAATCGCCAGTAATCCCCCCAACGATCCATATCATACCGACTAATTTGGCTGATGCCAGGGACCGTGACCAGAAGCGAGCCACCCGGCTTTACGATGCGACAAAGTGTTCTGATTGCAGCGCGCACATCGTAAATTAGATGAATGGTTTGCGTGATGATTATGCAATCAAAGGTGTCTGAGGGAAGGTGATCGGCGCAGGTTAGGTCAGCAATCAGCGTGGCCTTTGGGTTGCCAGCTTTAATATGTAGCACATCACTCCGAGAGACACGGTCGCCGCCGAACTGGCGAGTATACGCATCGTCAAGGATTTCAAGAACACGGCCCTGGATGTCTGTGGCGTTTGTAGAGAGAAACTGCTCTATGTAATAACGATCCACGGGCATTCCGCGCTGCAGACCCCAATCTCGATTCACAGGTGTAAGCCTCCGCAGATTGCCGAAGTTTACTGAGCCAACTGGCACGAGTCCCTGATAGGACTGCCATCGGGTATTGAGCCAGCGACGGACTGGAGCAGGCAATACACGGCTGGCGGCGGAGAGCGCCAACTGCTGCACGCGGCCGGTATAAGAGCGGACGAGACGTCCCACACGATACCGGGTCGGATGTTCATAAGGCAGAAGCTCATGTTCGAGCGCGCGCCAGACGTCGGGATCGCTAATCTCCTGCCTAACGAGGTAATCTTTGAGCCAGTTCAAAAAGGTCTGCCGCGCGGAATAGTACTCTCCGGTGCTTTTACCCAACGAGCAGCTAGCCTCCGGATGTTGACGATACCAGTACCAACACTCGCCTGCTGCATATACAGGTGCTGCAAGACAAACCTTCGCACAAAAAACCTGATCCTCATAAAAGCTACGGAAGGAATCTTCAAATCTCCCAACCTTGTCGATTGTTTCGCGCCGTACGAGAATTCCGGAGGGCACAGTGGCTTTATCTTGTAAAAAGAGGGTAAGCAGCTCCGAAGGTTTGTATAATGTATTCGGTTGTACACCCAGACTCTCAACATAATCGCGTTCATTATCCCGGGAAGCGCCTGCCCAACTATACCAATATCGAATGGGGCCATACACCATCGCAGCCTCAGGATGAGACCGAAGAATGGATACCTGTTCTTCGAGTATATTTGTGACCCAAACATCATCCGCATCTAAAAAGGCGATAAATTCGCACTGGGCATGTTGAATGCCAAGGTTACGTGAGGCGCTCATTCCGCGATTCTCATGGGAAGGATGAGATAGATAGTGAACCTTTTCTGGGCATTGCCTCGCATATCGTTGGGCAAGCGGCGTACTTCCATCAGTTGAGCCATCATCGACGAGCAAAAGCTCCCAGCGATCAAATGACTGGGCAAATACGCTATCAATCGCTTCTTCAATGAAGCGCTCAGCATTGAAGAAGATCATGATGATGGATACGAGGGGTTCATAATCCTGCAAAGTTTGTTGCGGCACTGAAGCCGTTTGTGAAAGTTGTGGAAAATTCAAGTGCTCCTGGGTAGATTGTATTTTATGCATCACCTCACAGCCTCCTCGTCTGTCGATCAGTAAGTACAACCAGTAGCCAAAACCTCCTCTGGAAGATCGGTTTTTGACAGAACTGAGCCTCTTTGTAATTCATGGAGAATGATTTTGATCTTCAGGAATCAGGATAAGGTTGCTTTCCCACTTGAGGTTAGGACGAATCGCGCCGGGCCAATCTCCATACCAATCTTCTCTCTCTTGCAAGGAGTCCTGGACATTGAAAGTCAACGCATGGGATTCGTTAATTACCGGAACATCATTCCGCAGAATGGTGAGCTCAACGCGATGAAGTCCGTCATTTAAAAAATCTCCTGGAATATGACAGATCGTGCGGAGCAGCCCATTTGGCGATGGCTTTCCTTTAGAGGCTGATTCAACTGGGGGTCCGATATTGAATAAGAGAATATCATGTTGATTGTACAATGAGAAACATACTGTGATCCGTGCGGTGGGATCAGAATTCCAATAATCGAACTCCAATGAAAAGGGAGTGTGAATGGTTATGGATCCTCTATCACATTCATCAGCTGGTCGCACGCGCACGTGCTGCAGGTGCACAGCTTCCGTGTTTTGCTCTACCTCTTTAGCATTCCAGGAACGTTCGGTGGAGATTGACAGAGAATTGCGTAAGTAAGCGGAAATGACCTCGCCAGGTTCTCCTCGCTTGATGATCTTACCTCCCTCCAGATAAATGGCCCAATTACAGAGATTCTCAACGGCCAGCAGGTTATGGCTCACAAATAGAACAGTACGCCCATCTTTTGTTGCATTACCCATCTTCCCCAGACATTTCTTCTGGAAGGCTGCATCTCCAACTGCTAAAACCTCATCGACAATTAAGATTTCCGGCTCAAGATGGGCAGCTACGGCAAAAGCCAGCCGCATGTACATGCCGCTTGAATAACGCTTGACCGGTGTATCCAGGAAACGCTCAATCTCAGCGAAGTCAACAATTTCATCGAACTTGCGCTGGATTTCAGCTTTCCTCATCCCGAGGACTGCGCCATTCAAGAAAATGTTCTCTCGACCAGTAAGTTCTGGATGGAAGCCTGTGCCAACTTCTAGAAGAGAGCCGACCCGGCCACAGACGTCAGCCTCCCCGATTGTTGGATAGGTTACACGTGCCAGAATCTTTAATAGCGTACTCTTCCCGGCTCCATTACGACCAATGATCCCGAGCACTTCACCTCGCTGGACTTCAAAGGAGACATCACGCAACGCCCAGAATTCCTGCAGGCGCGCATTCAAATTTCGATTCCTCAGCCAATTCAGCGGTGCCATTGCTGCGGAAGAGATAGTGTCCCGCAGAGTGCCATACGCTTCTCGCGGACCTCCAATCCGGTACCGTTTCCCAAGGTTTCGTACTTGAATGGCTGCTTCGCTCATGGACTACACCACATCCGCAAATTCGAATTCCATTCGACGGAAATAAAACAATCCTCCAGCGAATAATGCCAGGACGATCAGAATAGAGAAAAGCATCAGATCCCAGGATAGGTTTTGCTGACCAAGCAATGCCCAGCGGAAACCCTCAACGACGCCAACCATCGGATTTAAACTATAGAGAAAACGCCAATGCTCTTGCACAACTGTAGTTGGGTAAGCCACAGGAGTTAAGAATAGCCAAACTTGGATAAGAAATGGGATGGCATAGTTGACGTCTCGATATTTCACATTTAACGCTGACAACCACAGACCAATAGCCAAGGCGGTCATGAGAGCCAGCAATAGGAAAAACGGCAGTGTAAGGATGGATATACTTGGAACTATACCGAACAGCAGCAGCATTCCAATTAGGATCGTGAAAGCAACGCCAAAATCAACCAGATTAGACAGTACGGCGGCGAGCGGAATGATCACTCGAGGAAAATACACTTTCGAAATCAAGTTCGCATCATAGACCAGGCTGTTGCCCGAACGGCTGATCGCACTGGCGAAAAATGTCCAGGGTAAGAGGGCAACATAGGCAAAGACCGGATAAGGCGTTTCACCGGTTGACACCTGCATGAGTTGTCCAAACACAATTGAGAAAACAACCATGGTTATGAAAGGTTGTAAGACAGCCCATGTCACTCCAATGGCGGTTTGCTTGTATCGCACCTTAACATCTCTCCATACAAGGAAGTAAAGTAATTCTCGATACGCCCAAAGCTCATGGAAATCGAGGGGTGCCAAACCCTGAGGTGGACGAACCTTTGTAACCGGCCGATTCGTGATTGTGCTCTTGCTTGAGTCAGTTAATAGTTTTGGGATAACAGGTGTCGTCATACTTACCTAAATGAAATGATTTCTCTTAATTGCTCAAGGAGTCTTTGCAACAATGCATCTAAGAGTGGAATTAGCATATCTGGGGAAGGAATCGGTCTGGGAGGCATAAGCGTGTTGGTGGGTGTGACCGTTGACATATTTGTTGGCGTATTGGTGGATGTTTCGGTCGGTATTGGCGTATCCATTAGAGTGTGGGTGGGCGTCTCAGTATGCGTGGGAGGAATCTCGGTTTGGGTAGAAGTATCAGTGGGAGTAACTTCGCTGCCGGAAACCAGTTCAAAAATCTTGCCGTCACCGGGCAGAAAAGATATGGGAGTATCCAAGTTGTAAATCGCAGCTGTTTCTACATCTCGCAATTGACCGCCCAGACTTGAGGCGTGAATGGCCAGATCTTGAGAATTCTGACAGTCCCTATTCACAGCAACAATGAAATATCTATTATCTGCGGAGATAAGGGTGCTGATATAAGAAGTGTAATTGCCGGTCCTGGAAATAGTGAACGAATCTTCAGTCTTTTGCAGTCCTAACAGAGTATCACGCAGTGGAATGGTCCGCTGTGTGAGCGAGGTAACCTCAGCATAAAGCTCAGGATTGTCGCGCAATCCCCTCCAACCTTGCTGAGAACTGTAAATGAACCAAAATATTGCCTTTGCCCCCTCGCCAATAGCGAGCCAGTGCTGTTCCCTCACCTCGGCTGCAATGGGCTCCCGTAATTGGTCGAGAAAATTATGAGTTTGAAGGATTATCCAGAAAGGGACGGAAGCTGGCTTATCTTTAATGACGGTACGGATGTAGTCTACGAAATCAAGATCAGGATAACCAAACCCAGTCATGGTCAGATCACACAGCTCATTCCGAGCCCCCACCGGGTATACATCGATGAGCATGATACTGGCGTGAGACGCATTGAAAATCGGCCCCACTCGACTCGCTCCGATCAGGATTGGCATTGCCGGGCGACTCGGATCGAGAGTTTGAAAGGCTTCGTTAATCAAGCTGACCTTCTCAAGATCTTCAAAAACAGGCTCATCCTTCGTAAGATAAGCTTTTAGACTGGGATGAGGCTTCCATCGATTCACGATAGGCTCAGCAACGGCCAAGGCAGTCTCCAAATTTGCAGGGACATCCGACGGCCACCACTCTCGATGGAGGTCAGCGGCAGGAATCATCAGGACATTAAAATTCAACTCATCGGAGACATTCAATAAGGGTGCATCCCGTTCTGAATCATTATTTGAGAACATCACAGTATCCAGACCGCGTGAGGTGAGATCGGCTACCATGGATCTGAACACATCAGTGTTTCCACCAGTTAGGTTGGCATCCTCAAACATACCAAGGTAAAAGGGCTGTTGATTGATTGAAGTAGCTCGAGCTGAAACAGAAGATAGCTGACCAGTTCTATTCCGCCAGTCAAAGTTTGCCAGGCTCAATAGAGCCAAGGCAAGTAATGTGATTTGGAAGGACGACTTGAATCTCATTTAACCAACTTGACCTTTGCAGAAGAATGAACAAAGCAGCAAGCTGACACTGGCTGGCGGTCTGTTTGAATTAGACTCATGTAAATCTATGATTTATCGTGACCGAAGCATATCCAGCAGAAGTCCCCGGACTGAATGGAGGATGATGCCTGTAAACAGGCTGAACAATCCGCTCAGGTTTAAAGCAACACTGATCAAGAAGTAACCTAAAGGAATAACCTGAGATTTGCGGTAGATATTAATAACAGGCAAAGCCCATATTAAACCACCTGCTATGAGAAATATTCCTGTCAGACCCAGAAAGAAAAGGGGACGATATTGTCCAACCAGGCGCAGAAGACCATTCAATACCATCATTCCATGGACCATGACGGAGCGCTTCGGCTTATCATGGTAATGAATAGTAATGGGAACTTCAACAACATTCAGGTTTTGTTCGGAGGCGAGAAATTGCATCTCGGATTCCACCGAAAAACCATTTGATTTGAATTTGATAGATTCGAGAGCACGTCTTGAGAAGGCTCGGAATCCACTTTGGGAATCACTCAAAGGAATCCCTGATGCCTGGCCCGTCATGATATTGAAAAGTCGGTGTCCCCAAATCCTATGGAGCGGCACCTGGCTCGTTTTCTCCAGGTAACGGGACCCTACGACAATATCAGCAGTCCCGTCACGGATCGGTGCAGACAGCCTATCGATCTCCTCAGGGACATGCTGCCCATCTGCATCGAGGGTAATTACCATTTCGGGTTTCAGCTTTCGGGCATACCGGAATGCAGTATTTAAAGCTACACCCTTACCTTTGTTTTTCGTATGCTGCATGACAATAGCACCTGCAGCCTGCGCAACTTCAGCCGTAGCGTCGATCGAGCCATCATCTACAACGATGACTCTACCTGCTAACTTTTGAGCCCTTAGAATCACACTGCCAATGAATCGTTCTTCATTGTAAGCCGGTATGATGACCACAACCTGCCGATTATTGAGTCCTTGAACTGTAGCTTCCTCGATTTTTGGATAAGTAGTTCTTTCGGTTATCATCTCTAAAACCTCCATTACAAGTAAAAATCATGAGGCAAGTTCTGTTACGTTTCACTTGATGAACCTCAGTTGATCTCTTTCTCTGGAAAAATACAAGCTCCGCCCTTTCGACATATCAGGCGAATTTTGGCATCTGGTCTTGATCGACTATAGCCATAATATCCCCGTGGATATTGGCAAGTCGTAACCGGGTAAGTTGTTTTGAAGGGGTATACAATCTTCGATGAGTGTAATAAATACCCATCCGATTTTACGGACTCCGATGATTAAGTCCCGATCAAGGAGTGACTATAAGCAACGTTTCCAGCCACCCATGTAAGCGCAATGTAGTGTCCCTTAGAGCGCGTAACCGCGATTTTCTAATACTTATTTCATACAACGAAGAGGCATCCTAAAGTCAATGGAAGCCGTTACTCTAGTTTCCAAGTCTAGCGAGAGGTAGTTAACATCAAATGAAGAGTGGCTAAGAATTTCGTTAGCATAAAACCTAACTGACCAAACCTCTCAACCGGCTATGGAAAATAAAACTTCTTTATCGGTATTTTACCACCAAAATTGTCCGATTCATTTCTTTTTTGTTGCCTGTAAGAGACAGAAAGTCTAGATTCCAGGAGAACAGGCGAGCCTTAGACGCAGATATAAAATACCTGGTTTGTTTTTAAAGTAAGATACTATCCCCCATTTGAGCAGGTACGATCGGAACTTTTGATGCGAATGATTGAAGTTGTGAGCATGTCTTCTGAACATGAGTTTCATCCCATAAGTCATCTGCATCTCGTCCTAACTCATGCAGATGCGCCAAAATGATGCGCCGTGGTTTCAAATCATAACAAAAACGACAGAAGGCTTCGCTCAAGGATGGCTTATCCATTAAAGCGCAGCCGCGACCGAGCCAAAGGTGGGCAAAGAGGTAGTCCACCGGCTCAAAATCCGGAAGCTGCAACGCATCGTATGTACGTGTGTCGCCTGGGAACAAACATCGCTTATCATTGAACTCGATCAGGTAACCCAGAGCCGGAACCCCTTTTCTTGTTTCGGCAGGGGTTGTCTCCCAGTGCAAGCCATTGAACGGCAGGATGCGTATCCCGTGAAGTTCAATAGGCTGAAGAGCCGAAGGGACAATAATATTCTCACGACGCAAGCCTGCTTTGATCACCATCGACAGCATGAAATCCGGAACCACCCAGGTGATCGGCAGATGCCCCAGGGCAGACAGCAGGTCAAGATCCAGATGATCTTCATGACGATGCGTCAGCAGAACAAAGGATAAATTCCCCAGGTCCTGTGGTGTATTCACTGGAGGAGCATCCTTGATCCTCCAGTTCAATGTCACCGGATCAATCGCCCAGCGGACATTACTCGTACGAAAAAGATAGTTTGCAGAGTACGTCAGCCAGACCCGATCTTCCGGGTCTGGCCTGTTCCATTCCATGATCATTTTTGACCACAGTGCCGGATAATGGGCGGATGCTTCCGCCCGTCGGCGCTTGATTTGCGCCTGTTTTTCAGAGTATTGATCCATGGTTGTATTTTGCATGGATGAAGGATTCCACATCGCTGATGGAACGATTGAAAGGACCCAGGTTTTCCATTTTCAGGCTGGTGACCGCCGCAGCCCAGACGCCCGCTTCACGCGGGTCCATGGAGAGGCGTTTGGCAACGTAAGTACCCACGCAGGTGTCACCGCGTCCACTGCGACCATCCAAACGCGCGGGATAAAAATTCATCTCATGGAAGTTGCCACCGGCATAGATGAGCAAGCCATCTTTGTGGGTCAAAACGATCTCCTGAGGTCCCATATCGGCGTAGAATTTTGCGGCTTTGAAAATATCGGTCTCACCGGTCAGAAATTCCGCTTCGACCGCATCGCTTTTGACGATATCCACGTGTGCCAGAGTGGATGCCATCTCATTCCAGGGTTCATACTTTAATTCCATACCGCGCAGGACACGTACGAACCCCTGCATATCCGCGGCAACCAGCATATTTTTTTCCCTTAGTTTGCCAATAACATCTACACCAACCTCGCCTCGCAAGCTGGAACCGATTACGGCAGCCCGCGCCTGAATGTTTTCCACATCCCTTGCGATGATTGCGCCAGCGTTTGCAGCAACAGACAGGGTGCGGATATCGGGATTCGTGGTCGGATATTCCAATTTCATGAGGGTCGATTGGGGAGCATAAATGGGAAAACAATCTATTCCAGATTGAGTGAATTTTTCCACCACGTGATTATCTTCTTCTGAAAGCCGCGTAACAACGGCGACCTTCAGTCCAAGCATTGCAGCCGCATGCGCCGCGTAATTCACTGCGCCGCCATCCACGTATCGTGTGCCAGATGGAGTAATGATCGTATCCTTTGTGTAATTGCCAATGTAGAGAACATCGTAACTTTTCATACTGAATACCCTTCGAGGACTAAAAAATGAGTTTCATGAGGAGCCAGTAGATCCCCGCGGCGACCAATGCCGTGGCGGGAATGGTCAATAACCATGCTGTAGCAATTTCCTGAGCCACGCCCCAGCGAACCTTGTTCATCCGTTCCGCTGCGCCAACACCCATGATGCCGGAACTTACAACCTGCGTTGTGCTGACCGGACCACCGACAAGAGAAGCGCCCAGAATGACTATGGCTGAGGTGAGCTGGGCTGCCAGCCCATCCACAGGCCGGATTTTATAAAATTTGCCGCCCAATGTACGGATCAGCTTCCATCCGCCAACAGCTGTGCCAAGGGCGATCATCGTTGCACACAAAAAAATAACCCAGGTCGGTACAGCAAAACCTTTCAAAGAGCCGCCAATCACCAGAGCCAGGGTAATAATACCCATGGTTTTCTGTGCGTCGTTGGCGCCATGGCTTAGCGCCAGTGCCAGTGCGGTCACGATCTGACTGCGTTTGAATAGACCATTGATACGAGGCGTGGCGTTCCAGGCAAGAAAATAGATTATTTTTAAGATGATGAACCCGAAAATAAAGCCAATGATTGGGGATGTGAACAGGGCGATCAAAATCTTCCAAAGCCCGGAAAGTTTAATGGCATACCAACCGGCTCCCATCACCACTGCACCAATAAACCCACCGATCATGGCATGTGACGAGCTGCTGGGAAATCCCAGGTACCAGGTTAATAGATTCCAGAAAATGGCGCTGATGAGGGCTGCCAGAAGTACCTGGACACTGATTGCCTCAGCAATGACCACTTCGTTCCCAATCGTATTTGCCACCGCGACGCCAAATATGAATGGACCGGCAAATTCTGCCAGCGCGGTCATGGTTAGCGCTGCCCGTGGTGATAATGCGCGCGATGAAATCATCGTGGCAACGATGTTGCTTGAGTCGTGAATACCATTAAGAAAATCAAAAGCCAGGGCAAATATGATTACAGTGATGACCAGCGGCGTCATGGATTCATCCTTCTCAGGTAATCTTGACCACAATATCAGCGATCACGTTGGCAGCTTCATCCCCGCGATCCGCTGCGTTGCTCAAATGGCGATAGACTTCCCGCATCTTTAAGGTGAGCACAACGTGTTCAATGTCCGTTGCGCCTTTGAAGAGTTCAGCCAGCGCTTCGCGGTACACATCCTCCACGCGGTTTTCAAGAGCCTTGGCACGCTGGGCATGATCAGCAGCCACATTGGGATGCGCCTCCAACCGGTCAACTGCCATTAAGAGTTCATACGCTGCATCGCGTAATAGGGAAGCCATTCGCAGCATATATGAGGTTGCACTGACATCGAAAATTTCCATTTCGTCGACAGTGCTGTAGGCATAGTCGATCACATCATCAATGGCTCGTGAAAGGGCAAAGATATCTTCGCGGTCGAAAGGTGTCACAAACGTACGGTTTAGTTCATCGATCAGGATGCGCCGGGCTTCATCGGCTTCCTTTTCCTTGGTGGTGAGCAATCTCGCCGCCGCCGGATCATGATTTTCACAATATAGTTTTAATGCCTCCAGCCCCTCCAGGGTGAGCGCAGCCTGATCATGGATCAGACCGATAAACACATTTTGTCGTTTCTTAAAGAGTGCGCGCATTCTTTTTTTCCTTTCCTATATATGAGGTTTGATGCAGCCATGTTCAACCAGAGTCCTCAGACCCGCGTTCAATTGTTCAGGTGTGTTGAATGTTTGAAACTCACACGCACGGTAGGCGTTTTCGGGCAGGTATTTGGCTACCATTGAAAAATCCACATCTCCCAAGCCAGCAGCACAATGGTCGGTCATGCCCAGGACATCATGTAGGTGTGTCCCGACGATACGCGTGCCAAAGCGCCTCAACCATTCTTCATGTGGATAAAATCCGAGGCGATCCAAAGCATGTGCATGGCCAACATCGTAGAGGAAGCCAATCCGATCAGGATCTGCCAGGGTGAGCAGGACTTGTAGTTCATCGGGATTTGGAAATTCCACATAGTGGTATCGGTTCTCAATCCCAAGACATACTCCGGATTTTTCAGCATACACCAACAACTCAATGATGCTTCTCCTCAACGATTCAAAGCCTGCTTCCGCCGCTTCAGCCCGGACCTGGATCAGCTGTCGTTGAATCTCACGGTACTCCTCTGAGATGCGCCCGCCGGATACAATCAGCGCCTTGAGCTTTTTCTCTAGTCCGGTTTCAGGGCAGGCGTGACCGGCATGGATGACAACCACCCCGGCACCTAATTGAGACGCCAGATCGATACTGCGCTGGATCGCCTTCACACCCTCGCGGCGATTTGCCTCGTTCGGCGAAGAGATCAACCAGTCGCGCTTTTTCAATTCGTCGGCTGAAATATCCGCCGGGCAGGGTTCGTGGATGCTGCTGAACTGAAATTTACTGAGGTCCACACCATCCAACATGGCTGAAGTTACTTTATGATTCAACTCGATGCGTGCAAAGCCTGTCCGCCGCGCGAACTCAAAGAAATCTATCAGGGTGGGAAGGGTCTTGATCGCCCACATGGTGGAGAGGGAGGCATCGTAAACGGTGACAGGTTCCGGCGGAGCATGAGGCGGGAATAGATCCAGAAGCTGGCGCAGATTTTCGATCTTGTGATCCGGCGTAAGATTGGATTCATCCATTCCATCCGCTTCTGGATTTCGCGGATCGCGCAGGATGATCGCTTTTGAGAAGCCCGCTTTGCGCGCGGCTGCCACATCCCGGTCGATGCGGTCTCCGACATAAGCGCAGCGTTCAGGAACAACTCCCATACGCTGGGTTGCATCCAGCAGGATGTCTGGATTCGGTTTTCGTTTCCCGACCACGGCAGATAGAATGACAGTTTCAAAGCAGCCAGTGATCTCAAGTTCCTTAAGCAGGGCTGGCACTTCCACACTGCTGGTTGTGTTGCTCACCAAGCCCAGCCGGTAGCCGCGCCGGAATAGTTCCAAAACCACATCGCGGCTTTCAGGGAGAACCACCCGAAGTCCGATGGCTTCGCGATAGAGTTGGTTGAGTTCAACTGCCTTGCCACTGATTTGTTCAGGAGGAAAATCCGGCAGCATCCATTTTGTCCACAGGTCGCTTTCGTTAAGCTCGATATGAGTCTCTTCAG
>Ga0209077_1000243_pt1 | contig 14443 bp, 13 predicted proteins | sample PPLLak1March2015_FD_187247 | JGI IMG/M metagenome (GOLD analysis project Ga0209077, IMG submission 187247) | Freshwater sediment microbial communities from Prairie Pothole Lake near Jamestown, North Dakota, USA - PPLs Lake P7 Core (1) Depth... | ecosystem: Environmental > Aquatic > Freshwater >... | reverse complement strand
CGGATCTTCGGCAGACCGCCAGGACATCTCGGCGCCGGTCGTCCACTTCCATCGATCATTGACTCGGGATGAAAACCCGGCGGAGAGAGCCAGGCGTCGGTCCGTCGAGGAAAGAGCCTCAATCCCGGTGCCGACAGGCAATCGCCACGCCTCCCGACGCAAGTCGATTTCCAGTGAAAACAGTTGGTCGAGTTGGCCCGACAGGGGGCCTGTCAAGAGAGAAGAAACTCGGCTGTCCCGCTCGTCCCACCGCACCATCGACTGCCAGCTCAGCCCGGAACCGTTCGGGTTTCTGAGCGACAAGTGGAGGGTTTCAAATGGCAGATCGCGCCCCAGCAGCACGGCCGAACGAAGAGGGTGACGGCTCAATGTTCCGGACTTCGGGAGGGTGACCAACTCCAGGTCGTACTCCTTATCGGGCCGGGGCAGGAGCCTGACGAACTGCCGGCTCACCAATCGGCTGTCTTCGAGAACTGCCATCGTTTCTCGCAGTGAGCTAAGCGTCAGCGTGTCGCCCGACGAAAAGGCTATAGCTGAGTGCAGGATCTCCGAGCGGAGGAAGTCTTCGGGGCTAACCCTAAGATCATGCAGTACTGGCTTCCCAATTCGATTCCAGTACTTCAGAGCTGCGAGCGTATTGCCTTCCAGGTAGTACAGCGTCGCGAGAAAATCGTTCAGGTACGATTCATCGCACCGCTGACAAGGCAGGTTGAATGCGGGAAGCAGCGCTTTGCGGGCGTCGGTCCACCTTTTCTCGAGGAAGAGGGCGCCGGCAAGCTCGACGCGGTACCGGCCTTGCCGGGGTGACTTTCGGACCGCAGCCCGAAACGATTCGATGGCTTCCGCGGGGCGGCCGAGCGCGGCCAGCGCCAGCCCGCGGTAGAAATCCAGGTAGGCGGGCCGCGAAGGACACAATCCGGTTGTGACCGACAGAATGCTGGACCAGTCATGCTGGTCGGCCAACCGTTCGATTGTCTCTTCAGGAGTTGCGCAAGCGGGCGGCTGAACCGGGGCGCTTAACCCCGAGGAAGCAAGCAGGCAGGCAACCAGGCAGAACTTCAAGAATCGGGGTCTTTGGGCAGTGCCAGGAGTGTCCAACGGTCGCTCGCTCCCCAGACCTCCAAGAATCTGTCCCGCTCCATGGGGAACAGTTTCTTGCGGGCCGGATCGTTCAGGAAGATTGTTTCCGACTGCCAGTCCATCCCGCTGACGACGACGTAGTGCAGATCAGGTTTTCGTTCGGACAGACAAACGAGGAGGGGCCGGCCCTTTGAAAGATGATGTTTGAGGTCGGCCCATTCCCCGCGAAATGCGAAGGTACGAAAACCTTGCTTGTCCAGGTACTTCGCCAGTTCGGAAGCGTAGATGCCCTCGGCCGGCGAAAAGTACAGCTCCTTCATGATCTTCTGCGAGTCGGCCGCCTGCCTGCCCTTCCAGTATTGAACGAGCATCGCGGCACTTGCCGCTCCGCAACCGTTCTTCACCTGTGCGACGAAGGGGACGTCAAGCCAGACCCCAGGACGATCTTGCGCAAACGCCCAAGTCAGGCAAGCAACCAGGACCAAAGTAACCGGCGCACGTAGAAGCATGCTTGATTCCGGCTAGCCAGCGGCCAGGGCAATGATGAGCACGATGGCAACCGTTGCAATGATTATGTAAGTGATGTGGGTGCTGGTCAGGCGGCCCGCCGCGAAGTCTGCCTGCAGGCGTTGGCTTTGTTTCGCCAGCCGTGCCAGTTCCTGATCGTCCAATGTGGAGACACCCCGTTCGATTCTGGCGTAGTCGGCTTTGGCAACTCGGACGGCTTGCTGACCGAGCTCGGATTGCAGGAACTGCTTCACCGACGCAAGATCTGCCGAACGAGACTGGGAAGCGGTCATTGCGGCTTCATGCAGCTGGGCTGGATTGACGACCTGAGTGCCCGCGAAAGCATTGTGGCTGTGCGCTACGACTACCAGCAGAAGCAGTGCGCAGACCTGTCTCAGAATAGCTGTTGGACGACTCGACATAGTACTCCCTCCAAATTTCATGTATCAGATTGACCGTGAACCGGCCAAAGAGTTGTGATGGTTCCCTTATTCCACAAATAGACCGGAACTGAGTCGATGTCAACAGTGTATCTCCTTTCTGTTAAGCCAGTTGGAGGTTATGTGCGAAAGCCTATGTTGGCTGTAGGCCCCACGTTTACAACAGCGCCTCCCGCAAACGGAAGCGGGCCGTAGGACATCGGAAGTTACTGGGTCGGGCACGTGGCGACGCCGCAGCTGCGAGTGATGATGCGGGTTTTGGCGCGCAGTCCGTTTGTCCTTAAGCCTGCGCTGAGCTACAATAATGTCAATAACCAACACTTACCTTCCATCTCTCTGGTTGGTGTTTGCCTCCATTTACTGAGAAGTGCTGAGAATCGAAAGGAGTATCTATGTTCGATCGAAAGCATCTTCTGATATTCAGCCTGCTGGCTCTTCTTGTCTGCATGCCAGCCGGGTATGCCCAGTCGACTGACCAGAGTCAGTCGGGATCCCAGACAACCCAGTCCGGGACAGCGACTCAAGATTCGACCGCGGCCACGACCAGCGAGACGAACAAAGACGAAGATAAGACCAAAGGCGACAGCAAGGATCAGGCCGAGCTGGCTAGCAAGGCGGGAGAAGTCTTGCGAGAAGTGTCTCAGGCTGCCGACAAGGGGATTCCCACAGAGCTTCTCGAACAGGCCAAAGGGCTGATCGTCATCCCGAGCGTCATCAAGGGAGCGTTCGGTTTTGGCGGCCGCTGGGGCGAAGGCCTCATGGTCGGTCGTGACGAGACCGGTACCTGGGGAACGCCCTCGTACGTCGAGATCAGCGGAGCCAGTGCAGGGTTCCAGATCGGGGTTTCCGCAACTGATCTTATCCTGGTGCTGACGAGCAAGGACGCGATTGATAGTCTGCTGAAGGGCAAAGTGAAACTCGGAGCGGATGCTGCCGTTGCCGCCGGACCCGTCGGACGCACCGGTTCGGTGAGCTCGGACGTCAAGATGAGCGGTCCCATCTATTCGTACTCACGCAGTAAGGGAGTTTTCGCCGGCGTCTCGCTGGACGGCTCTGTGATCAGCATCGATGACAGTGCCAATCAGAAGGTCTACGGACCTGGCGTCACCGGCACCCAAATCTTGCAGGGAAAGACAGTTCAGGCCAACGCCACCGTACAGCCGTTCTTAGAAGCTGTCCGGGCAAACACACCCGCCAAGGCTGAGTAGCATCCCAGGCTGCACTCCGGCGGAAAAGGGCACGGATGAGTTCCGTGCCCTTTTTTTTTTGGTTGAATCTCTCGGGCGGCGACAAGGGGCGCGTAAAAGGAGCGGACGATCGCAGTCCGCCTTTTCAGAGCGCCGCGCACGCAGCGAGGGTGTTGAAAAAAGGTCGAAGAAGTGCTTTCGGCCCACAGGTATTGACGGACTTGTTATGGGCTGATGTCGTGCGGAGGGCGAGATCGAATGGAGCCGCGCACGAAAGCGAACGGCAGTGAGCGAGAGTAAGCGGACCACCAATCATTCGCTAAGTCGAGACATTTAAACACGAAGCAGTGGAGCGAGTCAGGTGGTCCGCTTACTCTCGCTCGCTTCTCTGGCTGTCGAGTCTGTCGAGAAAGTTCTTAAGCTGAAAGGCCGGCACATATTAGCCCAGGGCGAAGCGTGCTTTTCGCGTAGCCCTGGGTCTACGGGTAAAGGCGGAGACAAGCACTGAAAGGGCGCAAGAACGGCAACATTATCAGGATCTTACGCCCTTACAGGGTTTCGCGGTCGAGACCGTGTTGACCCAGGGCTACGCGAAAAGCACGCTTCGCCCTGGGCTATTATGTGGCGGCCTTTCAGGCCTTAAGAACTTATTCGACGCCCTCTGTCGTGCGCGGCTTACGATCGCGATTACGGTCTCCAGTCAGGCTCAGCGGATGGATGCGTCTTCGTGCCCGGTGCCGGCTCACCCCCGCAGCAAATCGCCTCCGAGCTCGTTCTTGGTTCGGCGAAAGGCCAGGCTGTCTGACGCCATTCTGGAATCTCTCGTGTTCAGCAGCCCCGAGATATTCCTCTGCCGCTCGCTCAGGCTGGGGTGAGAGGAGAAGAAACCGGCGACAGCACGGTTTCCCTTCATGCTTTCCATACGGTGAAACAGTGTCACCATTCCGTTGGGGCTGATACCGGATCTACGCAGGATTGCCACCGCCCGCCGATCGGCTTCGCGTTCAGCGTCGCGGCTGTACTTGAAGAAAACGCCCTGTGCGACCATGTTTGCGGCCAGCGCGCCAATGTTCTCCGCGGTATTTCGGCTCCGCCCGAGTAGCATCTCAAGCAGCCCCAGGCCCAGCCCGAGCGTTTGAGCCTTTTTGATCTGATCAAGGCTGTGGCGTTCAGCCACGTGCGCGATTTCGTGCGCGAGTACACCGGCCAGCTCACTTTCGTTGCGAGCCAGTTGGACGATGCCCCGATTGACGTAGATGAATCCGCCGGGCAACGCAAATGCATTGGCCTGTTTGTCGTTGATGATGCGGAACCGGTAAGGAATGTCAGTTCTGCCGGAATTGGCGGCCAGGCGTCGACCCAGCCGGTCGACGTATGCCTGTACCGACCGGTCGTTCACAATCGGAACCTGTCGTTCGACCTCTGCGGCGGCCTGGCGGCCCAGTTCCACCTCCTGCGCCGGTGACAGGTTTCCAAACAGCTGCGATGCGAAGACCGGAGGAGCGGTGTTAACGGACACGACCGTGCAAAGAGTGAGAATGACGGCGTGCCTTGCCAGCTTTGAAGTCATCTTCCGAACCTCCTCAACACTTAGGATAGAAGCGGCCGGAAAATGTCGCGGGGAGGACGGGCTACTCAGGCTGCCCGGTCGAGCTGTGATTGCCGGCGGGCCTCTATACGAACCGGCCGGGGGCCGGTGCTCGCTTTGGCCATTGCCACAAATATGGCTTCGAGTATCAGTTTGGCCGTCCAGATGGCGAAAATTCCGTATGTCAAAGCAACGACTATCCAAAATAGCAGGTTAATCATATTAGAGCCCCTTTCAGTCTCGCGCTCTCTGGCATCTGGGGCTGTCTACAGCACGACTTGTGCCAACTGGGAGCCGCGCCGTAAGTCCTATTGAATCAGCATGCAAGCGTCGACGGGGCCGTATCGGCGGCAGGGAAAATTTCCCACATCCGTGTCCGGGCGGCGACGGAGAGGAGGCTTGTAGGAAAAGGAGTCGTCCATGTGGTCGAGCTTCCTACAGAATTAAAGGAGACAGGCCGATAGTCATCGCGTCGCAGCTTTGGCAAACTCTCTGGAGTTCTCGGGGATAACACATGCTGTGGACCATTTTTCTGATTCTCGTGGTGTTGTGGCTGCTGGGTATTATCGGGAACTACCTCATGGGGGGCTTCCTACACCTGCTGCTGTTTTTCGCGGTCGTTGTCCTCCTGATCAGGCTCCTGCACGGAAGATCGGTAACCTAGTTTTTTGAGGTTTTGAGGAGCGAATGGCGCGTAGTCTTGAAGCCAGTCGGCCCGGTCTGACGGGCAGAGTCCTGATGACATCGGATAGCGTGGGTGACGTCTGGGAATACTCCCTCGGAGTTTCCGCTGCCCTTTCCCGCCTCGGTGTCCATGTTTGTCTGGCTACAATCGGCCCCCCTCTCAGCGACGAACGCCGAAGGAAGGCGCGGGCAATACCGAACGTCACTCTTTTCGAGGAGCCCCGCCAGGTTACGTGGGACTCGGCCCTCTGGCCGGATCACGGCGCTTCGGCTGACTGGCTGCTTCACCTGGAGCAATCCGTTCGCCCGGATGTTGTGCACGTCAATGCGGCACTTCACGCGGCGGTTGCCTGGACGTCCCCGTACCTGGTGGTCGCCCACCGGTGCATGATCGGCTGGTGGCTCGCCGTCGGGGGCGAGACATCGCCCCGCAACTGGGGAATCTACAGAAACCGCGTTGCTCGGGGCCTGCGGAAGGCCTCACTGATCGTGGCGCCAACCGAGGTCGCGGCTTCCCAATTGCGCGAGCAGTATGGTGCCTCGCTGACCGTGCGTGTCGTCCCGTACGGACATGATTACCAGGCGGCAGATGAGCCGAAGAAGGAATACATCATCACGGCCGCCGATTTTTGGGACGAGGCGAACAACCTGGAGATCCTGGAGCTGGCCGCCCCCTACCTTTCCTGGCCCCTGTTTATGGCCGGCTGCAGGGTTGACGCCGCGGGCAACCAGCGGCCGCCTCGCAACATCTGCGCGCTCGGTCAGCTGGCCGATGCGGAGTTGGATGCCTGGCTGGCGCGCTCCAGCATCTACGCCATGCCGGCCCGGTACGTCACGTGCCCGATGTCTATCTTTCGGGCTGCGGTTGCCGGTTGTGCACTCGTGCTGGGAGCGATACCGGCACTCAGGGAGACGTGGGAAGGAGCTGCGGTTTTCGTTCCGCCGGGAGACCGCGCCGCGGTCCGAACCGCACTCGAAAGGCTCGTGAACGATCCGATCAGACGTCGGGAAATGCAGGGCCGTGCTCGCGAACGAGCCGGCTCGCTAACGAGCTCAAGAATGGTTTCCGCTTACGTGGCGGCTTATCGTGAAGTCGCCGGCGCCGCCGCCCGGCGCGATGTCTTGTCCGAGTCGCTCGTCGGGGCCTGACGCCTCCTCGATGGAGGTCGCTCCCAGGCCAGAGATGAGCATTCAGCAATGATGCACGTTCGTTCGGGTCGCATTTTGCCCGAGGAAATGCACCCTCTATCAACAACCGACCTATACCTTGGAGGTTTAGCCATGAAGATGAATTCTCTAGAGGATCTTTTAAAGGAGCAACTGCAGGATTTGTACAGTGCCGAGCAGCAGATCATAAAGGCGTTGCCGAAGATGGCAGAGGCGGCCACTTCGTCGGAGCTTCGGCGGGCCTTCGAAGAACACCTGAAAGAGACCGAGGACCAGAAACGTCGCCTGGAGGAACTCTTCGAGGAATTCGAGCTCGATTCAGGAAAGAAGTGCGTCGGCATGGAAGGCCTGATCAAGGAAGGCCAGGAGTTGATGAAAGAGAAGGGAATCGATGCGAACGTGCTCGACGCAGGACTGATCGCTGCCGCACAGAAGGTGGAGCACTACGAAATCGCCAGCTACGGTACCCTTCGAACCTTCGCCCATGAGCTCGGTTACGACGACGCGGCCAGCGTCCTGGACGAAATCCTGCAGGAAGAAGCCAAGACCAACGAAAAGCTGACGCGCCTCGCCGAAAGCGGGATCAATAAGAAAGCCAGCTAAGAGACGACGCCCAGGCAGCCAGGGATGACCGTGTCTGCTGGACGATCTTCAACTAAAGGACAGCAAGGACCTCGAGGACCTCAAGGACAGGCACCGACAAAGGTGACCCGAGGAAGTGCTCCTTGCTGTCCTTGCGGTCGTTAGTCCACCCAGCCCGAGTAGAGTTGCCTGCCCGCCTCCCTGAACCGATTAATCAACAAGAAAATATTTATCCACCGGTTTGCCAAGGTGTGGTAATCTTCTCGCCCGTGAGATACCAGACGAAAGAAAACCACGTAAGTCCGGGCGTCGCATTCTTTTTCACCTGCCTGGCACTGAGCGCGACGGCACTCATATCCCTGATCGAATCCCCGACACACATCCGACTTCTCAGCCTGTTTTTGGGGTTCGAGGGAACCGCACTCCTTGCTTCCGTAATTCTTAACAGCCTGCTTGCGCCCCCCGACGGGGCTGATATTTGGGAATGGCTCTTCGTCCCCCAGGGTCGAACAGTCAGCGTCATTTTCAAAGAGCCCCTGTTCTACCTGGGCGTTACCTGCCTGGTGTTGCAGGAAAATCTAGGCGGGTGGATCTAAAGAAGAGAGGGATCACGGACGAACTGTTCATGATCTCTTCAGTCTTAATCAAAGAGTTTCTACCTGTCCTGCGACTGCCTCATCGATGACGCAGTCCTGCCTCCGCAGCTTGCCAGCCAGCTCATGAAGCACTTGGCGCACCAATGCGTGTCTGAAGGGCCGTCCCGGGAACGCGTGCCGAACGTGTGCCATAATCAGTACTTATGACGCTACATTTCAATCTTCGACTGACTCTCGGGACGCTTGTGCTCTGTGCCGCCACCGCGGGCGCTCAACCACCCTCCAGTCCTGCGGCCGGACAGGATCCTGCGGCCGATGTCGTCCGGCAGGGGCAACAAAAGGCCAGGGAAGGCCAACACGAGGAAGCCCTGGCGATCTACCGTCAGGCGCTCGCAAAGTGGCCGGATTCGTTCGCGGCGCAAGTGCAAACCGGCGTCGTGCTGGACCTCATGGGACAGTACTCCGAGGCCCGAACACATCTCAAAAAGGCTATCGAGCTCGCTTCCACTCCGCAGAACAAGGCCCAGGCGCTCAGAACGATGGCCATGTCGTACGCCTTTGAGCGGAACTGCGGCGATGCAGCCAAGTACGCGTCTCAAGTTTATGAGATGCACGTTGCTGCCAAGGAGTCCTTCAACGCTGGCGAGGTGGCGAACGAGTTGGCTCGCGTTTGCCTCGAGTCCGGCGACCTCGACGAGGCGTCGAAATGGTACCGACGAGGATACGAAAACGGACTACAGGAGCCGGATCTCAAGCCGGACCGTAGGGACTTGTGGGAGTTCCGCTGGGAGCATGCGCAGGCACGTCTTGCGGCAAGGCGCGGCAACAAGGTCGAAGCCCAGAAGCACGTCGAGGCTGCCAAGGCGATTTTCGACAAGGGAACCAACCCAAATCAGGCGCCCTTCGTTCCTTATCTGGTGGGCTACGTGGCGTTCTACACGGGCGACCACCAGACGGCTCTGGCCGAGCTGCAGAAGGGCAACCAGAACGACCCGTTCATCTTGAGCCTGATTGCCCAGACCTACGAGAAGCTTGGCGACCCGGCCAAGGCGCGGGAGTATTACGAGCGGGTCCTGCAGTCGAACGCGCACAATCCGACCAACGCCTACGCGCGCCCTCTGGCGAAAGAGAAGCTTTCGAAGAAGTAGGTAGGGAGGGGCTAGGGAGCAGATCTTCGAGGACCGTCGTTCTATCTGGGTATCACCTGCCCGGTTCTTTTGGGACCTGGGCGGGTGGGATTTAGACAAGAGTGAGGGACGAGCACGGGGACAAGGTGGCCACCGTGCTCGATTCATTGCTGACGAGCAGGTAACGCCGGGCACTGCCGCCATCTTCCTGCAAGTCCTGCCAGGTTTCTTCGAGTAGAAATACTGCAACCTCGTACGAGTGTTCCAGGTCCTCCAGCGCGGAATCCATCGCTGTCCGCGCGCCCTTCCAGTTGGCGATCCCTGCGGTCCTGACCTGATCGAGCCGCTTGTGGGCTTCCATCTGCTTCTCGTCCAGCTGGTTTATCGTATCGACCAGCGCGGGGTTGGCGCTCATGCCCTGCTGAATCGTATCCGCGTGAACCTGCTCGAGCTCGTCGATTCGCATGCTCACCTGGCTCAACCGGAACTCGACGGTTTCGACATAGTCCTGTTTCTGCTGCAGCACATCAAAGCCGCAGCCAGTCGGCAGGCCGAACAGGAGGACGGCCCAGATGGCTAATCTGGAAGCTTTCATGCTGGCCTCCGCTGCCCCGTCCGGGCGGATAGACGACGAGCGGGCACAGGATTGAATCCCGAGCCCGCTCGCAGTCGGGTCACTGCTGGATTACGGTGTTTCGCTAGACGACTGTTCGTCCTGAGAACAGACGAAGCAGCAGAATAATCACCGCGACAACCAGCAGCACGTGAATGAAACCGCCCAGGGTGTAGGAACTCACCATTCCTAGCAGCCATAGAACCAAAAGAATCACAAATAGTGTCCAAAGCATGTTGTTTCCTCCTTGGTAAACCGCCAACCTGACTCGTGTGTTTTTTTCAGGCCGGTGTCTACCTCCATAGCAATTCGTGGACCAAACTCACCTGACGGGACAATGGCAACACACTAAATCCATAAGCCGCTATTTATTAATAAGTAACGCTTCGGTCTCCGGCCGGCAGGAGCACTCTCTTTGGCTCCATGTGGGCCGGGAAAAATTCCTCTGACAGTCAGTCTGTGGAGGTGTCCGTCAACACGAGGCAACGCAGCACCTCGGCGACGCTCCAGGCCTGTGCGACGCAACCGCGCGGAACGAACGGTTCTTCGGCGTCGAAAATTTCGCTGATGGATCCCACCCCGGCTTCGTGGAGATGAGGCATGAAGCCATCCAGGAATCGGCGTGCCGTTTGTTTGTCGCCCTGGTGCACCCGGAGCCACGCATCGATGAACGGCCCAATCAGCCAAGCCCACACCGTGCCTTGGTGATAGGCGGCATCCCGGGCACGCAGGTCGCCGTCGTACTTGAGCTTGTAGTCGCGTTCGTGCGGACCGAGGGAACGCAGGCCAACTGGTGTGAGCAGATTAGCGGTGACTGCATGGAGTACCGGCTTCCACCGTTGCGGCGCCAGCACCGGGTGGTTGAGGGAAAGGGCGAGGATCTGGTTGGGTCGCAGGCATGGATCATCGCCCGTCTCCCCATCCACCAGGTCAAACAGGTAGCCCTTTTCCTCGTTCCAAAACCGACGGTTGAAGGACTCGTAGGTCTTGTCCGCAGTCTCCCGCACCCGGCTCGCCGTGTGGGGCTGATCCGCTTCCTCGAGCCATTGCTCGAGCAGGCGCAATGCGTTGTACCAAAGCGCGTTGATTTCGACCGCCTTCCCGCGTCTCGGCGTCACGACCCAGTCCGCGACTTTCGCGTCCATCCATGTCAGCTGGTACCCCTCTTCCCCCTGCCGGATCAGCGAATCAGCGGGGTCCATCCCGATTCCGAACCGGGTTCCGTTGAGGTGGTGCTCGAAGATATCCAGGAGCTTGGGAAGCAGGATACGAAGAGTATGCTGGTCGCCGGACGCCTTGATGTACCTATCCAGCGCGTGGAAATACCAGAATGTCGCATCGGCTGTGTGGTACAGGCCTTCGCGCTCTCCCTCGGGGAACATGTTTGGTATCAGCCCATACTTAATGTAATGCGCGAAGGTCCGGAGGATGTACCCGGCCTCGGCCTGGCGGCCGGTCGTGAGAGTCAACCCTTCCAGGCTGATCATGGTGTCCCGGCCCCAGTCGGTGAACCAATGGTATCCCGCGATCACCGTGCGGAACTCGTCTCCGGAAGCCCGGGCACGAGCGACGTCCGCCAGCCTGGTGTTCGGGGCAATAATGAACTGATCGGCCGCGAGCACCAATTGGGCCGCGGCGCCTCCGCGCGCTCGTGGGTCGGCGGTATCCAACAGGCGCCGTCGCCGCTCTTGCTCCGCTGCATCCGCTTCACCGGGCTCCAGAGCCAGGATGGTATCCCACTCCTCGGTCGAGGCCACAACGGTGGCTTGATCGCCTTTCTCCATGTTGAAACGGAAGTAGCCGGGGGTCCAAAGCGATCCCTTCGACTCATAGCCACGGCTGTATTCGGTACGGTAGAAGACTTCTTCGAACCGTCCGCCGTCCAAGATGAAAGCACCGGTTCGAAAACGGGACGCGAGGCGAAGCGGCGGTAGTATTCCGGCCTCCCGGTATTCCGGGTGAGTATCGCGCGAGCAGACCTCCATTCGGTCTCCGTCGGCGATCACCCGGTATGGAGTGGAGAGGGGCGAATCGACCTTCGATTCGTGCGGTCGAAAGTGAAGATACGGCCGCAGCCGCAGGCGGAGTACCCCCTTCCCTTCAACTAAGGAATAGGAGATATGCGCGGTATTCTGCCGATACGGGAGCACAAGCCTCTTCTCGAGTACGAAATCCCCGATTTCGAATCTCCAGACGGGTGTTCCCATCTCCAGTCGAAACTCGGTGAGATACCGCAGCCAATCGAGCGTGAGGGGATCCCCAGGGTGTTCCTGGCCGCTCAGTCGGACGACGCGTCCGCCGGGCAGCCGGGTCTCTTCTGACAGTTGCGTCAGCATCACCATGCGGCCAAGCGGAGCAGGCAGGGCGGCCACGAGCAAGCCGTGATACCGTCGCGTGCATACACCCGAAACCGAGCCGGAGGCATAGCCGCCGAGTCCGTTGGTAACCAGCCACTCACGGCTTACCAGCGCATCTTTATGGCTTTCGTCGGCCGGATCCCACGGTACTGCGTAGACCCATGGCATCTGATCGATGACTTTAGTCTCTATCATTCCGGTCCTTCCCCCTTACTGCCTTGAGGGCGAGTGCCGCGTGGCCGGAAATCCGGACCTTCTCAATCCCGTCGAAGGGCAGGACCCCCGTCCCCCCGTACGCCGGATCGTCACTCGACCACACCATTTCCCAACCTGAACCTTCGGGTGGTGCAAGCAGTGGCTCAGGGGCCGGCTTGAGCTCCAGATCCCTTTCCAAATTCACAATCAGCAGCCGGTCGTCTCCGTCTTCGCCAAAAAAGCGGATCAAAAAAGACTCGGGTCCGAGCACCGAGCCGAACACACGGTCGTTCCTCTGTTGGCGGAAGACGGGGTCTCTCATTCGAAGGCCCAAAAGATCCCGGTGCAGGCGGTAAAAGGGAGTTTCGGCGTTCCGGTCTTCCGCGGTCAGCTTGCATTGCTCGAATGTCGCCACATCGCATGGATCGGCGACGGCTTCCTGAGCTTCCGGACTGGACAGGTTCTTGAATTGAGCAAGAAACTCCAGCCGTCCCTTCCGGACGCTCTCGCCGAGTTCGCCGTCAAAATCGGCGAAATACTGAAAGCGCCTTGAAAGACCGAACTCCTGGCCTTGGAACAACATGGGCGTCGGCGGGGACAAAAGAAGCAGGGCAGTCATGGCGCGGTAGCGGCCAGGGCTCGTCAGATTGTGCACCCTTTGGCCGAAACTCGAGTTCGCAAGCTGATCATGGTTCTCGATGAAGGTTACAAAGCGGGATGCCGGCAGGTCGAGGGCCGGACTTCCACGCCTCTTCCCTTGCCAGACATAGTACTGACCCTGGTAGAGGTAACCCCAGCGAAGCGCGGAAATCAGCTCCTGCGGAGTTCCACGGTAATCCGTGAAGTAGGCCTCCCGCCGGCCAGTCAGCGTCACACGGGCGGTGTGGTGAAAGTCGTCGTTCCACAGTGCGTCCAGGCCATAACCACCTTGGGACAGCGGTCTGACGAGGCGGACCTCCTGCGGTTCATTTTCTCCGACGATCAGCGTCGGTTTCCCACCGGCCCGTTTGCGCACTTCCCGGGTGATGTCCGCAATGATGTGGGTATCCGAACTGTCGTAGATATTCTGCGTGGCGTCCAACCGCAGACCATCAAGGTGGAATTCTTCAATCCAATAGCCGGCGTTCTGAACAAAGAACTCCCGAACCGGGGCAGCATTGGGGCCGTCGTAGTTGATCGCTTTTCCCCAATCGGTCGTGTATCGATCGCTGAAGTAATCTTCCGAGTACGAAGTGAGGCAGTTCCCGAGAGGACCTACGTGATTGTAGACGACGTCGAGGATGACCCCGAGGCCGGCGCCGTGTGCCCGATCAACGAACCGCCGGAAATCATCCGGGGTACCGTAAAGCCGCGTCGGAGCGAACATAAAGACCCCGTCGTAGCCCCAGCCAAACCGGCCGGGGAATTCGGCCACCGGCATCATCTCCACAACCGTGACTCCCAGCTCGGCGAGATCTTTGAGATGGCGTGTGGCCGCATCCCAGGTGCCTTCCTCGGTGAATGTTCCTACGTGCATCTCGTAGAGCACCTGCCCTTCGGGGCGCACGCCCGCCCATTCGTGGTCCGTCCAACGAAAGAGCGCCGGATCAACGACCTGCGAAGGCCCTTCGATACCGGCCGGCTGCATTCGCGAGACCGGGTCAGGGCAAAGCAGGTCCCGTGACATCCGATAACGGTACAGGGTGCCGTCGCCTGCCTCTTCGACACACCCGGTGAAATACCCATCGTCCTCGCTCTCGAGTGCCCATGTCTTTTTCCTGCCCTGGGCGCCTGGCCCTCCTTCCAGGACCACGTCGACTCTCTTGTGCCGGGGAGCCCATACGCGAAAATGAACCCCTTCCGGTTGGACCTCCGCACCAATGGGCAGTCGGCGTCCCCGAGCAACTCTCTTCATGTGTTCTCTGTGTGAGTCGTCTTCTGCGGTTTGTAGAAAAAGGCCCTGAGAACCATCATAGCTGCCCGTCACAACAAAGCAAAGGGCGGCGCCGCTCGGGGAGAGACTGGGAGACAAGGAGACAAGGAGAGGGGGAGACAAGTGGCAAGGGGCGAGTGGCGAGTGGCAAGTGGCAAGTGGCAAGGGGCGAGTGGCAAGTGGCAAGGGGCGAGGGGCAAGTGGCAAGGGGCGAGGGGAGGAGACAAGGAGAGGCATCACGATCACGAGCACGAGTCGAGCCGACCAATTAGCCCCGTCCGCGGCTTTTCCCCGCGGTCTTCTCTCGCTCGTGCTCGTAATCGGCTTTTTGCCTTTTCTCCTTGTCTCCTTGTCTCCCCGTCTCCTTGTCTCCCCGTCTCCTTGTCTCCCCGTCTCCTTGTCTCCCCA
>Ga0209077_1000242_pt1 | contig 14478 bp, 8 predicted proteins | sample PPLLak1March2015_FD_187247 | JGI IMG/M metagenome (GOLD analysis project Ga0209077, IMG submission 187247) | Freshwater sediment microbial communities from Prairie Pothole Lake near Jamestown, North Dakota, USA - PPLs Lake P7 Core (1) Depth... | ecosystem: Environmental > Aquatic > Freshwater >... | reverse complement strand
CGAGCGGACCAACCGTGAAAACGATGCTCGCGAACATCGCCAGGCCAAGGAGTCCTATCAGCGCCGCGACGACGAAAGAGCTTGCTCAACGGTCAAACCTGACAGCGTTAACACGCGGCATACATCAATCACGGCAAGGTAGGACAAAGAGCGAGGCACTTCGTGAAGTGGATAGCAGCAGCTTTGGCGCTGCAATAGGCGATCTGATTGGTTCGAACAATCAGACCAGCGATCGATCTAATGTTCACGATCCGTCCCTGACGTCGCGGATCATGCGTTGAATCGCTGCCTGGGAGCACGGGAAGACGCCTTTGGAATCAACATCAAACGGTTCGTCCCAGGCCTCCTCCCGCAATTCCGCAGTAGGACCGTGACTGAACGCCGCGGCGTTGTTGACCAAAAGCCAGAGGGGCCGAGCTCGCTTTCCACGCGGCTCATCATGACATCGACTTCCGCCTTGGGGCATACGCTCGCCGGAACCTAGCAGGCGCGAAAGCCATCGGCTCGCAGGCGTTCGGCCATCTGATCCGCCGCCTCGGCGTTCCCGTCATTGACGAGGGAGCAGAGCTTCAATCGATGATGTTACCTGTCCAAAGCTCTTTCAGAAAGAGAGCCGGCGGTATGATCTCGGCGCCGTCATCGGCTTTCCGCCGCATCTTCTCTCCACAAATCACAAGCTTCCTCTTGAGCGGCACTTCTTCAGAGAGCGCGCTCAGGCCCTTGTAGTCGCGCGGCGACACCCGACTCTTTGCTTTTACCTTCAGAGGGCCAGCTTACTCGCGCAAAGTGGTGGGTTGGGCGTTGGAGCGAACCCTGGCCAGCCGGTTACCGCTCGCGGCCTTGGAGGATGCCATCGCGCGGCGACAGCCGCCGCCAGGCTTAGTGCACCATTCGGATCGCGGTTTTCAGTATGCCTGTAGCGCGTATGTGAGCATCTTGAGAAAGCACCAGATGCTGGCGGAGAGGTTTAGAACGCGAACATGGGGTCAAGAATCGATCCTAAGCGCCTCTGGAGAGCCTCGTAATCGGATAACCGACTGATCAGATGTGACTTGCTCAGGTCCGACCCCCAGGCGACTACGCCTCAAGTGTGCGAATGGCCTCATCTACAAAGTGTCCGAAACCAATTCGTTGCTTCATATAAAGAAGTTCTCGAAATGGGTTAAGAAGACTCGATGAAGCGGAGTCCAGAGAAGAGGCGGGACATGAGGGTGAACGAAGGACTTTGGTGAAGGCATTGGCGAGCGAGTAACGGAATACGGATGAAAGCACAGGATCGATCCTGGACCGACTCGCGCAAGCCGCCGGTTACGCGCGCCGCTAGGCGGCTCGGCTCTTGCGCGATCAGGGACGACGGGGAGGTGGTAAGGCAGGTGTGCAGGTGGAGGGAGTGATCGACATCAAGATGCGGCGGCTTTATGGCGAGGATGCTGCCAAGGGGGCTGCAGAGACATTGGGAGATGCTGAAGCTGGCGGAGAGGTTTAGAACGCGAACATGGGGTCAAGAATGAAAGCGTTTAGCTTGGGTTTCGAGCCCGACCCCCGGGGCGGGCGAAGCTTTGGAGTGCGGCGGCAACGAGAGGCCGATGTCTTATCAGGCCTCGAGGCGACGCCGCTTTGGCCGTGCGAGATTGCGCCTGATCGAGCGGCCGCACGAGCGAAATGGTGGAATCACGCAGTCCCGGTCACGCGAAATCTCGCATGGTGAAAGCGGCGTCGTCAGGACTCCTGGTAAAGCACCGGAGTTCTTCTGCCGCCGCACTCCAAAGCTTCGCCTGCCAGGGCAGCCCACTGGCAGCTTGAGCTAAACGCTTTCCGAATCAAACCCGTTTTTGCGTTGTAAGGCAACTTTTTACCCCTTCAAAACGGCGCTGCACCCGTTGGTGGAGTGAGGACATCGGACCAGAGACGACTAATGGGACAGCAGAGATTCTCGCCGGGCGCAAAGAATCTCCGATGGATGATTCGGGGACAGCTCCCACAATCGCGCTGTTCAGCGGCCTTCGAATCCCGCGAACGCTTCTTGAACAATCTCTTCAACCGCGGCAACTTCTTGATCAGTCAACTTGGCGAATTCATTTTCGCGACGTTCTTTCCCGAGTTTGCCGCTGTTTTTGCGGATGAACATTACGAGATCCTCGGCGAGGCGGTCGGGCATCTCCACGTACTCCATAATTCGCCGCATCGCCTCGTCGTGCCGCCGTAGGTAGTCGATCTCCTTAGGCAGATCTTCGTTGATAGTCTGCTCGACGCAGCCGTACAAGAATTCCGCATTGTCCGTACAGTCAAAGTAGCGGTACAGATCGGCCGTGTCATTCAGAACGTCCACATTCCGCTGGGGTGTCGGACGCCACTCGATGAAGTTCATCAGCGGCGAGGAATGGGCCTGTAGGCTCTCGCGGTACTTGTCGATTCTCGTGAGCATTACGGAAGAAACGGGAAACACAATGCCGGGCGGCGTGAACTTGCGCTCCATGAGTACGTGATGAATGAGACAGCGATGAAGCCTGCCGTTGCCGTCCTGAAACGGATGTATGTACACGAAGCCAAAGGCGGTTGCCGCCGCTTTGAGGACCGGGTCAAGCCCCGAGTCACGCATGCGATCGTTCGCCTCGATCATCCCGGTCATCAGGTCATTGAGATCTTGAGCGCGGGCACCGATGAACTCGGGCAAGGGATCTCCCCGGTCGTCTCGCTGCCCGACAAATACTCCGTCCGTCCTCAGCCCGGGTTGGATGAAACGCCTGTCCTCGACCAGGACACCGTGCAATCGGACCATTTCCTCAAGTGTTAACGGAACTCTTCCCGCCTGGACGACCGCTCGCCCCCAACGCTCCAGTCGACCACGCGGCGGACGTTCTCCTTCGATGGCAAAACTGGCACGGCTGTCGGCAAGCAGAAAGAAGCTGGCTGCGCGCGCGACAACATTGGCCCCCGTCCGGCCGACGATCTCGGTAGCCTTCTCTCCAAGCCGTCTTTCAATGAATGCCTTCAAACGGTCCGTGCGCCTAATCACAGGCGAGAACCGTGCCGTTCCGAGCAGGTTCTCTCGGACCTTGTGGCGACGTGAAGACTTAGGTGCACCAATGAAGTAGGCTTCCGGGTCGAGAAGATCGATAGCGGTCAGCGTGGCCGCGAGTTCTGGAACGTCCAACGTACGCCCGGTCAACAACTCGTAGAACATCCACGCACGACGGTTCGGTACTCCAGTAGGCGCAGAGCGCACGAACTGCTGAACGGCGTTTGCGGACGCCCCTTCAAAGACCTGCTTCAGGATCAGCAGATCGATGGGCTCGTGTCGCAGAGCGAAGCTCAAATGTGCCGCAAAATCCTCCCCAGGCCAATACCGTTTATCAAAAACGGACCACTCTGCTTCCTGCCGCCGGCTTCCGCGAATGTGCCGCTCGGAAACCACACTCGGCTGCCTGACCGGGGCCTGCACGTTCAGAGCGCGAACGAGAGCCGCCCAACCAGACAACCTGGCGCCGGGCGGTGCTGTCTTCTCCTGGAACACTTGAACGGGACTCGTGTCGATCCGCAATGTCGAAAACCTTCTCAGTAAGGTCGAACAACGCCAGAACCTGCACTTCTTGGTCGAAACACAGTGTAACTGGCGGACCGGTCGAAATTCAATAGAGGGCGTCGAAAATTGCTCTGAATTTTAGTTCCACGTCGAAAATCACCCTGTAATACCGCAGAGGATAGCTAAGAATGAGAGGAGGACAGCAGGTCCCGTCTTCAACACCACCTTCCGGAAGCGCGGTTTCCAAGCGAGCGTCTCAGCCGTTACTCATCTCTGAGCACGACGTTCGGGTCTAGCCGCGATGCGCGCCACGCCGGGAGCCAACTGGCGACCACCGCCACGGCCGTAATCGTCGCGATCACAAAGGCGATCGTCACGGTATCTGTCGGTTGGACACCAAACAGCAGGGACGCAATCAGCCGATTTACGGCAAACGCGCCTGCAAGGCCAATGGTGACACCCATCGCCGTGACCTGAATTCCTTGCTTCATGATCTGTGTGAGCACGTGGGAGCGAGCTGCACCGAGGGCGACCCGAATGCCGATCTCGCGCCGGCGCTCTGTCACCATGTAGGAGAGCACACCGTAAGTGCCGATGGCTGCCAGTAGCAGCGCCAGTCCGGCAAAAGCGCCCAATAGCTGCGCCAGGAGTCTCGGCCGGCGAATCGATTCGGCGAACACCGAATCCATGTCGCGAAGCCGCACGACGGGAACCGCGGCGTCCACTTCCCACACCACCCGCTCGATCGTCCCTGACAGTGCGGCCGGTGGCAGCGTCGTCCGCATCACTACATTCATACTCGGCGGAGAGACACTGTGCTGATCAAGGGATACGTAAAGTTCAGTTCCTGCCGGGCGCTCCACCCCGCGCTGCCTGACGTCCTTGACTACTCCGATCACCGTATGCAAGACATCATCGCTGGCGCCAAACGACCCACCCGGAGGCCGCAGACGCTGGCCAATCGGGTTCTGCTCCTTCCAGATCCTTTTCGCCAAAGTCTCATTGACGACGGCCACCTTGCCTTGCGATGCGTTGTCGGTTCGCTCGAAGCCGCGGCCGGCGACGATCGGGATACCCATCGTCCCGAAATAGTCGCCCATAACGAATTGGTAGTAGTCGATAATTTCAAAGGGCCTTCCATCGTCGGAGACATAGTTCTCGATAGGAGTAGCGATCGCATCTGGCGTTCGATTCGGCGGCAGACCCGACATGGCAGCCGTTCCCAGCACGCCCGGTACGGAGCGAAGCCTGTCGAGGACGCGTTGATATGCCTGCGCGCGTGTGTCGGGATCTGAATTCGCCATTGGCAATGTCATCGAGAACGTCACCAGCCGCGACCGGTCAAATCCTGCATCGATCCTCGTGAGGTTGTAGACTGTCTGAACCAGCAAACCCGCTCCGATAACCAGCATCACCGCGAAAGCGACTTGGGCTATCACGAGTCCACGACGGGCGTAATGATGCCAGGCGCCGCTGGCACCCCTTGTGCCCTCCTTGAGCGCAGTCACCATGCTACTCGTTCGCCGGCGCCCGAGCGACACGAACCCGAAAAGCAGGGCCGCCCCAGTGGAGAGGCCGAGGGCAACCAGCAAAACGGGCAAATCGATCGTAAGCTCACTCGTTCGTGGGACGCTAGCCGGGTAAGCACGGATCAGCGCCCGCACGCCAGCGCTGGCTAGCCACAGACCCAGAATGCCACCGGCTCCGGACATCACCGCACCTTCGGTTACCGACTGCCGGAGCAGCCGGCCGCGGCTGGCGCCGAGAGCGGCGCGCAGTACAAATTCACGTCTGCGTGACCCGGCGCGAGCAATCACCAAGTTTGCAAGATTCGCGCAGACGATGAGCAGCACGAATCCCGCGGCGGCCTGCAGAACCCAGATCGGGCGGCTGGCATTCCCAACGATCGCGTCCTTTAACGCCCGCAATTGGAGGGTGTGGTCTACCGCGCGCAGGGGACGGTTCGTGGGGACATGGCCTTTCGTGCCGACACGCTCGCCCCAGTCTTCGACGAATGCGCTCAGCTCCGTCTGTGCCGCCTCGAAGGTGACGCCGTCTTTCAGTCGCGCAATGACGTGTAGGACATGGGCCCCGCGTTGCAGAGCCGTATTCGAGTGAAGCCAGAGGGGCAACCAAACCTCGGTGTGGTTATCCATGACGTCGGCCCCGGGCGGCATAATGCCAACGATCTCGTGGGGGCGGCCCTCGATTTCCACCTTCTGTCCGACGAGCGGTCGTCGTCCAAACGCTGTTCGCCACAATTCGTGCGACAGAATCGCGATCGGTGGCGGTAGCGTCCCGGTCCAGCGGGCGGTTTCTTCGTCGTTGAAAAAGCGTCCCTGCTCCGGCTGAATACTGAGCGCCTTGAGCAAATGTGCATCGACGGAGATCGAGCGCACCCGCAGAGGTCGATCCCCTGCCGTGACGTTGACCTCGCCGGTTGTGTACGCCGCGCCGCCGGTCGAATAAGCGCCAACCGCCGCGAACGACTGGTTCATCTGGCGGAACTCCGTGTACTCTGGCGCAGAGAGCGCATTTCGGGTGCCCCCTATGGCCGGAGATTCTGCCGTCAGATACATCAGCTGATCGGGTTTCGGATACTCGAGGGGCCGCAGCAGCACTCCGTGCAAGATCGTGAAGATGGCAATGTTTGCTCCAATCCCAAGCGCCAGCGTTACGGCGACGACTCCTGTGAACCCAGGACTCTTCGCTAAAGACCGAATCGTGTAACGTACGTCTTGTACAAGATCCTCGAGAAAGTTTACACGGCGCATATCGCGACACTCCTCCTGAAACTGGCTTATCCCTCCGACGGTGCGCAAGGCTGACCTGTGGGCTTCGTCAGGCGCCATGCCAGACGCGATGTGTTCTTCGACGAGCTGCTCTAGATGAAAGCGAAATTCGGCTTCCAGCTCGGACTCAACTTCGCGGCGACGCAACAAAGAGCGCAAGCGGAGACGGGCTTTGTCCAGGGCGCGCATATCAGGCCTCGCGGATTACCAGATTGATTGCAGCCGAAAGGCGAGTCCAGCTTGCCAATTCCTTGTCCAGTTGCTTGCGGCCGGCGCTGGTGAGCGAATAGAACTTTGCCATGCGGCCCGTCTCTGCCAGGTGCCAGGCGGCCTTGATCCAGCCTTGCTGCTCGAGACGGTGGAGCGCCGGATAAAGGGAACCCTGCTGAACCTGAAGCGCCTCTCGCGAAACCTGCTGGATACGCTTGGCAATCGCCCAGCCGTGTTTGGGCTCGAGCGAGATTGTCTTGAGGATCAACAGGTCGAGCGTCCCTTGGATCAGATCCGTTGGCTTAGCCATAAACCTAGATTAACAACAAGTGTTGACGATCTACAACAAATAGTCAGCCGAGTATTGGAGGCGAGTTCGAGTCATGGAAGGTGAGTTTGACAGTTGGCCCCTGTCGAACGTTAGTAACCAGCGCAGGTCGGAAGCACGCGAGACACGTCCCGCTTGTGCGTCGAACACTCGGGTACACGATCCCGCCGGACCCTGACAACAGCAATTCTCTGGCCAGCATCTGAGAGCTGACGTAGCTGTCCGGGTCCAGGCACGTGACGTACGCCGCGTCGCCCCGGATGTCGTGAAGGTCAGCTCGAAAGTCAGCCAGGTAATCATCGAACGTAAAGATTTCCGGTTCATTCCAATTGATCTCGCTGAGCTCCCGAGTCTTATGGAAAGCAACCTCGGCCACGGCGGTATCCGATTCGAACGCTGCGTACCACGCGCCTCGCTCGGGATCGTTAAAGCGACTGCCTAGGGGATGCGCATGCGTGAACGCCGCGTTTACGATTCGCGCGTAAGGAATCCCGAACAGAAGCTCGTGGATACTGATGCCGGGAAGCAGATTTGCTTCTCCCAGCAGTCGGTCATTGGTGGCGCCCTCCAACTCGAACAGGTCCCGCAGTTGATCCTCGTCATCGGCAAGGCTCGCTAACACGCTCTCGTCGCCGTAGCGGGATGGTATCAGCCGATGAGTATCATCCTGGCGAACCACTGTGATCCGGGGTGTCACCGGGCCCCTCGTCGCGCATCGAGGAGTTGTCGGACACGGATGAAGGCGGGGACTCCACCTTTGACGAGATACGTGAGAGGTGCTTCTCCTCCAAACATCGGATTCGAGTTGCCCAAACTAATCCACGCATTGGCCAGTTTGCGGCTGTAAAGGATGTTGAGAGCTTTGAAGATGCCGAGGAGCAAGGAGATTCGTGTGAGCTTGTCTTGGTCCAGGCTCTTCTTGCTGCCACGCTTCAGCTGGTAAAAGAAACCGTTAGAAACACCGCCCAGGAGCTGTCGAGCCGATTCATCACGCAGGTACCAGGCCTCTGCCAGCTTGAAGAACGCCGCAACGGCTGAACGGCTTAGCCGTTCCTGAACCTCCTTGCTCGAAAGGTCTATGGGGTTGTCCGCCGAAAAGCCCGCCAACGGCTCAGGGAGTGATGCCATGGAATCTTCCTCCAACTATGGAGTAATATACATCCATGGATGGAGCAAAGCAAGCCATGAAGATTGTGAGTTGATCACTTCGTGGCGGAGTAGGGCATGGGAATAGGGTGGGAATAGGGGACACTGCACTCTTCCTCCTGCACTTCTTCCTCACTTCCGACTGGAAGTGTACCGGGTGACGCCGCAGCGACGTGTGACAAAACAAGCGGGCTGATATATAACGAAAGCCGTCACCAAGGAACAGGAGAACGGGGCGGAATGAAAACGGGTTTCAGCGCAACCAGGAACTTACAGAGATACTTTCGGCTGACGGCGCAGGGGATTGCCATCATGCTCTGCATGGCCGGCCTCTGTGCGCAGGCGATCTACAAAGAGCAGCGGGCTCCGGCAACCGATTTTGCGGTCATGACTTGGGGTCCCACTCCGGCCGATCCTCACCAGCTCGAGTGGATGAAGCAAGCGGGGATCAATCTGGCAGGTTTCGCGAAAATCAAGGACCTGCCGGCTTTCGAGCAGGCGGGCCTACAGGTCTGGATCTCCGATCCCCGCATCAGCGGGTACGACTGGGAGAAACCGCTCGACGAAGCGGAAGTACGACGAAACGTCCAGGCTGTCGCCCGGGAAATAGGCAACAGCCGGGCCGTCATCGGCTTTGTTCTCAGGGACGAGCCTCATGCTCGGCTGATGCCGAACCTCGGAATGGTCGCCCGAATCATCCAGGAATACATGCCGGGCAAGTGGCCCTATGTGAACCTTTTCCCGGCCCGGGTGACGCCGGACAGGATGGGCGTGGAGACGTACGACAAGTACGTCCGCATGCTTGTTGACATCATCAAGCAGCCTTTTCTCAGTTACGACAACTACTCGCTGGTTGGCGGGCAGATGATGGACTCCTTCTTCACCAACCTGGAACAGGTTCGCCGTCTTTCCGTGGAGACCGGCACTCCCTTCTGGAACTGCGTCCTCTCGAATGCTCACTTCAACTACATGGAGAACACCGACGCCACGTACCACCTCCAGGCGTGGGCCACCATAGCTCACGGCGCGAAAGGGATTCAGTACTTCAGCTACTTCACGTGGTCAAACGGCAACTATCGGCTGGGACCGATCGACCAGTTTGGCAACAAGACCGCTTCGTGGGACATGATGCGAAGGATCAACAACCAGTTGCATGCGCTCGCTCCTACCCTAAGACGGTTGAAGAGCATCGGGGTATACCACTACCCGGACGTTCCTCCGGAATGCCGTCCTTTGAGCGAGAGCAATCTGGTTGAGGCCATCGAGATGACCCAACGGTACGTAGTGCCCCCTGTACAGGGTCGCTTCCTGGTCGGAGAACTGACCGACGAGACCGGGAAACCGTACGTCATGCTCGTGAACAAAGACCTGAACAACTCGTTCCGGTACAAGATACAGCTGAAGAAGAAGGACGCCGTGCTTCGACACATTTCGCAGTATTCGGGGCAGGAGGAACCGTTCGGGTTCGAAATGGACTGGATCGGCCCCGGAGCGGGACACCTGTTTCGAATTGAATAGACCTTCGGTCAAGCCGTTGTCCGTCGCACCGATGTGCGCCGGCCGCGAGGCGAAACGAGTCGGGTCAAAGCAACATGCTCACCGGGACAGCGTCGGTCCGACCCCAATGCGTCTTTCAGCGGAGTAAGCGGGTTCTGGCCGGGGGGTTGATTCGACCCGCTTACTCCATGTTCAACACCCTCCATCTGCCACGACCAGCCCGCATGCTGCAAATGTAGATGCCTCCCTGTACAATGCCAGGTCAGAATGAAATCCGCGCGTTGCCGAAATTCCTCGAGGAAAAGAGGAGAAGGAAAATGAAAGCTGCCCTGATCTGTCTCTCAACTATCGTCGCATTTGTCGCCGCCGTTAACGCGGGCGAGCTTCATGTGGCGATCAACGGTAACGACTCCAATTCCGGCACGAAGGAAGCGCCGTTCCGAACAATACAGCGGGCGGCAAACGTCGCCCAGCCCGGGGATACGATTACCGTGCACCAGGGCATTTACCGGGAGCGAATCGACCCTCCGCGAGGCGGCGAGTCCGATTCGAAAAGAGTCGTGTACCAGGCGGCGCCCGGCGAGAAAGCCGAGATCAGGGGCTCGGAAGTCGTTAAGGACTGGGTCAAGGTTCAAGAGCATGTCTGGAAACTGACTCTGCCCAATTCCTTTTTTGCCGACTTCAATCCTTACAACGATCTGATCCGCGGCGATTGGTTCAATCCCAAGGGTCGCAAGCATCACACCGGAGCGGTCTATTTGAACGGGGACTGGTTGGTAGAAGCAGCCAGTCTGGAAGATGTGTTGAGCTCCGCAGACAAACAATTCTGGTTCGGCGAGGTTGATCAGGAGAAAACTACGATCTGGGCACAGTTCAAAGGAATTGACCCTAACGGACAGGAGGTGGAAATCAATGTCCGCCGGACAGTGTTCTACCCGGACAAGACCGGCATAAATTACCTGACCGTCCGGGGCTTCGCGATGCGCCATGCAGCCACGAATTGGGCGCCGCCGACGGCCGAGCAGGTGGGCCTCATCGGGACGCATTGGAGCAAGGGCTGGATCATAGAGAATAACGTGATCAGCCACTCCGTCTGCTCGGGAATCGCGCTCGGGAAATATGGCGACCAGTACGACAACACGTCGGCCGATACCGCGGAGGGCTACGTAAAGACGATTGAACGAGCTCTCGAGAACGGCTGGAACAAGGAGACAATCGGGGGGCACATCGTCCGCAACAACACCATCTCCCATTGCGAGCAGGCTGGCATCGTCGGGAGCCTCGGGCCGATCTTCAGCGTCGTGACTGGTAACACCATCCACGACATTCATGTTCGAGGACTGTTTTCGGGCGCCGAAATGGCAGGTATCAAGTTCCACGCGGCCATCGACGTCGAAATCAGCGGCAACCATATCTACCGGACTGTCCGGGGACTTTGGCTCGACTGGATGGCGCAGGGCACACGGGTGTCTCGAAACCTTTTTGACGATAACAGGGCCGAGGATCTGTTCGTGGAAGTGGACCACGGTCCGTTCATCGTGGACAACAACCTTCTGCTTTCCCGCACCAGCCTCTTGGACATGTCCGAGGGCGGGGCCTATGTTCACAATCTGATCGCCGGCAGAATCGTCAGCCGGCCGGAACCCAACCGCGCCACGCCTTACCATCCGGCTCACACAACCACCGTCGCTGGATTGGTCAATATCAAGGGAGGCGACAACCGTTTCTACAACAATATGTTTGTAGGGGTTGGCGATTCCTCCGCAGACGCGACCGGCAAAGACAAGGACAAGGACTATTCAGCCGGACACGGCCTTTGGGTTTATGACGCTCGAGAGTTCCCGCTTTTCACCGGCGGAAACGTCTATTACCGAGGCGCCCGGCCCTATCGCCAGGAATCAGCGCCCGTCCTGCAGACCGGATCCGACCCTCAGGTGAAACTCGTAGTGGAAGGCGACCAAGCGCATCTGCACCTGACCCTTGGCGATACCTTAAGTCAAGCCAGGCAGGCGAGCGCCAAGCTGGTCACCACCGAGATGCTCGGGAAGGCGTTGATTCCGGGTCTCCCTTACGTGAACCCAGACGGTTCCTCACTGAGAATCGACACGGATTACTTCGGCAGGCCACGAAATCAAGAGACCCCAACCCCCGGACCCTTTGAGCAACCGGGGGCCGGCGCGGTGGTCTTGAAAGTCTGGTGAGGGAAGTTGCCCCGGTCGGCTTCGCCTGATTCACGCCATATCGATGGATCAGGCACCGGTGGACGGGAACCGGTCACCGCGCCCCAGCATTGACCAGCATTGGGTCCGACCCAATTACCTCAATGGAATAAATTCGGGGACAGTCTCTTTCCCCCTTTGCGTGGTCCAATAGCGCGGCCGCGCAAAGGGGGAAAGAGGTGTCCGAATTTCGTCCCCGAATTTCCCCGAATTTCCAAACATGGCGTCACCTTGCCTGTGATTCAACGCTTTCCGGAACTAAAATTCTGCTAAAAATCCACAGTTCAAAAAGTCTTGTCCCTCGCCAGCTAACTGCCATATTATTCGCACTTGGAGAATCACCCGTGACTTTTTGGAGCCTGTGCAGACGTCTTGATGCGGCCCGACCCTTCTTGTTCGGACTGGCGTTGTGGCTTTCTTCCTTCTCGCTCGCAGCCGAAAGGAACTACTGGACCGCTCTGGATCCGGCCCGCCTACGATCGACCAGTCTTGCGGCGGACCCCTTCAACAGCTCCGAGGTATACGCGGCCGGGCCGATAGGCGTTTGCAGGACTACGGACCGGGGGCACACCTGGCAATCGTGCAGTTACGGCCTCCGCGGACCAGTCACGGCACTTGCGGCCCACCCGACCAGTCCGGGTTCCTTCTACGCCGCCACCTATAGCGGAGTCTTCCGGACGACTGACGGCGGCGCACGCTGGGCTCCAGTAGGCGGAATCGAGGACCGTCGATTGGAAGACATCGAGATCGATCCCCAGGATCCCCGCAACCTTTATGCGATCGCAGGCGGCCTCGACTCCGCATTGCTAAAAAGCACCGATGGAGGTTTGTCCTGGAGCCCCCTGACAGTGCCGATGTCTGCGGCGGGGCCCGTGTATCCAATCCGTATCGCCGTCCATCCACAAGACTCGCAGTTGCTGCTGCTCGCTGCATGGCAGGGGCTGTTTCGAAGCACCGACGCGGGGACCACCTGGAGCTCGGTAGGGACCTGGCAGGATAACCGTCCCCTCGTCTTTGCATTTGACCGCTCGGACGCAAGCAGGATCTACGCCGGAGCTAACCGGTACGTCTGGATCAGCACGGACAGGGGCGAAACCTGGCGGCAGACAGGGGACGAGTCAATGCAAGGCATTTCGGCCATTGCAGTCGACCCGAGCAATCCATCGAACTTATATCTCAGCCTGGCGAGCAGTCTCGTATCGGAAGGCCATCTACGAAAGAGCACCGACCGTGGAGAAACCTGGGCGCCGCTGCTTGCGGGAAGCCCCTGGGGAGCCGTTCGAGACCTGCTTGTCGACAGAAGCACACCGTCCCGGCTCTGGTTCGCAACGGACGACGGGCTTCTCCTAAGCGAAGACGCAGCCGTCTCCTGGAAGCCGACCACAGAGGGCGCTTCTGAATCGGGTCTCTACAACTTCACTGTTGATCCGTCCGATTCCCGGACCATTTACGCGGCCAATTCGTCCGGCCTCGTCCGAAGCTAGGATGGAGGGATCTCGTGGAGCCCGATCAATTCCTACAATGCGCTGGAATACACTGCCCCTACAGTGATTGCCGTCGAACCAGGGAATTCCGACGTCATTTACGTGGCGGGATCGCAGGTGATCTACCGGACCGACGATAGGGGGGCAACCTGGGAAGTGGTCGCGGGCATACGTGCGCATCAAATTCTGATCAATCCCGCGAACCCCCGACATCTTTACATTCTGGACATCTCTAACACGCTGAAACGGAGCACGGACCGCGGTGAGATCTGGATAACGAGCAAGTTGAACGTCTCTGCAGTCGCCTTTGATCCAACGGTCAGCAGCCTGGTATACGCAACCGGCCCGGACGGCATTTACCGGAGCGCGGACTCCGGGCTGATCTGGACTTACATCGAAGCGTCGTACGGGATCGGATACCCTACGCATCTGCTGGTTGATCCGTCCGATTCGTCGTCCTTGTTGGCCGGAACAGTGAACAAGTCCGGCGACGCCGAGATCTGGGCCGGCGCTGACCGGGGGGACAGTTGGACCCGCCGGGTAGTGTTCCCCAGAGGACAGATTCACCGCCTGGTTGCCGATCCACGCTCGCCTCTGGTCCTGTACGCCTCGCTCAATCAAGGCTTCTCGCGTAGCGCTGACGGTGGAAGAACCTGGGTTCTCTTGGATCACGGGGCGGCTTCGGGCGATCCGGAGGAGCGGTGCTACCCGGGACTGTTCGCCTTCGATACGGAAAACCCCTGGCGGTTGCTAGCCCCCTCGTCGAGAGGGCTCTACGAGTTTCTCGTCGCGCCTTCGATCAATTTTCCCTGGGCGGCGTCTGACGGGGTATGCTCGACCGGGTTAACGTTCGTTAATCTATCCAACGATCCGCTCCAGATTCGCCTTGAAGCACGCGAAGCCGACGGGAACCTCGCGTCCGGCCCGGGAATTCAGAACCCCATGACGCTGAACCTCGATCGCGGCGAGCAGACGGCGGCGCAACTCGACGAGTTGTTCGGCCCGCTTTCGGGCAAGGATTTCCAGGGGTGGGTGAGAGCTTTTATCGATCACGAACCGGCGCCCTCGTTCTTTTCTGTCTTCAGCCCGGATCTGCAGGTGCTTGACACGATAGACGCCGGCCAGACACTTCGCCCCTTCGCCTTCTTCCCGATTATCCATGAAAGCGGAAACACTCTAATCAACCTCGTTAATCCTCACCCGCGTGCGGCTTTGGCTCAAATCCAACTCATCGGCGACGACGGCATTACCCGGAAGGAAATCACTCGCATCATACCCG
>Ga0209077_1000240_pt1 | contig 14581 bp, 7 predicted proteins | sample PPLLak1March2015_FD_187247 | JGI IMG/M metagenome (GOLD analysis project Ga0209077, IMG submission 187247) | Freshwater sediment microbial communities from Prairie Pothole Lake near Jamestown, North Dakota, USA - PPLs Lake P7 Core (1) Depth... | ecosystem: Environmental > Aquatic > Freshwater >... | reverse complement strand
GTTGTTCGATCTGCTGCGATCTCCGAGAACGCCGGGCAAGATGCCCGGCGGGCGGGCAGGATGCCCGCGAACCCAGTGCGGACGGGACGTCCGCGCTCCAGAAGGCCGTCGCCGAAATACGTATAAGGAGCCACCTCTGCCACCTCTGCCGCCCACTCCAAAACGAACCGTCACCTGTTGCCCGCCGCGTTTCCGATGGCTTTCAGCTGGACGATAAATGGGTCCGGGATCAGGCCGTTGATTCCGACAGGTATGTCCCAGGTGACGACGCCCTGCTCTCGCCAGACGACGTGGCTGAACGCGACGGCCTGCTCGGTCGTGAAGCGCGGTTCTCCCATTCCCCATGTCCGACCGAGGTAACTTAGAACCTGAATTTGCCTGCCGTCCAGAATTCCCCCTTCTGCCCGGCGGATCTCCAGCCGCTCCGGGTTGCTGATCTCACCGGCGGTGTAATCCTCCTCGGGCGTCATGGATATGAGGCGGGGCACGACTCCGGGGTTGAAAGCGAGGGCGCTGTTCGGGTTGCCCGCCCGCGCGGCTGCCGCAAAGCTGGAGAAGTTTGGCGGTTGCGGCGACCGGTACATGGTATTCGGCCAGTAGCAGCCGTCAAACCACCACCCGGCGATTTTCTCTCCGAAACGGCTGGACCAGTCGCTGATGATCTCCTGCCATTTGACCTGGAACTCCCTGTTCGGATGCATGCCGTTTTGCCACCGGAGAGCCTCTCGGGCGGCTCGATCGCCAGCAGGCGCGCCTGCCGGCAGGTACACGATCAGCTTGATCCCCCGCTTACTCAACGCGACCGACATATCGGAGACCAGGTCTCGCCGCGAACACCGGCTTGGTTTTACGCCGACGAGTCGATCATACGTTTCGTTCGGTGCCAGGTAGTAACCCGAGTTCTGGCCGATTGTGAGGATGTGGTAGCCGGCGCCGACCGACTCGAGCTGCTCGGCAAGTGCCTCGACGTCGAAGGCATCGACCATCTTGTTCCACTGTTCGACGCTCATCGCGATGCTGTTCGTCCGAGCTTGCCAGTCAGCCAGGTAATGCGTCATCACTCCCCACCTGGCCTGCCTCATCCACGCGGTTCGCTCGGGAGACCGATCGTCTGCCCGAAGACCCGCGAGCGTGGTGACCATAAGAACAGGCAACAACATCAGGCGTTTGAACTGGCGGCTTGATCGCATCTCTGTCTCTCCGATTTGTGTTGTGGGTGGCGCATGCCGTGGATACTCAATCGAACCAAATCACCGGGTTACGGACTGGCAGGTTTCTCAGGACCTCCTCGACTTCAGGCGAGTGATCAAGCCGTCGCCAGGTGTCAAACCATCGCGGTTCTCCAAATCGCACCGAACCGAAAACCAGGAACGGATGGGCAACGGGCCAGTCGTCCCAGTACATCACGTCCTTCGGGTAGGGCCATTTGCTCTTGTCCGCGACATACGGGTAGAGGAACGCGATACCTTTCGGGAGGCTCTTGCCGTCCGGAGTCTCGAATGTCCACAGGTTGTCTGAATCATCGGAGAGGATCTGACAGACCATTGCCATCGCGTCCAGGTTGAAAAGCGAGTAACCGTAAGGCTTCGTCCTCCGGAGCTCGAGCGGGAAACTGCCATCAACGGCCATCTGGTCGGGAAGGAGGACCTTCTTGAAGCGGTCGCGGCAGAAGGACATTGTCTCCTTGTCGCCGGTCAATTTCGCAAACGACGCCACCTGCATCACCCAGCAGGTGCCGTGGTTGTTCTTCGCTTTCATCTCGTCTTGCCCATAGGAGTGGGTCCTGAGCCAGGTCACGTACTCGCGAAACCAGTCCTTGGCCGCAGAGAGAACCCGGCTGTCAGCGCCGGGGCTCCTTGCCATCACCAGGATCCCCTGGGCGACTTCCATCAGGTGGATGGTGTCGATGATGCCGATCCCTCTGCCCGTCACCCTCCCTTTGATCGCCTGGGCATACAAGAGCGATGGATTCATCTTGGTGGACGGATTGACGAACCAGGCGTCGATATGGGCGAAGGCGTGGCGAACGAACTTTTCGTCTCCGGTGATTTTATAGGCGGACGCCAGGCTTCCGACGACGCGGCTCAGGCGAACCATGGCTTTCCGGTGGGCAGCGAAATTGTCCGGGTTGGTCATCCCGTCGCGCTGGATGTACGGACCGTCCGGGTGATCGGGATCAGGCCACCAGTAGTCTCCCTCGGAATAGAAGTCATGTTCTCCGCCGGCACTTCGCGGGCAGACGGACGCAGTCACCGTTACGGGCTGTTGCTGCATCGCCCAGGAGGCCTCGGCCAGGATCTCCTGGCGTAACACTCCTACCAACCGGTCCTCGGCCTTCGTGTCTTGGCCCAGCGCGGCTGCAAGTGTCATCAAGAGAACAACCAGCTTCATTGCTTACCTCGCGTATGTCGATCCGACTTCCAAGTCGGACACTGGTTCGGACTCCCCCAGGTTCTTCTATTGCCTTTCCCCGTTGACCGCGATTTCGAACGTGCCTGCGTCGCGGTCAATCGTGACCGTGGTTCCATCCGCAAAAGTGCTGCGTTCCTTCCGGAATTTCTTATCCAGGAACTCGTGATTCGTGATCTCCAGCAAGGCAACTTTGCTGTGCAGCTTCTGAATCTCGAGCACGCGGGCGATATTGTCCTGGTTCCTTCCGACAGTGGGAAAGCCGCCGTTCAGGAGGCAGCGAAGGTAGTCCCCGGATCCGCCTTCGGGCGTCATGATCGCATCGTGATAAACCAGGGTATAGAGAGGTGCCGGGATGCATCCGCCCGCCCTGGCGTCCGACGCATAATCCACGTAAGGGACCACCCAGTCCGCGCCGGCCTCAGTTCCGACGATGCCGAGGTTGTTTCTAGCCCAGCGGAAACACTGGGCCTGATATTTTATGGATTCGGTGCGTGTCAGCGGGTGTTCGGGGTTGAAGTCTTCAGTGGGTGGGACATACCCGAAGACGTCGAGGTAGCTGCCCTGCATTTTGACGCCGTGGTCGAACATAACCTGGTAGTTCTTCACCAGGTGCTCCAAGGCAAAACGCATGTTCAGATAGGCCATCTTCCCGCCGTCCCAGTAATCCATGAAAGGAATCTGGCCTTCTTTCCAACCGCCGAATCTTGTCCCCGGGAACGCGGCCGGCTGGCTCGTGGCGTCTTCCTCGAAAGTGGCGAACTGAGGGTCGTACGAAGGAGCATCGACGTAGTAATCGCGATACTGATCGTGGAGGTTGTACATGTAACCGAGCTCTTTGCACGTATCCACCCATCGTTTCAGACCTTCCCAACCTCCGGCTACCGGTGATGGGGGCAGCACGTCCGGGTGCTGCCGGTCGTAGCCCATGTATGGCCAGCCCGCGAGCGTGACAAATGCCCGGTCGATCCCTTTGGCTTTCAGTTCGCGCAAGCGCTGGGCCAGTGTGTCGAAGGTCGCGAGGTTGTAGTTGCTGCCGGGTGTTTTGGGATCGAAGCGATGCGAGCCAGGCTTGTAGTTCCTCAATGCATGCTGGCGGATGTGCGGTGTCCCTACGAGCTGTGCCACCAGCGGTTCGCGCGCAATCTTCTCTTTGAGCGAGACAAACTGCCCGGTATCCATAACGTGCCGGCGATAACGCTTTGCCATGGCGACATAATTTGCCTTCGGCAGAAAGCACATGCGGACCGACCGCGGGTAACCGAGCTTTCCCAGCGAGGCCAGCCAGCGTGGCCCTATGACGGTCGGGCCACCGGCCGGATGAGAAAAGGTGTACGCGGCGTCATCGGGCGTCTGCACAATAACAACCATGGCCGATTCGCCCTTTTGAAAGCCCCACCAGGACATCGACCAGCATTCGATCAGGTTGCTCTGAATAACGCTCTTGTCCGCCGCGATCAGAGATTCCTGTCCGCTCGGGACATTTCGGTACGGGTGATATTCCTGGGGCCAGTCGCCGGGCAGCAGGTTGCCTCTGACGTGGTTGAGCGCGGTGTAATTCACACCACGGGCATCGACCGGTTGCGGCCATTCCAGTTGACGTACGGATGCCTCGCGCTCGATTGCCACAGCTTCGCAGACCAGTTCCTCATCCTTGCCTTCCAGGCAGACCGTCAGGCAGAGGGCCAGGTCGAGGTCTGATCCCGATTTGTCGCGAAAGCGGTCGAGGCGGACCTTCACACCGGTTCTCGCGCCGGTGTCATACGGAACGATCTCGACCTTGGCCGCGTCGGCGATGCGAAGGAAGAGGTCCTCGCCCCGCGAACGAACCAACACGTCATTCGCGGAAGACGGTCCGAGCATCCAGCTGACGGACCCGGCTTTCACCGTCATTGCCAGGCTCGACTCGTCCAGGGTTACCTGGTTCTTGCGCCCGGCGATCACCCAAGCTCCAGACGAGTGGGACACGACGACCTGTGGAGCGCCCCATTGATCGCGGGGAACGCGAGGGAGCTCCTCCGCGAATACGCAAGAGAGGAGACCGCCCAGAGCCACGATAGCCAAGGTGCATCGAAGATTCATGACACGCTCCTGTATAGGTAATCCCTCAAAACCGAATCGAGGCTGTTTCGCCATCGGGGATGTTGATCGGCGGAAGGGATTCTCCATTGTTGACAACGACTGTTAACGATAACAGTGTTTTGATTTGCCGGCAACGGGAAGTGATTTTTGCGGGCGTCTAGCCAAGGGGAGGGAAATCATGGCCAACATCAGGGCATCGTGGGGAATTACCGGGGCAATCGCGATTCTATCTATGCTGATTGTGCTCCGCGGGCTCGATGTCCCCGAGAATGCATCCATCCGCTGAGCCTGAATGGAGCGTAATCGCGATCGCAATGTCTCGACTTAGCGAATGACTGGTGGTCCGCTTACTCTCGCTCACTGCCGTTCGCTTTCGTGCGCGGCTCCATTCGATCTCGCCCTTCGCACGACATCAGCCCATAACAGGTCCGTCAATACCTGTGGGCCGAACGCACTTCTCCAACCTCATTCAACACCCTCGTCGCGAAGGTGTTGAATGAGGTTGGAAAGCGCGCTCGACCGGCGGTTTATTGACAGTTTTCAACGCCGAAGGCGTTGCGTAGCAAAGCCCGGGGTTGCCCGCGTTGTGTGCGGGAAACCCCGGGTTGACAGCGGGAAGGATCCAACCCTGTAAGGGTTGCGTAGCGCGGTATGCAACCCTTTCAGCATTGGCTGGACTATAAGAAGTCCGCAAATCGGACCGGGGAAGCATTAAAGACCCGCCAAACTCCCTCCATCCGCCCGCATCATCCTGCTTCAGTTCCAGGGACGACGGGAGCTTGAGCTCGCATCCCCTCCAGCCCGTCGTCTGGAACGTGAGCGTGTTGCTGTAGTGCCCACCCGCGTCGATCAACTGGAGACTTACGGTGGAGGTCCCGTGAGAGGCGTTCTCAACCTGTACATTCAGATGGAACGTTCCGGATGTTATTCCAGGTTTGTTGATAGTCGTGCCGGAGAACCTGTTGGTCGAGCACGTTACGCTGAAAACGACTGCGGCGCTCGCGGCAGCGTTGTTCGGGGTATAGATAATGTCGGCGTCCGGATCGCTGAAATCAAAGCTGACCGGCACCGTCGCGGTACTACCGTTCCACGTCACCGTCCCGACCGTGACGTTGGAGATCGTGGGCGCCGTCCCTCCCGATCCCGGCCCAACAATCGTCATCGTGAGCGTGTTGGAAGTCCCGCCCTTGCTCGTAACGGTAACCTGGCGGGCCCCGAGCGGCGCGCTTGCGCTCACGTCGAGATCGGCGGCGAGGTGCTTGTCAAAAGACGATTTGTTACTGATCGTGAGCCCGGTTGAAGGCGTAATAGTGAGGGTTGTGTCCCAGTCCATGTTGGTGCCAACGATGTTCAGCCGGTACTTGACGCCCTGCGTGGCATTGGCCGGCGACAGCGCGGTGATCGTCGGAGGCGGTGGAGTATTGACCGTGAACGGGAGTCCATTCGACGTCCCGCCCGGGGTATGGACCGAGATCGAGTAAGTTCCCGGGGTCGCCGAGGGGAAGAAATACAGGGTGGCCGTCATCTGGGTAGCGTTGGCGTTGATCTGAGAGTAAGTGGCAGAGACATAGGGCGTGAAGTCCACGGAATTGGCCCCGGACAGGTTCGTCCCGGTAATCGTAATGTCGGTGGATACCCCTAAGTTCGCGTTGTTGGGAGTCACCGAGGTGATCACGGGCACGGTACTGGGTACGGATGCCTCAACCGTGAGGGTGAGCGTGTTGGACGTCCCGTTCGCCGTCGTTACCGAGACTTGGCGTGCCCCGATCGTCGCCGTCGGACTGACCTGGAGAGTCGCGGAGACTAAGGTCCCCATAGCGAAAGGATCGGTCACGGTGATCCCGTCCGGAGGCGTGATAATGACGGTCACCTCCCCGTTGAGATTCGTGCCGAAGATCGTCAGGCCGGTCGTGTTCCCCTGGGTAACACTCGTCGGAGACAGAGACGTCATTGTCGGAGCGTTTTGAACAGCCGGGGGGTTGATCTGGAACGGCAACGTGTTCGATGTTCCGCCGGCGGTCTGGACGGCGATCGTGCGGCTCCCCGTCGTCGCCGCACTTGAGACGGTCACCGAGGCCGTCACCTGCGTCGCGGTCGAGTTGATTGAGCCGATGCTGACACCCTGGGCAGGATCGAAGATCACCGCAGAGGCGCCGGCCAGGTTGGTTCCGGCGATCGTGATCGTGGTCGTGGTTCCGGCGGTTGCGTTGTTAGGAGTCACGCTGCTGATCACCGGTGCGGGGACAACCGGCGGCGTGCCGTCTCCGTTCAACGTAACGTGCAGGGAGTACGTAAAGGTTGAGCCGCCCCGTTCAGTCCACTCTGTGACCTGCAGATAGTATGTCCCGTCGGCCGGCAGGGCGCGCTGAAGGAACGAGTTGTTATTGAAGCCGTTCTGATCGTTCGAGCACAACACGTTCCCGGCGCTGTCCATCAGGACGAGAACCGTATCCGCATCGGAGCCGAGCCCTCGAATGTCGGTGAGTGCGGTGAGGATGTCTCCTCGGCGGCCGCTGAAGCTGAAGTAATCCTGATCCGAGGAGTTCCCGATCACCCCGGTCACTCGGGCCGGCAGGGTAAGGGCGTTCGCATTGGTCCTCGAGTCGTTCGGCTCGGTTTCGGACGAACCTCCGGATACGAGATACGGACCGATGACAGGGCCGCTACTGATGGTCAGGGAGCCGAGTGCACCCTGTTCCAGCCGGAGCGCCAGCAGGCCAAATGACTCTTTGCAGAAAACGCTCACACTCCCGCTGAAGCTCGGGACGTCGGTGAAGAACGGCTCCTCGTTAATAAACTTGGCGAGGTGTTCCCCGGGTGCAAGCTGTACGGCTTTCAGATCTCGCAGGCTTCCGTCCTCGTTGATCAGCGCGACCACGAATTCCTGCGACTCGAACGGCAACCCGTCGATCACCGGCAGAGCCAGTGCAACACCGGTGTTAGTCTGCTTGGCCGGATTCACTTCGGCGGGGAACGAGAAGTGGGTGAACGGTGTTTGAGATGTCACCCCCAGCTGGGTCATGACAACCTCGTTATTCATCCAGCGAACGACCAGGGAGGAACGAATCGAAACACCAGATGGAGTTCTCAGCAAGGCATAGCCGGGGGTCGTGGCGCCCGGAAACGTGACCCGAACCGCTTCGGTAGCTCCGGGCGCTACATCGAAATTGAAAACGCTGCCCGAGCCCCGGTTGCTGGAGACGACGAGCGGCGTGCCCGGATTCGAAAAGAGCGCTACCCTGACCGCCGCGGTGGCGCTGTCCTGGTTCGTGACAAAGATGTCAGCAGACCAGCCTTCTCCAACTGCAAGCTGCGGAAATATGCTGTGGCGGTACTGGCTCTGGGCAAGCCCTGTGACAGCACAAAGAGTCACGAAGAGAACCGACAGGGTGACAACCGGCCAAAGGTGACGGATACGCATGGTACCTTCCTCCCCCCGACCGCCGATCAAGACTTCTGAAAGGTGGCTCAAAAAAGAACGCAGAAAAAGCGAGCCAAGGGTACCAGAGAAGCGGCCGGGTTACACGAAACTTTCGCGGGTTTGGCAGGATTTGAGTGAATTGGGTCGGTCAGCGAATTGCGGCATTCAGAGGTCGGCCCGGCCCTAAAGGTGTTCCGTTTTGGAGTGCGGCGGCAAAAGGAGTCCGACGTTTTTGGGGAGGACTCCTGACGACGCCGCTTTCCCCGTGCGAAATCTCGCATTTTGGGGTACTCGGGTTCCGCAGGATCGTGCATAGGGAAAAGCGGCGTCGCCAGGAATCCTGGTACGGCACCGGATTCCTTCTGCCGCCGCACTCCAAAACGGAGCATCGTGCCCCGGAGGCGCGTTTGGTCGGACCAAAAAGGGGCGACGGGCAGGCGAGGTTCGAAAGGGCAGGGAAGGTTTGTAGTCCCGGTGAAACCGTTGGCAACCTGCCGACCGATCGCTTCAGGAGGCTGGAAACGCCTCGCCCGACTTTTCCGACACCCTATGTCGTGCGCTCCTTCGATCGCGCCTGCGCCTAGAATCGACATCGCTTCGAGACCCGAATGGTTTATATTCTTGGCCGTGTCCTTGACCATACCCGGCTTACTGTCAATGCAGTGCGGGCGCCACCCCGATCAGCCCGCTGTTCTGGGCCTCGAACGCCCGGCCCTGGACTACGCACAACTGTACCGCTTCGTCGAGGAAACGACTGCCCGCCTCAACGCCCGGGGCATAAGCCGCGGCGATCGCATCGCTGTCGTGCTGCCGAATGGGCCGGCGATGGCGACGTGCTTTCTGGCAGGCTGCTCGGCCGCTACCTGCGCGCCGCTTAACCCCGGTTACCGAGCCAGCGAGTTCGAATTCTACCTGTCTGACCTAAAGGCAAAGGCACTCCTGGTTGAGGCCGGATCCGAATCGCCGTCGATCGGAGTGGCGGAGAAGCTGGGATTGCAGATCCTGAGAATCCGCCACGTTCCGGGCGGCAGAGCAGGGGAGTTTGTTGTCGAGTCGGAGGCGGAGGGTTGCGCGGAGGAACTGCAGAACCCGCTTACTCCGCTGGAACGCGCTGCGCGCGGGGCTCTGAAAACAGCAGGGCCTGTGTTCGCCGAGCCGGACGATGTCGCCCTTGTCCTTCATACCTCCGGCACCACATCCCGGCCCAAGCTGGTCCCGCTCACGCACGCGAACCTTTGCCAGTCGGCGGAAAACATCCGCAGGACGCTTGCCTTGACGCCCGGTGACCTGTGCATGAATGTGATGCCGCTGTTCCACATTCACGGCCTGATCGGTGCCCTGCTTTCTTGCTTGGCGGCAGGGGCCGCGGTGGCCTGTACGCCGGGATTTGTCGCCCCCGAGTTTTTCGCCTGGTTTTCGCGTTTCCGCCCCACCTGGTATAGCGCCGTACCAACGATCCACCAGGCGATTCTGGCCCGCGCTGCCGAGCACGCGGATGTGATTCGAAGCAGCAGGCTGCGATTTATCCGCTCCAGTTCGGCTCCGCTTCCACCCCAGACGATGGCTGCGCTCGAAAGCACCTTCGGTGTCCCGGTGATCGAGGCCTACGGGATGACCGAGGCATCGCACCAAATGGCGAGCAATCCATTGCCTCCCCGGCCTCGGAAGCCCGGTTCGGTCGGCCCTGCAGCCGGCCCGCAAATCGCGATCATGGATTCGGCGGGCAATTTGCTCGCTCCCGCGCAACAGGGCGAGGTGGTTATCCGGGGGCTCAACGTTACGGCTGCCTACGAGAACAATCCGAAGGCGAACCAGGAATCGTTCGCGAATGGGTGGTTTCGAACCGGAGACCAGGGTTGGCTGGACGAAGAGGGCTACCTGTTTCTGACCGGTCGGATCAAGGAAATCATCAATCGGGGCGGAGAAAAGATCTCTCCGCGCGAGGTGGACGAGGCGCTGCTGGAGCATCCGGCAATCGCGCAGGCGGTGGCGTTCGCCATCCCCGACGAGCGGCTTGGTGAGGAAGTCGGGGCAGCCGTGGTGCTGCGTCCCGGTGCCATTCTCTCGGAGCAGGAAGTACAGGAATTCGCGGCCACGCGCCTGGCCGATTTCAAGATCCCACGACGCGTGATCTTCCCTCCCGAGATTCCCAAAGGGCCGACGGGAAAGCCGCAACGCATCGGACTTGCGGCCCGGTTGGGCGTCGTGTCTCGGATCGCCGAAATCCAAGAGCGGCCCGCGGCCCGGCCTCCGGAAAGCGCGGTCGCGCGCCGGCTGGCGGGGATCTGGTCGCAGGTGCTCGGGACAGGCGATATCGGGCTCGACAGCGATTTTTTTGACCTGGGCGGCGATTCGATTCTCGCCGCCCAATTGATCGCCCGGGTCCGTGAAGAGTTCGCCTCCCGGCTCTCTCTTCCCCAGTTCTTTCGACTTCCCACGCTCGCCCGGATGGCTGAGTGGCTGGAGAGGCAAGGCCACGAAAGCTCGAAAGACGAGCCGTTGCCGATCACGAAAACAGAGAGCCTTAGCCTGTCTTTCTCGGAAGAGAGAATATGGTTTCTTGACGAATACGAACGGGATAAGTCGGTTTACGTCCGGTTTTCCGCTTTCCGCCTGTCCGGACCGCTGGATGGGGAAGCTCTTCGCCGTGCTGTCCGCGTCGTGCTATCCCGTCATGAAATCACACGAACAACCTACGCGAAGGAGCCCGAGCTCTGCGCGCTTGTCAACGCAGTCCCGGCGGATCTGGACGTCCCTCTGATCGATCTTTCTGCCCTCCCGGGCGATCAGCAGGATTCCGAGTTGCGACGACTGGCGCTCGAGGAATCACGGCGACCGTTTGACCTGAAGGGGGACCTGCTGCTGCGTGTCCGCCTGGTTCGTCTTGCCAAGCAGGAGCATGTTCTCCTCTTTGCCAGTCACCACATCGCGTTTGACGGATGGTCCGATACCGTGCTTTTTCGGGAGCTGGGCGAAGCTTACAGCGCGTTCACCGAGCACCGGGAGCCAGCCCCGCCGCTCCTCCCATTTCAGTACCGCGACTTGGCCCAATGGCAAAGGACCCGACTAGACCCGGACAGGAAGCGAAACCTCGTGGATTACTGGCTGGGCCAGCTGGACGGTCTTGCCCCCTTGCTTCCTCTGCCGCTCGATCACAACCGCCCTCCGCGCCAGACTTTCACCGGTGCGACCGAATTCCTGGATCTAGATTCCGGCCTGGTGCGCCAGCTGAAACAACTGAGCCGCAGACGGGGAGTCACTTTTTTTACCCCGCTGCTGGCGGCGTTCGGGGTTCTCCTTGGGCGTTATTCGGGAGTCGAGGATGTGGCAATCGGCACGCCGGTGGCCAATCGCCCGACTGCCGAGACAGAGAAACTGATCGGGTACTTCTCCAATACGCTGATCTTCCGGCTGAATCTGGAGGATGACCCGACCGGCCTGGATCTCCTCGACCGCACCCGGCAAACGGTTCTCGGCGCTCTGGATCATCAGGATCTGCCCTTCGAACTACTGGTCGAAACCCTGAACCCGACTCGCAGCTTGAGCTACCATCCCCTGGTCCAAGTCCTGTTCCAGCTCCGCAATCTCCCTGCCAGGACGCTCGCGCTCAAGGATATCCGAGCAAGCGAAGTGCGGTGGGACTTTGCGGTCTCTCCCTTTGATCTTGCTCTGGACCTCATTGAAACCGATGAGGGGGTCAGCTGCAGGGCGACCTACAACACCGATCTCTTCGAACGAGAGACAATCAGCCGCCTTCTCGGCCACTACCAGGTGCTCTTGCACTCGTTGGCCGACACTCCGGAGAAGCACTTGTCCGAGCTCCGCCTTCTGGATGACGGCGACCGCCACCGGCTGCTGGTTGAGTTCAACGCGACTGCCGCGCCCGGGGCTGATATTCCAGCCACCAGGCTTTTTGAGGAGATCGCTGCGAACCAGCCCGACCGCGTGGCAGTCAAAAATGGGCACAACCAGCTATCCTACGGAGAACTTAACCGTCGAGCCAACGTCCTCGCCCGGTACCTCCAGGCAAGGGGCCTTAAGCCAGGCGACCGGGTCGCGGCGTGGTTCGAACGCTCCCCCGAATCAGTCCTGTCGACCCTGGCTCTTTGGAAGCTGGGTGGCGTTTACGTCCCCCTCGACATCAACTACCCGTCTGAACGGTTGCGGTTCATGGTCGAGGATGCCGGTGCGTCGCTCCTGCTGACTGTTTCAGAACTTGCATCGAGCGCGCCGTCGGGGATTCCGAGTGTGTTGGTGGACAGCGCCCTCGGCGCAATCGATTCCTCCTCCGGGAATCTATGCTCCGAACCCGACTTGGATACTCCCGTGTACCTGATGTACACCTCGGGATCGACGGGCTGGCCCAAGGGAGTGCCCGTGCTTCATCGGGGTGTCGCGAATTTTGCATTCTGGTTACGCCAGGAGTTTGCGACGCGCAACACCGACGTGCTTCACGCGGCTTCGCTGACCTTCGACATGGCTGTTTTCGAGCTGCTTGTTGCCCTGGTAACTGGCGGGACGCTCTTGATCGTGAAGGACAGCGTTTGGACGAATCCCGCCGATCTCATCCGCGAGCTACATCGCGTCCGCCCGGGAGGTCTATCGGCGACGCCTTCGTACCTCCGGGTCCTTCTTGATTCAGGCGTGTTTCGCGAAACAGGCAATCTCCAGTGGGTACATTCCGGCGGGGAGACTCTTACTCCGGAGCTGGCCCGCCGCTTCCTGAACGAAACCAGCCTCGAACTCGTGAACATGTATGGGCCGACCGAGACGTCGATCCTAACTCACAGGTTCTGGGTGAAACGCGAGCACTACCGGACTGTGCCGATCGGCCGTCCAATTGCGAACACGACCGCTTATGTTCTTGGGCGCCGAAGAGAGCTGCTGCCAATCGGTGTGACCGGAGAGCTGTACATCGGGGGTCGAGGCGTTGCCCCGGGCTATGTGAACCGGCCGGATCTGACCGCCGAGCGTTTCCTTCCAAATCCATTCAGTGAGCAACCGGGCGAGAGGCTCTACAGGACCGGAGATCTTGCCCGTTTCCGGCCCGACGGCAACCTGGAATACCAGGGCCGGGTGGATCACCAGGTAAAGATCCGCGGTTACCGGATCGAGACTGCCGAGATCGAGACGGTGCTGATGCGGCATCCGATGCTGGCGCAGGCAGCAGTCCAGGCCCAGTCTTTCGGACCGGATGATGGTCGTCTGGTCGCATACGTGGCCAAGAAGAGCCGAACTGAACACGTGGATGAGCTTTCGCTGCGGGAATACCTGGAAGGAGTCTTGCCGCGGCACATGGTTCCGTCTCGTTTCGTTTTTCTTGACGAGTTGCCTCTAGCGAGCAATGGTAAGGTAGCCCGGAACAAACTGGCTCCGATTCCGCTATCGGCAAAGAGCCAGCCACGAGCAGCGCGCCCGCCTGCTGACCGGACCGAGGCGGGGCTCACGAGGTTGTGGGAGGAGCTTCTAAAGGTCGGCTCCGTCGGCGTCGACGACAACTTCTTCGATCTTGGTGGACATTCTCTTCTGGCTGTCCGTCTTTTCACCGAAATCGAGCACCGTTTCGGCCGGCGCCTGCCTCTTGCTGCGCTTTTCGAAGCGCCGACGATTGCGGAACTGGCGGCCCGCCTGCGCTGTCAGGTGGACCCCGATGAGTGGCGATCATTGGTCGCAATTCAACCCGGTGGGACTCACCCGCCCCTTTTCTGCCTGCACGCCGTCGAAGGTGACGTCCTCTTCTATCGTGACCTGGCACTCCTGCTTGGCGCCGCACAGCCCGTTTTTGCGCTGCGTTCACGGGGGCTGGACGGCTCCGCCTGCCCGACAACGATAGAGGAGATGGCCAGGCAATATCTCGAGGAGATGCGATCGGTTCAGGCTTCAGGTCCCTATTTCCTCGCCGGATTCTGCTCCGGCGCCTATGTCGCCTACGAAATGGCGCGTCAGCTGACACAGGCAGGTGAGCAGGTGGCTTTTCTCGCGAATTTCAGCACGGACGGCGCCTGGAAAACGATCGCTTCGTTGTCCGGCCAGCTCCGGTATCACCGTGAGGGTATATCGGCGCAGGGAGCAGCCTCGTATCTCGGGGAGAGGCTGGAGCAGCGCTCTCGGATGGCGTTGTCGGCCGCCGCGGCCCGCATTGCCGGGAGGTTCCGCATCACTCCTGTCTGGCTGCGAAGGAGCCGTGTGAGGGCGATCAACCGAAGAGCCGCGGTTCTCCACAGCGCGTGTCCCTGGCCCGGGCGGATGACGTACTTCATGGGCGAAGGAGATCGTCACCGCGATCCCGCGCTCTACTGGGGACCGCTGGTGTTCGGTGGGCTCGATATTCGGCTGGTGCCCGGTTCGCAGCTCGATATGTTTCGGGAACCGAACGTGCGAGCGCTGGCCCGGTCACTGGGGAATTGCCTGGAAGAAGCGCGCGAGGTCTTCTCGACTGATTCGAATGGCGTCCGAGCAGCCGCGGAAGTGTCATGAACAAGTCTTGGACCTTGTCCGACTTGGAAGTCGGACCAACGAGAGATTCGCAAAAGCTTGCTACACCGAGCCAGCCGACGGTCGGACACGACCGGGTCACGGATCACCCGGTCAGCGGGCTGGTCGACCGAGTGTCCGGCCGTCAGGTCTCCCCGGCCATCAGTCCGTCAGTGTTCGCGCTCACTTATCGGC
>Ga0209077_1000238_pt1 | contig 14643 bp, 20 predicted proteins | sample PPLLak1March2015_FD_187247 | JGI IMG/M metagenome (GOLD analysis project Ga0209077, IMG submission 187247) | Freshwater sediment microbial communities from Prairie Pothole Lake near Jamestown, North Dakota, USA - PPLs Lake P7 Core (1) Depth... | ecosystem: Environmental > Aquatic > Freshwater >... | reverse complement strand
AAATTGGTACCACAGGTACAGTAGCAAATATTCTCATCCATCAGTACCATTTTTTTCTCTCTAACTCCAGCTACCGAAAACAGTAACATAGGTTCGAAGTCCCGTTGATGACACACAAGATATCTTTGTTCTTCAGAGCGATGCAAACAAGAGTAATTAAGGTATTCATTTAATTACTTCGTTCTCCTTAGACTCGACAAACTCATGCGATTATAACATATTGGATTGGTGATTCTCCTGAGAGATCGTACCATTATGAAGTGTTCTTGAAGATATTATTGGCGAAGTAATAAGTGGAACAGGAAAGGGAACTTTTGGAGTAGCTGACTTCTCGGAGAGATGACCTGTAGACCGGTCAATAGAGGATTTTGCTAAGAATGTGATCGATGGAAACATATACCTAAAAATCAGAACTGTACAATCTCTTCTTGGCGAGATAGCTGACAAATTGGTGCCTCAGGTTCACTAGAAAATATTCCCGTCTATCCGCCTCAATTTTTTTCTTGTAGTTATCAATTACGATATTTTATCCATTCTAGAACATTCATAACCAATTAACAAGACTCTATGTCAGAAAAGGTGATCAAATCAACTTATCCATCAACGTCGATTAGAATCGCAATCATAATTTTTCCTCGATATCATTTTCCTTATACTAAAAGATTTCTTCTTTAATTTTCCCACCGTTTACTTCTTCATTTGTTTCATTTAATGCCTTAATTAACTCAGTCAATCTGTAATACGAACTACGTTGGTCGTATCTACGAAGATCAATACCCATGCCTACGGATATCAACTAGCTAACTTTCTTGAGAAAGGTTTATCACTATGAAGCCTGGAAAGTTTGTTATGACTATTTTGGTGCTAATTTCATAACTCTTGCTCTGATTGGTCTCTGTCTGTATTGCTTTTAAGTATAAATTAATCGTATCAAATTAATTAATTCTATTTTTTGTCGATTCCAACCAAAAAAGTTTAAGTATATATGACATATAAAATGTTTCACCTGGCAACATCAGATCTCAAGAAGGATCATCTATTTGTGAGAAGATTTGGGGAAGTAATACAGAAATGTTCGGATAAGATCTATGCTGATGAGGATAGTGATATTTTACTTGAAGATCTTGAGATTGTTTCAGTAGTTATGGAAGAACTTATTGACACATTTCATCACGGTAAAGAAGAGAAAGCATATTTTCCAAGTACTCAAAATAAGAATAACTTTTCAGAAGTTGTTAGAAAGTTTTTGATAGAACATGAGCTTGGAAGAAGGATATCCAGAATGTTCAAAAGAGAATTGTTAATTTGGAGGAAATGCATTATTGAAGGGAAACAGGTTGGCTCAAAAGAACCTATAGCTAGGTTTCTTAAGTCATACGCCGTTTTTATTACAGATCATTTGGGAAAAGAAGACAAATTTTTAGATATCGTTGAGGATAAGGGTATTATATCCATTGATGAAGATAAAGTGATAAAGCAACACTACGAATTATGCAAAAATAAAAGTGGCGGGCAGGCAAGAATAGAAGAACTCTTAAAACTACTTGAATATCTTGAACACAGAGATTGGATGAAATAAGAGACAATTGAATAGATAGGCCGCAATTTAGTCATAGTAGGATCGCTGTGTTTTCTAAATCTTCTCAGGCAACTCTACATTTATACTAGAACTACAACTCTCCCATCTTAAAATGCCCGTTGAAATTGAAGTCTTCGTAGCATTCGGGTTAGGAATTGTTTCTGCAATATTTGTAAATTTGGCTGTTGATCGATATTATAGACCACAAATAAAAATTGAGAACGAAGAAACTGAACGAATGATTCATCTTACTGATGATAGTGGAACCAAGGTTCCCTTTATTGCTCATAGAATCGTGGTTAAAAACTGTGGCAAAACAGCTGCAGAATGGTGTAAAGCATATACAATAATCAGTGAAAACGATGTAGAACGTGCGGCCTGGATAAGGCCAAGCGATCATTTAGTGTATGCGGCAACTCTAAATGTTAATGATATAGAATATTTAGATCTTTACGCAATCACAGAGGACGGTCAAATATGTGTTATTCCTCTTGAATATGGTTATAGCAAGGGAACGACAAATATGTGTTATTCCTCTTGAATATGGTTATAGCAAGGGAACGATAGCATCTTGTAGAAAGGTGGATCCGAGTGTTGATGGGATTCCAGTCAGAATAACTTCTAAAAATGCTAAGCCTTCTGAAAAGATCATTAAGCTTAATGGAATAAAAAACGAAGATAGAAAATTAACTGTGGCCCGTCATATCGACGACAGAGAGGATAGAAGTAACGCCACACACAACTAATGTGATACTCGGATTAACTATTCCTCTTTACTATGTATCCTTTAACTCCAGCTATTAAGCGAGTCAGTTTGGTCTTTGTCATATTGTTTGTTTCTGATATGCACTATTCACTTATATTACTATCAAATAATGCTAGCATGGATGCAGAACAGCCGTTCCTCTCGATCTACGAAAGTAAGCAAAACTAAGTTAATTGGACTCATTTTAGGTCCAGTTTTGTTCTTCATCCTTCTTGTTAGTCCTGCCCTCGAAGGTTTACCAGATCAAGGTAAGCTAGTGGCTGGTATAACACTTTGGCTTGTCGTGTGGTGGGTCACTGAAGCTGTTAGTATTTATGCAACTGCTCTATTACCTCTGGCTCTGTTTCCTATAACAGGAGTCTTATCACTACGAGCGGTGGGAGCAGAATACATGAGCCCAATAATTATTCTTCTATTGGGGATGTTTCTGGTCGTTCTTGCAGTTGAAAAATCTGGTTTACAACGAAAAATTGCGTTTGGGATCATTAGCATTTTCGGATATTCACCCAAGAGAATAATACTTGGTTTTATGATCTGTACGGCTTTAATTTCCACGGTTATTATGAGCACTACGGTAGCTATTTTGATTATTCCAATGGTTTTCGCCATTTTATCCTTGCTATCTTATAACGGTATTAAATTTAGTACAAAGTTTAAGGTCATGCTTTTACTAGGGGTTGCTTTCTCCTCTTCAATTGGAAGTATTACAACCCTCATTGCATCGCCTCCTAATCTAATCTATGCAGAAATAGTAAACGAGCTATTCGGCAAAACCATTACATTCGGTACCTGGTCTTCAGTAGCTGCTCCACTGGCAATTACAATGTTGATGATATCTATAATATATTTCACAAGTAAGGTAAGAAAGGAGCAAATGGATGAAACGCTCATCAGGAAGATAATTGTCACTGAAAAAGAAAAGTTAGGCAAAATGACAAGAGAGCAGAAGGCTTCATTAATCATTTTGCTATTAGTTTTAATCTTAATGTTCGCAGCTCCATATTGGGCTTGGTGATGATTCATATCTTGAACCGCAGTAATCGCAATTTTTGGTGGTGTATCATTATTTGTGATACCAAAAAATAGAACTGAAAAATTTCTGAACTGGTCAGATGTGCAAAAAGTCCCACTTGGTGTTTTATTTATCCTAGGTGCAGGACTTTCCATGTCATTGGCGTTTACAACATCGGGCCTTGCTGACTATCTGGGGACCAAATTATCAGCATTAAGTATTCTGCCCTTCCCAGTAATAGTAATTCTTATTGTTTCTATTACGATGATTATAGGTAATACTATGTCAAATACAGCAACGGCAGCTATATTCATACCCGTTGTTGCAAGCATGGCTGCATTGAATAATTGGCCTCCACTACCGTTTCTTGCTGGGATTACATTATCTAGTTCCCTCGCGTTCCTCCTACCAATGGGGACTCCTCCTAATGCACTAGTTTTTGAACAAGGCAAAATACAGATCAAAGAGATGATCAAGAATGGAATTGTACTCACCATTATTGCAATTATTATGATTTCGGTATTTACAATCTTTCTATATCCTTTGCTTTTGCCAGAGATATCTTAATGAAACTATCTGGCGTCATAATGCAGATATTCTTAGTAACTGTAATAGTAAATGGCGAGGAGCAATTATTTCCTAGTGTAATCGCATTCAATCTAATATTTTTCATCTGTATGATCCTTGGAATAGTCTTGACGATTGCAGTTGTATTAATGAGAAGCGAGGTAATTAGTGACTTCAGTATCAACGTCGACAGCCTTAAAGTAGACGATAAAGATCCCATTACGAAGACCGTACCCGTCACTACAAATTAATTATTCAGAATGGTGGGTAGGTCAGGTCCTTCGTCTTATTCATTCCTGACTTACTACTAATCTACCTCTCTCTGAGATATCCAGTACCATGTAATATATCATCAACTTGCTCTAATATTTTGGTAAAACATCTCTATTCGTTAAAGTATAGGCCAGGTCTTGCTTGTTTTTATCTGGATCTCTGAATCAATGTTTTCTTGCTTTAGCTAGTGCAATTTCAACAATAAATGCCATCTTTTGTAGTCTAATTAGATCCTCTACATCGAAGTGAGAATTTTGTAGCCTCGACATCGTTAGCTTCGTTGAGATTGGTCCTTTTATAAGGACATTAAAATCTATTAATTATTTGATAAGGATATTGTGAAATATTAAAGTGATTAAGAAATAAAACATGCTGCTTTATAGATGGCAGCTCCCTTGAGATGCGAGGTCCGAGTACCTAGAAATAATTTGAAAGTTTTAAAAGGATCCATTTTCCTAATGCAATGTTGAAAGAAAGATTGAATACGACAAATCGCTTTCAAAGGGCATTAGTATTCCAAGGTGGTGGATCTCTAGGAGCTTATGAAGCTGGCGTCTACAAGGCTACTTACGAATTGCTTTCTGAAAGAGACATAAAACTTGGTAGGGAAGGAAAACCCTTGTTTCATATTGTAGCGGGTACCTCCATAGGTGCAATGAATGCAGCTGTGCTAGTCAGTTATGTAAAAGAAAACAAGAGCTGGCGAGGATCTGCAGATCGACTGACTGAATTCTGGGAGTATATGGCGACGGAATCCTTCATGGATATAATTCCAGGCTTTAATGAATGGTGGAATTATTGGAACTATTTTAATAAAGATTTGGCGTCAAGTGAATCGGCGAGAAGGTATTATGGAACAAAGCAGTTCATGCTTAGAGGAGTACCTAAAGTGTTCGGCCTTTCTAAAACATTGGAAGATAAGAGGTTTTTAGATCCTGTTAATACGAGGTACCTTTATAGCAACGAACCGTTAAAGAAGAGCCTTGAGAAATTTGCAAAGTTTCCGATAGCAACCAGTTACCAAAATAATGAACCTCGGCTGCTTTTGGTGAGTGTCGACGTACAGGAAGGAAGCACTGTGGTATTTGATAGTTACGAAAAGGAGGATGGTACCCGGAAAACTGAATATGGCCATTACGGTCCTGAATTTGCAAGGGGACCTAATGACCGCGAAGGATATGAGCATGTAATTAGTCATATTGACGGGATAGAAGTTGACTTTGTTCTTGCAAGTGGTTCAGTGCCTGTTAACTATGATTATACTAAATTAGGAGTCGAAGATTCCGATGGTAGGCATGGGATCAAAGGCGAAAATAAAAAACAGAAAGAAGATGGAAATAGCCTGACTACCAAGAAAGTTCGCTATTTTTGGGACGGTGGCATTATCGCAAATACTCCACTCAGGGAGGTGGTAATTGAGCACCGCAGATATTGGGATTCCGTTAGAAAATCTGAAGTTCCTCCTCTAAGAGCTTTCATAGTTAACGTACATCCAATTAAGCAAGATTCTTTACCTGTTGATTATGACGCACTTGTAGACAGAAAAAATGACTTGACGTATCATGATAGGACCTTGTTCGATGAAAGGATGGCAATAATGATCACTGATTACGTTAACATTGTTAATAGCCTCATTAAGTTAGCCGAAGATAATAAAGTTAAGAAGGCTTTAGTAGATAACATCCTTGAGCAGAAAGCCGATACGAGACATTTTAGCACTGGGCAGCACCTCAAATACGCGGATCTGGTCGAACATATGGTTTCTGTCGAACAGGTAATTAGAATAGAACGCCAGAACGACGTGCATACAATAGCAAATAAAACATTTGATTTCTCAAGTAGTACAATAAGACAGCTAATGAGAGACGGATATGAAGAGGCACTAGAGCAGGAAACTAAAATAATTCAAGTATGGGACTCGGAGCATCCAAGATAATCTAACAATAGTATCAACGGGTCTAATTCCTTTATAATACAGAAATTTTGCTATTTCGTCCTTGTTGTGGAGGCTAGCCGCCAGGACATAAGAATGAGAATGAGAATGAAAAGATGTTAAAATAAGCATTATTCATTGGAATATTTCTTGCTCTGGGTACCTATCATACGACAGTATTATAGTGCAAAGATACCTAAAAGAGTATTTCTTTACAGGTAACGAAAGCATAGAATTTTTTCATGTTTTGCAATAACGTGAAAAGGTATATACGAAACTTACATACAAAAACAATTCATGGCAAAAATGCTCAGCTGCTCATGTGATTGGACCTTAATTTTTCCCCCGGGAGAGCAGGACATTAAGAAGCACGTAATGATACATACTAAGGATTGTCATCCTGGGCTGACCGAGACGGAAGATGAAGTCATAAAGATGATCAAAACCGTCTAACTCCACCGGAGATTGGAACATTTTTTATTGTTATGTCAATTAGCATTTATTTATTTATCAGTAGTTTTTCACTTGGATATTGATGATGATGTTATTTTTTGTTCTATTAGACCAGCTTAATAGTCATCAACAACTAAAAGTTAGCCTTATATGTTAAGTCGCTGTAGTAATTCCTAGTGAATGTGGGGGTTACCACTATTGATTATATTAACCAAAGAGGAATTATAAGAGAGAATATATTATTTAATGTCATTAATTAATGCCATTAGCAAGTGACAGTGTACATATTTTAATTGTTGGTGGTGGATACGCTGGTATCCAAACTGCTCTAGGATTAGAACAACTACTTAAAAAGAATTATTCAAAGATTCAGTTAATTGATAGAAATATATATCATACATTACTACCAAGTTTGCCAGAAATCTTATCGAAACGTGGATTCTCAATTATCTATTATAAAGATATTATTCAGGGTAAGAAAATTGATTTTATTCAAGCCAATATCACTGATATCGATCTAGATAAAAAACTGGTTTTTACTACTAATCCTTCTTATAGATTAGGATACGATTTTTTAGTTCTATCATTAGGTAGCAGACCATTCCTGCCTAATATTCCTGGACTTAGAGAACATTCGTTTCAGTTTAACAGTATAGAAAATGCAAATAAGATTGCTGAAAGACTGTCATCGAAAGATATGATTGATCCAACAGAAAATACAAACATAGTCATCGGAGGCGGGGGAGCAACTGGAGTTGAAGTTGCTGGTGAAATTGCATCATTAATTAAGAAGAGGAATCGACAATATAGTAATATTCGGGTTATACTGATATCACCAGATTTACTAGCTGGTTTTCCTACTCGTACCAAAAATTGGGTACGAGCATATCTTGAGGCTTTAAATGTTGAATTACTACTCGGCAACGAATATTATATTACAGAGGTCAAACCAGACTTGGTATGCCTTAGGAATGGTAGAACCATAAGAACTACAATGCTTATTTGGGCAGGGGGTGTTACTGCTTTATCTCTTCCTCAACAAATCGGCCTTAAAACAGGTTATAACGGAAGAGTAGTAGTCAATAAATTTTTACAGGCAGAGGGACAAAAGAATGTCTTCGTATTAGGTGATGCTGCACTTATACTTAACAATAAAGGATATCCAGTACCAACAACTGCATATTTTGCAGAACAGCATGGAAAAATCGCTGCACAAAATATTTATTCCATGATAAAAGAACAAGGACGTACCATGAAAGAGTACAAAGTTGAAAGCCATTGGTTAGATAACTTCGCAATTTCTATAGGCTCTGATTTGGCAGTTTCCAGAATAAGAGGACTAGATCTATATGGGTACTCTGCGAGTAAAGTAAAGAAATTGATCAAAATGAAATATCTAAAAGATATTAGAAAGTAAATAGACAATAGACTCGAGATTTTAGCTACCACAAGATTTCTAACAATATAATCCCCATTCTTATAGTTAGTTTAGGTTATTATAGATACAAATTAATTGTGACATTCAATATCGAATCATTGTCTAAGATTTCAATTCGAACTCGAATTATAATTGAAATCTAATCTACTAACGAAATATGAAATATAATCTGATAATTACTTCTTGTTACAAGAAGGTAAAGATTATTACGGAAACTATGTATGAAATAGACAAATGCGAGTAGTAACTAGAACCATTTTTATAAGATCTAAAGGTGAGGGAGATATGATTGATATCACTCTAGAAACTTCCAAAATACTCACTCAATCAAAACTTAAAGATGGTATCATTACTATTTTTGTTTCAGGTTCAACTGCGGCCGTAACAACAATCGAATATGAACCAGGGTTAAAACAAGATTTTCCTCGTATGTTATCTAGAATAGTGCCAAGAAACATGGAATATCAGCATGAAAATATGTGGCATGATGGTAATGGACACTCTCACGTGAGAGCATCTTTGATTGGTCCAAGTCTGACTATTCCATTCAAGGACACTACATTAATGTTAGGAACTTGGCAACAGATAGTCTTTCTGGAGATGGATATTAGCAAAAGAGAACGAAATGTGATACTTCAGATAATGGGGGAATAATGTCCTCCCAAAGAAACTATCAGGATGAAATAGTATATAGATCAAATTAAAAACTCTGATGTACTAGCGTGTCGATTGTGGATAATTAAAGCTCTCTCTTAATGCAATTCGAAATAACTCGTCTTTCATAACATCCAACGATCGACTATTTGGAGCTACCGTCTAGGTCCGCTTGAGTAAGTAATTAGGAATCGGGTTAGGAATAGATTCTATTTCGTCGTCCAGCAACATAGTCAATAAATGAAATAATACTCCTTATACCATCATGCAAATTTTCGATATGCCGCTTGACGCTGCACTTGCGAGATGAATACATGCCACAATTGGCACAAACCCATCTAGGTTTGCCGCTCATGTGTAATCACCCAGGTAAACAAATTGACGCAGTGCTTCACCGTGAAACTCATAGGTTGCTGTTCATAGATATATAGGATAATCTTCTATAAAAATATGTATCTTTAGAAAAAGACATGATTATATTTAGATAGCCCTGCTGGTAACGATTAGTTAACAGAATTGATGACTCATATGATCAATTGGTGATTGTATGCTGCCTAAACTAGCGCTCCAATCCAAAAGAGACTTTTACACCGGCGCGATGCCAGAAATATCATCTACTATTGCTGTCATAAAAAAGTTACAGAAGCGATATCATAATGAGATCATATCGAACCTGGATAGGCAGCTGTGCGTTAGAAGAAAAACTAACTAAAGATGACCTAGCGAAGACTCAAGCAAACAGGTAACAAAATTCCAATAATTCACGAACCGGCATTATTGTTTAATGTAATATAATAACAGTAAACCGTCATAAAAAATCTAATATCAAACCAAATATAATACTCACCGTATAATGAGTAGGAAATCTCATGAGCCTTGAGATAATGAGCCCGTATTTTGCTTATCTTATGATAATGCTGTCTATCATATTATCAGCACAACTACAGCAGGTAAACGGGGGTTCGTCTTTTGACGATCTAGGAAGAGACGTAGACGACAGAACGGATACCTCTCAGCGGGGAAGCGAAGATGGAAGAGCGGCTGGGATAGCAGACTATCCATATAAAAATAGCGATTGTCCAACTGGTCATTCGACTGCATATTGTCTTGGTTGGGATGGTGGATATACAATCGGATTTAATGAACAAAAAGCAATCGATGAATCTGGGAGACAGAACGGTAATAACGACAACAATGATGATGATAATGATCACTGAAATGATAGTACGAACAATAAGAGAGATAGCTAGGTTGGTGTACTGCTGACTTTTTGTATTATGCGGAGAACACTTCTTAACCATTCAGAATATGAATATGCCGCTTCTGCGTCAGTCTACTGGCTGGCTTGGTACGTACATTTTAGTCGGGTCACCGAGTAGAGCTGACTGATTAGCCGTTTGATTACCAGTTTCATTGAGACCTACGTCCTGGCCCAAATCCTGAGCCAAAGATTGCTGTACAAACTGGCTGCCAACTACGAAAGTTCCTACGAGTACTGCTACCGAAATTGCAAGCATGAATATTTTCTTTCTATCGTAAATATCAGACATGTTAGAACATGGATTACAATGTATTTATCATGATCTCATTTGGAGGCCGGCGTCTATCGATAAAAGCAGCAGTACGACACATCATTAAATATTTTGTTTCATTTAACACAAGTATGAGCGATAAATTAGATCGTGGAGATAAGAATGATGAGACTAGTACTGATGTAAATGCATCTTTTTCTTGTGCTGACTGCGGGCAACAGTTCAACTCACGTCAAGAATTGAAAGAACACGAAAGTACTCAGCATTAGAAAATGAGTGAAAAAGACTTTACCTGTAAATTGGGCAATCATGAAATGAGCTGTGGCCTACCAGGTTGCATCTGTATTCAGTTGGGTCAAGACCAGAATGAGACTGATTGCAGGTGTATTGGAGATATTTACAAGACAACACCTGACAATTCCAGGGAAGTGTCCGAGATAGATGAGTTTATCGATAAAGCAAAGCAAAACATCGATACTGCAATCTTTACTATAAATACGACTGAGAAGCCATTGTCCGAAGTAGCTGACTTTTTGGAAATGTTTGTACCGGAAGTTAAAGTTCCAGAATCACTTCAGGGTAAATCTGTAGCTTTACAAGTAGGAAAGAAGAAGATGAATGAAATAGTTAGTGACTTGGGGTTAGAAATTGGTGGAACAAACAAATAAGTTCTTTCCATATTGACACTGATTGACAAACATCTTGACAACTATTCTGACATCATTGACAACCCTGACTGACACAGTTGACAATCCCACTAGGGAAATGTCTTGACACTTTATTGTCAGTCAAGAACAGATAATAGAAAATATAGTTGATGAGATGAGACGATGGTTGTCATGGTCACGTGTAACAGTTGTGGGTATGAATACGAATCAAAAGTATTACAGACCCCCGATGAAGAGACTCTTGTATCAGAGCCCCATAAAGATATTATGGAGATCTGCCCCAAGTGCAATCAGATCTCAAGTTATAGGACCAGACTATTATTGGGAATAGACTCAGTTGTGGCTTATAGATACAAACGGCTTGGCGGCCACTAGCGCTGCCAATAAATCAGAATTGATGAATTCATAGTATATCATTTTATAGTTTATCTCATATTTTTTAATGACAATGCGCGATAAATCTTCCGATATCGATGTTGTAATGTATACACCATTTTCTTGTGTGGACTGTAATCAAAGATTTCAAACTCGCCAAGAACTTGATGAACATGAGCTAGTCAGTGATTAATACTCCAGTTCATAATACCACAAGAATATCGGCAATAGAATTTCTTTAACATAAAGAAGATCGGCGGTTCCAGCTGGAATTACAAAGTATAATTGGAATTGAAACTATGAGTAGAGATACAGCAACAATATTCACGACAATGACACTATTACCCACAGTAATGTCCTATATACCATCTTCTATCCAGAAATAATCAATAAAGTATTTAGAAATTAGATTCTCACTTATATATGCGAGTATAAATCCTATACTCCTCTAGAATAGTTAAAATATTACGCACTGCTAACAGTGTTATGAAACCCTATTCTACCGTCAATGATGGGGTTCAAGAGTTGGACATTGCAGACGGACTAAAGCAATTATTAACCGATGCTGATTTTACAATTGAATCGATTATCGACGTAGGCTATCGAGAAGTATCGGAAACGCTGCATATAGATCCGTATGTAGGGAAGTTAATCGTTGAAGCGGCACAGGATATTGTACAAGAAAGAAACCGCAGCCAAGATATATCAGAACAATTGTAATGGTCGTATGTGAAAGCTGTGATTCTATAAGCCCCAGATGTTAATGTTAAAATAAATTAGATCTCAAATTCTTTCAAAGAAACTTCTGAAATTTTAAAATAAACACGTTTATCATCATAACGACCTATACTCGGCAAACAATCGGCCAATTTCTCTATCTTTATTACATAAAATAGCAGAAGCTCTGTTAGAGACATAATAACTTAGTGATTTGTCGGCTTCGCTATTTTCCACTTTAAAATATATTCTTGAAAGTATATAATCATTACAAGTAAAACGTTTACTTGTAAACTTATAATACCAGTACTCGAGGCGAGGCATCATAAGAATGTATGAGATATAAATAATATGTTGAATATGGCCTAATGTATAGGAGCACCAAAAGCTAGCCCCACCATCAGTACTTCTTGCATATATACGAATCGTTTATCTTTGGTATATAGCATTCAAAAATGGCGATTGTGGGATCTACCACATAAAGTTGGATTTTTCAGTTCATTTCCCCGCATTTTTGACATAAATAACGCGGTTCTCCATGAATGGTTGCAACCATAAGTTCTAGCTCATCATCGTCTTCACCACATCTTTTACATTTCATTGAAAGTCGTCGTACATGAAATTCTACCAGTAGTCATATAAACTTGCAGATTACTTCAATATTTTCTAAGAATAATAGGGTGAAATCATTCTTATATCAGTTGATTCTGTTATTGGAGAATTTCTAAAATAATGAGCCAATTAATTCAAAGACCCACTGATTATGAACCACTCAAAACTGGTTAATGCTCGAATTTTTTGTATGCGTTTAAGACTATATCCGCGCTAGTCATGAATTTGTTCTCTTCGTACGTAGGTGAGTTTGCTGCGATTCAATGAAAATCGCTCAAACTGTTATAAATGATATTAGATATCAGTATGTAGAAATGTCTCAATCAGCCCAAAAATGTGACTACAGTGATTGCCGTAATGTAGGTGTAACAACTTCCCAGTGCACAGAATGTGACAAATATTTTTGTGACGAGCATAGAGAGGCACATGTCGTCGCCGAACACTAGACTGACAACTACTCTTTAGCTATTAACTATTATATTCTTCTGAGTACTATTGTTGGTAACGATTAGTTAACAGAACTGATGACTTATATAGTCAACTGGTGATTGTATGCTACCTAAACTAGCGCTCCAATCCAGATCATATCTATCGGCTTCATTTTTGCTGGCCTACCGCCTACATTACAAATTATAGCGAATTTATGATCTTTGGTAATGCAAGTTATTCTAATTTCATAATTCAAAAATATTGTAAGTGCTTACTGGCCAACAATTATCAGTTAAATTTCAAGTTGTCAATACTGAAATAGGATAAGCACTAGGACTTCATATGAGTGATGATATGAGAACACAATTAACTGACTTTGCAGCCGAATTTATGGCAGAAACAGAAGTCGAACAAAGACTGAAAGAGGTCTTCGAAAAGCATATGGGAATTGCTCGTGTAGCCAAGAACGCAGGAAATTATGAACAAATGGTAGAATCCTATATCCGAGCTAGTGCAGCTGCAACATTTTTGGAGTTAATAAAAAAGAAAGATTAGAATTTCTTGCGCTGTAAGATATAATTTCTAATCCCATAGCACATTTACTGCTTCAGCATACATATATCAGGCGGGATATTTGCATTGTATAACTTCTGATCACTGTCCCATTCTACTAAGCTGAGGCGACGACGACCGTGAGGTTAGTCTAATCAGGATGAGCCTATCAGCCGTCGCCACCAAACTGAGCATGTCCTGAACCTATTTTAGCGTTTATACAAAATGGAGTTGGTCAGTGTATAATATGGGTACTGGAAACACCAACCAACCCCCAGTGCAGGTAGTCGGGTCAATTCCGACCAACTCTTACATATTCAACTTTACTCTTAACTGTTATAATATGGGGTTAGCCAATGTATGAAAATACATGGCGCTGCTCTATGATGTGACAACACACATCTTCGCATTACAACGTCGGTAATGCAGCTAGATATTAACGGTTTTAAACTATCTTGGAACTGGCTTGAGGTAAATGAAGAACCTCCAACCAATCCCAGATAGAGGTTAACTTTGTGTAGAAATAATATACACAACTCACTTTTAATGATTGCAACTAAAAATATGAAGCTAGGCGAAAACACTAGCTTCATAGGAAGACAAGCCTATCCTATCTTGGTATTTGCTATAGTGTAACATAGCGTATATAGATAATAGATGGAGAACAACCAGGAGAAGAAGCTATGATCCTGGCTGCCCTACACCATTGTGTATGTCTAGACGATGTTTACTGAGGGCAGTTGTCTGCTGGTGCTAGGATCACCTGCGGCAGTATTTTAGTTTTGCATAAAAGGTAGGACGGCCACGAGTACATGCCAACGTCAGGCGGCCGTTCAAACCTCTGGAACTTCTGGCAGCGAATTGTAACGCTGTCGCTACCATAATTGTTTTGGAAATTATATATCAGTGGATCATTGGCATAGGTAGACAACCAGGGGAAGAATCGCTAAATCCTGGTTGCTTATCGTGCAAGTTTGACAGCGGGGACTTTGGTGAGCAAAGATCCGCCTGCCAGCAGTCATTATATCGCATATTATAAAATAGTTTTGAAATAGGTAGATGACCAGACTTTTGAGACAAGAA
>Ga0209077_1000237_pt1 | contig 14655 bp, 12 predicted proteins | sample PPLLak1March2015_FD_187247 | JGI IMG/M metagenome (GOLD analysis project Ga0209077, IMG submission 187247) | Freshwater sediment microbial communities from Prairie Pothole Lake near Jamestown, North Dakota, USA - PPLs Lake P7 Core (1) Depth... | ecosystem: Environmental > Aquatic > Freshwater >... | reverse complement strand
GCGGGCGATGCCGTCAAGGAAGGCGACACGGTCGCCGTGATCGCGCCCAGCGCGCCCGGCCTGCTCGATGCGCGCACCGAGCGCGAACTGAGTGAGCGCGTGGGCAGCGCGGAAGCCGCCCAGCAGCGCACCGCTGCAAAAGTGGCCAAGGCGCGCGCCGCACTGGACAAATCCGCGGCGGACCTCGCCCGCACCCACAAACTGGCGCGTCAAAATTTCATTTCCGCCTCAGCCCTGGAACAGGCAGAACTGGCGCTCAAGCTCGACCAGCGCGAACTCGAAGCCACGAAATTTGACGAACTGGCCGCACAACACGAAGCGGCAGCGGCACGAGCCGCGCTTTACCGCCTGCGCCAGGAAACCAGCGGCACAAAGCCCGCCGGGCAGCAATGGGAAGTACGCACGCCGGTAGCCGGCAAGGTGCTGAAAATGTTGCAGGAAAGCGAGTCTGTCGTCAGCGTCGGCACCCCGTTGCTGGAAATCGGCCAGCCCACCGAACTCGAAGGGGTGGTGGACGTACTCAGCAGCGACGCGGTGCAAATTCTCCCGGGCGCCAAGGTGCGTTTCGAGCGCTGGGGCAGAAGCGAACTCCTGGAAGGCGTGGTGCGAAGGGTGGAGCCCGCCGCCTTCACCAAAATTTCCGCCCTGGGCGTGGAGGAACAGCGGGTCAACGTCATCATCGACCTGACCTCGCCGCCAGAACGCTGGCAAACCCTGGGCGACGGCTACAAGGTGGATGCCCGCATCATCACCGCCAGCCTGGAGAATGCGCTCAAGGTGCCGGTGAGCGCACTGTTCCGCAGCGGGGATCAATGGGCGGTGTTCGTGGTGGGCAACGGCCGGGCGACCAAGAGAATCGTGACGCTGTCACGCCGCGGCGCAACGGATGCGGTGGTGCAGGAGGGATTAAAATTGGGCGAGAAAGTCATCGTCCATCCAGGGGATAGCGTCAGCGACGGCAAGAAGGTCAGGGAACTGCAGAAATAAAGCAATCATGATGGAAGCTTGCCGTGGAACAGGATATAGCGTTTAATTCCATCATGTTATGCCATTTCGTTATGCGGATTTTAATCCTTGATCCGCAACATGCGTGATCCACTGGATTTGGCCGGTTCTGGCATCACCATTGGCGCGAAAAAATTATCGGACATGTCAAACCATGGATTTGAAATAACAACTTGAATATACAAAGCGTTATCGCTCATCACAAGATTCTCGGACTGCCCCATAAACTTTTATTTGCCGATTTGACGGCTATACAATGTTGGGGGGCATAGTCAATGGCGTCCGAGAGTTGGCGGAGTGACTGGGTAATGGAGAAATGCGAAATCGCCACCGCATTGGCGGGGGGTGAAGCCGGAGGCAGTTATTCCGAAGCAGCCATTCTTGTTTGTGCTGCGTTGAGTGCACTGTCTGCTGAGGTTTGGCCCGGCCGCAATATTGATCGAGCGCGTTTCATTGAACTACTTGTACGTTTCTCATCCACGCCAAACATTCCAATGACCATCAGCGTCCCACTACTGGTCCGACATATAGAACTTACCTCTTCCAAGTCCAGCGCAAAGCAGTTGATCGATGCGTTTCTCCCCTTCAGCGCAACCCGAGTAGTTACAGGCCAAGACGTTGACAAATCGGAAGATGCAGTGCTCTCCATCTATTCCGACCTCACCTTGAAGGACATTCGAAAACTTTCCTATGCCTGTCTGCTCTATGAGGAAGTTCGCTCTGCTTATGCGCACGAGTACAAACCCGGTGCTAAAGCCGATTCTTGGCCTATGACTATGTCAGAGGGACAAGCGGTCAGCTATGTAAACCGCCTCCTCAGTCCAGGCGTTCCCGAAACCGGCAGGTTTATTCACTTTCATGTTGCTTGGCTCGCGAAGCTGGCAGTCGATATCGCTGCGAACATTGATACCCATCGCGCCACTCTGCCGCGACAAGCACCAGCCAGTTGGTGGATAGACGGTGCGGCCTGAGAACATGCCCCCCCAACCCCTCCCTCAACACGGATGCGCTGCGATGAAGCCGCGTCGCGCCGGTTACGTCGAACGTTAAACGTCTTAGACTCCGGAGTGGACGATTGAACACCAACAGGGTCAGGTCTAGATTCGTAGCCCCCCCTGCAATTTCCCCATCAAACAATAGAGACACGACATAAGTTACTGTCGCGGGCAAACCCGCTCCCACTTCTCGTCACCGCAATTTTCAAGCACTTACTGGCCGGATCAAAAATGGACGGCCCCGGTCACTCCCGCGTACCCAGAATAGGAATGCTGGGCGCAACCAGTGGACGAGTCTTGCGGCCGCTAGGCATGCGGTTCAGTTCGCGCTCGATGATTTCCATGGTCAGGCGGCCGATGTATTCGCTGCTGGCATCTAGCGAATCGACCGCTTCGAGGTAAGCCCGGCCGATCAGGCTGCCCAGCGGTTCCGGGTTGTAGAGCAATTTCTTGATTAGAAACGGATTGAGCGATAGCGGGTTGTAGTCCGGCTTCAGATAGCCCTGGCTGATCAGCAGCCGTTCCACCGGGGTGTTGGGCTGGATGCCGATGAAAAAGATGAATGGCAACACGTTGTCGCGGCCGAACAGTTCATACAGTTCCTTGATTTTTTCGATGGTCATGCGCAGCGTGTGGACGGTTTCTCCCGGCGCGTTGAGCGGCATGTAAAGCTTGATTTTCTGGTCGGTAAAGGCGCTGGTCCTGAACATGCGGAAGGCCTCCATCTGCTGTTCCAGCGAATAACCCAGGGTCAGCTTGTCGATGATCTCCTGCGAGCCGGTAAAGGACAGGTCGACGCTGCCGAGGCCGGTGGCGAGCATTTTTTGCGCCAGTTCCGGCGTCAGGTGGTTGAGGCGCAGATAGCCGGACCAGGTGATGTCCAGCTTGCGCGGCAGCAGTTCGTCGAGGATCAGGCCGACGTGTTCGGTACTCTTCTTGGTCGAGCAGAATTGCGCGTCGGTAAACCAGATCCGCTTGACGCCGTAGTTCTTGTTCAGCGTCTCGATTTCCTTGGTGATTTCGAGCGGATCGCGATAGCGCTGGTGCGCGCCCTCGATCTTGTTGTAGAGGCAAAAATGGCACTGGAACGGGCACCCGCGCTTGGTATGTACCCCGATGTCGTCATTCAGGTAACTGTGGAATTCAGGGAAAATCGACTCGACATAGGGGAAGTCCACCGCCGTCAACTGGTGCAAATCAAAGGTTTCTGCGCGCGGGCGATGTTCGATGTGGCCGGCATGATCCTTGTAAAAAACCTCGCCGGCAGGCTGCTTGAAGCCATCGACAATGGAGAGCATGGCATCCTCCCCTTCGCCGATCACGATCACCGTATCGGTGGGACATTTCTCGGCCACGTATTTACCGAAAATAGAGACCGCCGTGCCGCCCACCACGATGCGCGTCCCGGGCAACATCTTGCGCACCAGCTTCATATAGCCGAAGTTGTTCAACCGGCTGGCGGTATAGTCATAAATGATGGAAAACGCGCTCTTGGCCGCTTTCAGCTTGCGCTTCCAGTTGGGCGAATAATCGAAATTCATCACCACGCCGAGCGCATCGTCTTCTGGATGCGGCCCGAATGACTGCATGTTGCGCCATGAGAACGCCACGATATCCGGACGCATCGATTCGAGATGCTCCTTCAGGACGCGTTTGCGGTCGGTGGGCGCAACCAGAGCCAGATCCAGCAGATGCTGGCGAATCTCAGGGCGCTGCTTGTGGATGTAATCGGCGACATAGATCACGCCGCCCGGATAAATTTTCCAGCACGGCAGGCGGATATAAAGTACAGACTCTGTTTCAGAAGACATGATCTTTCCAGTAGGGGTAATTGTTGTTATAAATATCCGGACATCACTGGAATAAAACCGGAACCCGCATGCAGCAACTGCAGGATGTTGGCCTGATATCCGGACTGCTTTTTGGTGCGCATATCCGTCAAGGCCCTGTTAATCTTATTACTCAAATGATTGTCTTGGTTATATTAGCAAGTGCTTATGTACAATCATACGCCCCATTTCATGAAATGAAGCCATCATAAGAATAATTTGGGCAGGCATGACGGCCAGCCCATTTGTAGAATCAATCGCTGCAGCCTGCATTTTGATATGCATGCCGGATTGACGCCACCCTCCCCCAACCAGACCTCGCTACGGCGCTTGATGCCCGAACCGCTGTTGGAAATCAATCCGGAGACTGCAGCAAGCCGAGGCATCCGCGACGATGGATATTTTGACCCGGTGGCGGATTCGAACAGCCTGCGCTCTTTTCCCCGCGCGGTCAGATTCTCAACCCTACCCCCTCACCCCCCTTGTCAGGGGGAAGATAACACCTCTCCGCGCCCATGATTCCAACCTCAATCAAGCGCAACGTAACGAATCTCCACCACGTCCAGTTCTTCCACTCCGCCCGGCGTGCGCAATGTCACCACATCGCCTTCCCGCGCCTTGAGCAGCGCCATGGCCAGCGGCGAAATCCAGCTGATATGGCCGCGCCCAAGATCGACCTCGTCCATGCCGACGATGCTGTAGGTTTTTTCTTCGCCTGCACTGTTGCTCACCGTCACCGTGGCGCCAAAGAATGCCTGGTCGCAATCCCCGCGCTGCGCCGGGTCGATCACTTCGGAATGTTCGAGCCGTTTGGAGAGAAAACGGATGCGCCGGTCGATTTCGCGCAGGCGTTTCTTGCCGTAAATGTAATCGCCATTTTCCGAGCGGTCGCCGTTGGAAGCCGCCCAGTGAATGACTTTCACCAGTTCCGGGCGTTCCGCTTTCCAGAGCTGGTCGAATTCATCCAGCAGGCGACGATAGCCGCCTGGCGTGATGTAGTTTTTCGTTCCCTGCGGTAGCTTGGGCGAGCTGTCGAGATCTTCGTCGTCATCCTCGCTTTCCCTGGTGAAAGCCTTACTCATATGCGGCTCCATGATCACCGGTCAGCGGCACGAATGCCACCGGCAATATATCGCGTGTGGATACATCTCCCGCTGCGTTTTTTTCCACCAGCAACAATTCCTGTCGCCCATGGGGCAGCCCCACCGGGATCACCATGCGGCCACCGGGCTTGAGTTGTTCGATCAGCGGCGGGGGGATATCAGGCGCAGCGGCGGTAACGATAATGCCGTCGAAAGGCGCATGTTCCGGCCAGCCGAGATAGCCGTCGCCATGGCGCACCGTCACATTGGCGTACCCCAGATGCGCCAGGCGTTCCTGCGCTGCCTGTGCCAGTTCGGGCACGATCTCGATGCTGTAAACCTGCTTCACCAGCCGGGACAGCACCGCGCTCTGGTAACCAGAGCCGCAGCCCACTTCGAGCACCACGTGATGCGGCTTGGTCCGCAGCATGTCGCTCATCAGCGCAACGATGAAAGGCTGGGAAATGGTTTGTCCGTGGCCGATGGGAAGCGGGCCGTTGTCGTAAGCATAGGGCGCCTGCCATTCCGGCACAAAGGCATGGCGCGGCACCTGTCTGACCGCTTCCAGCACGCGGGGATCGAGGCTCTCCTTGCCAATCCAAGCTCGGCATTGCGCGGTTTCCCAAGCGATATCCTGTAGCAGTCTCTCGATCTGGCGAGTGTTCTCAGCCATCTTCCTGAATCTCGTCCATTTCCGCGAGGATTTCCGCCACCATCTCGCGCACGGCGGCATCCGGGTCGTCCACGCAGGCACGCAGCCAGGGCGTGATTTCCGCGCCGCCAGCCAGGGAAAGAAAATGACAGGCATCGGCGCGAACCAGCGGGTCGGTATGGCGCGTCAGTTCGCCCAGGCCAGGCACCATGACCGAGGCAATGTCGCTGCCCTGCAATTCTTCCAGCACCGCGCCGATACCGAGACGCACCGCCATGCTGGCTTCGGCATCGGCAAGCAGGTCGACCAGGGCGCGCAGGCGTTGCGGTTCCTGGCGCGCCATTTCTTCCACCTTGGCGCGGCGGCCATTTTTGAGCAGATGGAGGAAATAAGCCTGCATGCCCTGCGGCGTACCGGCAAGTTCGGCCCAGCGGCGCAGTTCACCAGGCGTCCGGCTGTCGTCCAGATCGAATTCGCCGATTCTGACCCATGGCACCGAGCGCACACCCAGTTCCTGCGCGCGCTCGGGATGCACGGCAATGTTCACCGCCTCGAGTCGCCCGATCTCACCTTCCTTCAGCAGCGTGCCCAGCCCTTCCAGCACAGCCGGGCAGTGGGGGCAGCCGGGCGCAAGCAGCAACAAGGCATCGGGGATCATTTTATCCATCACAAATCCAGTTCCAGTTGCAGTAACTGCCTCAAGAGCGGCACGGTCACCGGCCGCTGCTGTTCCAGTGTGTAACGATCAAGGGCGTCCAGCACCGCCATCAGCGAGGGCAGATCGCGCCGCCAGTGGCGCAACAAATAATCCAGCACTTCCTGCGGCAAGCGGAAGCCGCGCTCCCGTGCGTGCACTTGCAGCGCCAGTGCCTTTTCCTCGTCGTTGAGGCCATGAATTTGATAGACCAGCCCCCAACCCAGCCGGGTCAACAGATCGGGGCGCAAATCCAGCCCACCCGGCGCGATGGGGCCGCTGACGAGAAGAGCGCCCCCTGCTTCCCTTAGACGGTTATAGAGATGAAAAAGTGCAATCTGTCCGTCCTGATCGAAGCGCGACACATCATCCACTGCCACCAGCCCGCCACCCTCCCACTGCTGCGGGATTTCACCCGGCACATAAACGGCAGGCTGCCCCAGTTTTTGCGCGGCGTGAATCCAGGCGCTCAGGAGGTGCGATCTGCCACTGCCAGGCTCGCCCCATATATAGATGAAACGCTCTCCCACCCCGCTCTGCAGGATGGTTTTCAGCGCGTGCAGCAGTTCGGCATTGCGCCCAGGGAGAAAATTATCCAGGGTTGGCGGCACGTCGGCGGCAATATCGAGCAGGAGCTGTTTCATCAGTGTTGTTTCATTAAGGGGCGTTTTGCGGCTATTTCAAGTAAAATGGCAGGTTGAAAAAGTGATGTTGCCCTCCCCCCTGCCCTCTCCCGCAAGCGGGAGAGGGGGACGAAGTGTCGCTAACGCGACTTTCACGTTTAAACAGAAAGCGAGATTATAACTTGAGCCAGCCTACTTCTCTCAGCTACCGCGACGCCGGGGTAGACATCGACGCCGGTGACGCCTTGGTGGAAAACATCAAGCCCTTCGCCAAACGCACCATGCGCCCCGAGGTGCTGGGCGGCCTGGGCGGTTTCGGCGCGATGTTCGAAATCGGCAAGAAATACCAGAACCCGGTACTGGTTTCCGGCACCGACGGCGTGGGCACCAAGCTGAAACTGGCTTTCATGACCGGCAAACACGACACCGTGGGCATCGACCTGGTGGCCATGAGCGTCAACGACAGCCTGGTGCAGGGCGCCGAACCGCTGTTCTTCCTCGACTACTTCGCCTGCGGCAAGCTTGACGTGGCCACCGCCACCGACGTCATCAAGGGAATCGCAGCGGGCTGCGAACAGGCCGGCTGCGCGCTGATCGGCGGCGAGACGGCGGAAATGCCCGGCATGTACCCGGCCGGAGAATATGACCTGGCCGGTTTTGCGGTAGGCGCGGTGGAAAAGGACAAGATCATCACCGGCAAGACCATCGTCGCCGGCGACGTGGTGCTTGGACTGGCTTCCAGCGGCGCGCACTCCAACGGCTACTCCCTGGTGCGCAAGATCATCGAACGCACCGGCATCGACCTCGACAGCGATTTCCACGGCCGCCCCCTGCGCGACGTGGTGCTGGCTCCGACGCGCATCTACGTCAAACCCCTGCTCAAGCTGATGGGCGAACTGCCGGTCAAGGGCATGGCCCACATCACCGGCGGCGGCCTGCTGGAAAACATCCCGCGCGTGCTGCAGCCGCACCTCACCGCAGTGCTGGACAAGGCCAGCTGGCCCATGCCGCCGCTGTTCTCCTGGATGCAGCAGGAAGGCAACGTGGCCGAGAAGGAAATGCACCGCACCTTCAACTGCGGCATCGGCATGGTGGTCATCGTCGCAGCCGAGCACGCCGATGCGGCCATGGCCTCGCTCAGCGCCAGCGGCGAGCAGGTGTGGCGCATCGGGCGCATCGAGACCAGGGCGGACGAACAACCCCAAACGGTCGTGCAGTGAAGCGTATTGTAATTCTGATATCGGGTCGCGGCAGCAACATGCAGGCGATCCTGGAAGCCCAGCTGCCGGTCGAGATCGCGGCCGTCATCAGCAACAAGGCCGATGCCAAGGGCCTCGAAACCGCCGCCAGCCATGGCGTCGCCACAGCCGTGGTGTACCACAAGCAATATTCCAGCCGCACCGACTTCGACACCGCCCTGGCGGCAAAAATCGACGAGTTTTCTCCCGACCTGGTGGTGCTGGCCGGTTTCATGCGAATACTCACGCCGGAATTCGTCAACCACTACCAGGGCCGCCTGATCAACATTCATCCCGCGCTGCTGCCGGCCTTTCCCGGACTCAATACGCACGAAAAAGCCTTGCAGGAGGGCGTCAGAATACATGGCTGCACCGTCCACTTCGTCACGCCTACCGTGGACCACGGACCGATCATCGTTCAGGCCGCCGTGCCGGTTTTGCACGACGATACGCCGGAGACACTCGCTGCACGGGTGCTGGAGCAGGAACACCTGATTTACCCGCAGACCATCCGCTGGTTCGCCGAAGGCCGCCTCATTCTGGAGCAGGGCAAAGCCACTGTTAATGCCAGCGGGACATGCGCTACCGCCCTGCGTTCGCCTTGGGAAGCATGATGCGTATCTGGTTATTTTTCGTCCTCTCGACATTTTTGACCAGCACTGCGCTGGCTGCGCCTCCGCAACAAATTTCAGCCAAATACCGCGTCATCAAGAGCGGCCAGCTGGTGGGAGAAGTACATGAACGCTTCGAACGCAACGGGCAGCAGTACCACATTGAAAGCACCACTAGCGCCACGGGCATTTTCGCCCTGTTTGCCAGGGGAGCCATCAAGCTCCAGAGCATGGGGGAGATTACCGACGAAGGCTTGCGCCCCCTGCATTTCGAGCACCATCGCGGCGCCGATGCGGCGAAACTGATCGTTGCCGATTTCGATTGGAAAAAACCCGGCGTCACTCACAAATACGATGGCAGAATTGAAACCGCCCCTTTGCTGGCTGGCACCCAGGACCGTCTTAGCCAGCTCTATCAGTTCATGTTCCAGCCTCCCCTCAACCGCGACGTAAATTTCCATATCAGTACCGGCCGCAAACTCTCGCTCCACCATTACCGTTTCATCAGGGATGAGACCACCACCGTCTCCGCCGGCACTTTTCAGACACTGCACCTGAGCAAGGAGCGCACCGCGGACGAGGATGGTGTTGATTTATGGCTGGCCAAATCGCATCACTATTTCCCGGTTCGCATCGTATTCTACGAAAAGAACGGCGGGCGTCTGGAACAACAACTGGAAAGCCTGTCCTTTAAACCGGACTAGCGGTGGCCGCCTCACGCAAAACAGTCAAACGCTTTGCCTGGACACTGGGACTGTCATTGCTGGCCCATCTCATCATCACTTTCGCCCCGCTCATCCACGTTCCTGTTTATCATCCTGATTCCGTCGTGCTGCAAGCCAGCATCGTGAACAAGCCGCCAGCACCGCTGCCGGTACCGCATCGCGTAACCAGGGAACGCAAGCCGCCGCGCAGGCCCGCGCCGCAGCCATCTGTTCCAGACCCGCTTCCAGCCCTCCCCGCTGTGGAGGAACCTGAACCGGCAACGCCTCCCGCAACAGAAGAGAGCGCTCTGCCCGAATCCGTTCCCGAAGCACTAGAGAAAAGCCCCATTACGCTGCCCGAACTAGCGGAAATCAACTTCATCCTTTACAAGGGCAGCGACGGCTTCGAGATGGGCAAGGCACAACTCACCTGGAAACGCGACGGCACCAATTACTCCATCAACCAGGTTGCCGAGGCGAGCGGAATCGTCTCGCTTTTCTACACTGGCCGGCATGTGCAGATCAGCCAGGGCGAACTCGCAGCAGAAGGCTTGAAACCCACGTCCTACTGGGTACAACGTGGCCAACGGGCGGACAAGACCGACACTGCCCAATTCGACTGGGAGAACATGCGCCTTACCCTTGGCACGGGCGGCGATACACGCACGGTCATGCTCCCGCACGGGACGCAGGATCTGCTCAGCTTTCTCTACCAACTCGCCTTCTCGCCGCCGCAACAGGGCGAGAAAACCCAGCTCCATATCACCACCGGGCGCAAGCTGGACAACTATGGCTACCAAACACTCGGCGCGGAAACACTGGAAACCCGCCTCGGCCCGATCAAAACGCTGCATATTGCTCAAGTCCGCCAGCAAGGGGAAGAAACCACGGAAATCTGGCTGGCAACGGAGTATCATTACCTCCCGGTCAAAATCCGTTTTACTGACAAACAAGGTGGCGTGATGGAACAAACCGCCACCGCCATCAAAGTTCAATAATCATGTCCATCCCAGCTTCCCGAACGACCACGTCCATTCCAGTTTCCCGCTTCGGCCACCTCGTCCACGCCATGAAAAATGTCATGACGCTGCGCGAGCCTGCTGACGCCAATCTGCACTACTACTTCCGCGTCAACCGCGAACTTGGCAGCCAGGATCGCGCCTTCATTGCCGACAACATTTATGCCGCCTTGCGCCGCAAACGCCTGCTAGAACAGCTGATTGGTCCTGACGCCAGCCCCCGCCAACTTGCGCTGGCCACGCTGATGAAACTGCAAGGGATCAACGCGCGCGAACTGGAACCCCTGCTGCAGGAAGGGGAAGCCGAATGGTTGAAACAGCTCAAGGCCATCCCCACCAGTGATTTGCCGCTCGCCATACAGGCCGACTTCCCGGACTGGCTGATGGAAAAACTGCAGGCATTCATGTCTGACAGCGAAATCCTCGCCCTGGCACGCGGCATGCAGCAACCCGCTCCGCTTGATTTGCGCGTCAACATCCTGCTCGACAAGCGCGACGATGTACTACATACCCTGACCAAGAATGACGGCATCGCGGCTGAAGCGACGCCCTACTCCCCGCTTGGCCTGCGTCTCAAGGAAAAGCCCGCGCTCAACAAGAACCCGCTGTTCATCAAGGGCAAGATCGAGGTGCAGGACGAAGGCAGCCAGCTGATCGGCTACCTGCTGGCACCGCAACGCCGCGAAATGGTGGTGGATTTCTGCGCCGGGGCCGGCGGCAAGACGCTGTTGCTGGGCATGCTGATGCAAAACCAGGGCCGCGTTTACGCCTTCGACGTGTCGGAAAAACGCCTTAACAACCTCAAACCACGCCTGAAGCGTTCGGGTCTGAGCAACCTGCACCCGCAACTCATCGCCAACGAAAATGATCTCAAGATCAAGCGCTTGGCCGGAAAAATTGACCGCGTACTGGTTGATGCGCCCTGTAGCGGGCTTGGTACGCTGCGCCGCAATCCTGATCTGAAATGGCGCCAGACACCAGAAGGCATCGCCGAACTGACGCAAAAGCAGGCCGCGATCCTGCTGGCAGCATCACGCCTGCTGAAAACAGGCGGACGCCTGGTCTATGCGACCTGCAGTTTCCTGCCGGAAGAAAACCAGCAGATCGTCGAGGCCTTCCTCGCCCAGCATCCGGAATATAAACTTCTCGATGCCGGTCAAGTTCTGGCGGCACACGGCATTCCGCTGGATACCGGAAAATACCTGCAACTCCTGCCCCATATCAACGCAACCGATGGTTTCTTTGCGGCGGTGATGGAAAAATCCTGAATCGGGCTTATACTTTGCCCGCCAAGGGGCAGAAAATAAGCCAAAGGGATAAAATAAGATGAACCAAAACACCTCGTCCATGAGCATCAAAACCCGTCTTTTGTTGGTGATTGTGCTGGCGTTGATGGGCATGCTGACTGTTTCAGCCTTTGCGCTGATCGGAGAAAAATCCACGCTGCTGGAAGACCGGAAAATCAAGACTCGCCACCTGGTCGAGGTAGCTCATGACGTGTTGGCACACTATTACGCACAGCAAAAGAATGGTGCGCTGAGCGAGGAAGCCGCCAAGCAGGCTGCAATCACGACTCTCAAGGGCATGCGCTACGAGGGCAAGGAATATTTCTGGCTCAATGACTTCACGGCCCCGATTCCCAGGATGCTCATGCACCCCACCGTGCCCGCCCTCGACGGCAAGATATTGGACGCGGAAAAATTCAACTGTGCCACCAGCCTGCAGGCGGGTTTGGACGGCACAATCGAGAAAACAGACGGCAAGAAGAACCTGTTCGTCGCCTTCAACGAAGTCGCCAACCAGGCCGGGCATGGCTATGTCACGTACAACTGGCCCAAGCCCAAGGCCGGTGGCGGCACAACGACGGAACTCTACACCAAGCTCTCCTACGTCAAGAAATTCGAGGGCTGGAACTGGCTGGTCGGCTCTGGCATTTATATTGACGATGTCGAGACCATTTTCTGGAAGCGCGCAACATGGCTGATCTCCATCGTGCTGATTATCACCGCACTGATCGGCGTTCTGCTGATGGTTTTGATCCGCAGCATCACCCGTCCGCTGGGCGAACTCCAGGATGCCATGAAGACGATCCAGACCACACAGGATCTTTCCCGCCGCGTCACCATCCACTCCAACAATGAAATCGGTGAGATCGGCGACGCTTTCAACGAAATGGTCAACAGCTTCCAGGCCATCATTCATCAGGTGGTGAATGGTGTGCGCGACGTCATGAGCAGTGCCGCCCACCTTTCCGCATCATCACAACGCGTGGCCGCAAGTACCAGTCAACAGAGCGAGGCCGCCGCCTCGATGGCGGCGGCGGTGGAAGAAATGTCGGTGAGCATCGACCATGTCGCTGATAACTCCAGGGGCACCTACAACATCGCCCAGCAAGCAGGAACGCTATCCACCCAAGGCGGTGAAATTGTCCATGGTGCCGCTGCAGAGATGTCAAAAATCGCCGATTCGGTACATCGCTCCACTCAGATGATTCAAACACTAGGTGAGCATTCCAACCAGATCTCGGCTATCGTTAACGTGATCAAGGAAATAGCCGACCAGACCAACCTCCTCGCCCTCAATGCCGCTATTGAAGCAGCGCGTGCCGGCGAGCAGGGGCGTGGCTTCGCCGTGGTAGCTGATGAAGTAAGAAAGCTGGCCGAGCGCACCAGCAAATCGACAGAGGAAATCAGTGCCATGATTGGCAGCATCCAGAACGGCACTGTTGGCGCAGTCAGCAGCATGGAAGAAGGCACCGCGCGCGTTAGCGAAGGCGTGAACATGGCCCGCCAGGCGGGTGAATCGATGCATAAAATCCGCTCTGGAGCGGATCAGGTCATAGCTTCGGTAAGCGAAATCATGGAAGCCCTGCGTGAACAGAGCACTGCAAGCGGGCAGGTCGCCGGCAGCGTGGAACAGATTGCCCGCATGACTGAACAGAACAGCGCCGAAGTCCAGGAAATCGCTCGTACCGCCGAGCGTCTGGAACAACTAGCCTCCTCGCTGCAAGGATCGGTCAGCCAGTTCAGGATCTGATTGGCGGAAATGCCGTCATGGCAAGGAAGCGATTAGGCCAATTCCAAACAATTCCCTCATGAAAAAAGCCCCACGATGTTTCGTGGGGCTTTTTTCATGTGACACGCCTTGATTTATTCGGCAGGAGTTTGAGGCGCTGCAGGCGCAGGCGCTTCCAGCAGTGCTTTCATGGACAGACGCAAACGGCCTTTCTCGTCGGCTTCCAGAACCTTCACCTTGACGGCCTGGCCTTCCTTGAGGTGATCGGCCACCGCGTTGACACGCTCGTGAGCAATCTGGGAGATGTGCAACAAACCATCCTTGCCCGGCAACACGCTGACGATCGCGCCAAAATCCAGCAGCTTGAGTACTGTGCCATCGTAGCTCTTGCCTACTTCCACTTCGGCGGTGATATCGGCGATGCGCTGCTTTGCCAGGTCACCGGCTTCGGAGCTCATGCAAGCGATCGTCACAGTGCCGTCTTCGGCGATGTCGATGCTGGTGCCGGTTTCCTCGGTCAGCGCACGTATCACCGCACCACCCTTGCCGATCACGTCACGGATTTTTTCCGGATTGATCTTCATGGTGATCATGCGCGGCGCGAAGCTGGACAACTCTTCGCGCGGCTTGCCCACGGCATCCTTCATGATAGCGAGGATATGCAGACGGCCTTCCTGGGCTTGCGTCAGGGCGGCCTTCATGATGTCCTTGGTGATGCCGTTGATCTTGATGTCCATCTGCAGGGCGGTGATGCCGTTTTCGGTACCCGCCACCTTGAAGTCCATGTCGCCGAGGTGATCTTCGTCGCCCAGGATGTCGGTCAGCACCGCAAAGCGGTTACCTTCCTTGATCAGGCCCATGGCGATGCCGGCCACGTGATCCTTGAGCGGAACACCGGCATCCATCAGGGAGAGGCAACCGCCACACACCGATGCCATGGAGCTGGAACCGTTGGATTCGGTGATCTCGGAAACCACGCGCATGGAGTAGGCGAAGTCTGCCGCATTCGGCAGTACCGCCACCAGGGCGCGCTTGGCAAGACGACCGTGGCCGATTTCGCGACGCTTGGGTGTACCAACACGACCAGTTTCACCTGTGGCGTAGGGGGGAAAATTGTAATGCAGCATGAAGCGGTCGGAATACTCGCCTTGCAAGGCATCGATTTTTTGTTCGTCGCGTGCGGTGCCC
>Ga0209077_1000236_pt1 | contig 14658 bp, 14 predicted proteins | sample PPLLak1March2015_FD_187247 | JGI IMG/M metagenome (GOLD analysis project Ga0209077, IMG submission 187247) | Freshwater sediment microbial communities from Prairie Pothole Lake near Jamestown, North Dakota, USA - PPLs Lake P7 Core (1) Depth... | ecosystem: Environmental > Aquatic > Freshwater >... | reverse complement strand
GATCGAGATCACCGTCCGCAGCCAGATAAGGAATGAAGAAGAAGGAAAAAACGCAGAGAGAAAAACCGACCGACCGACCAATCGACGGAAGACGATGCATAGTCCTCCTTCAGGTCGGGAAACGCCGCTTGCAGGCTCGGAATTCGAACCACCCGAGCGCTCCCCACCGCCAGGAAACAGGGCATAACGGAGGGCGTGAAGTAGATTCTGAAAACCCCCTGTTCCAATTATCTGCCTTGTCAATGGCCACTTCAAACCCGCAGGCGGCAGGCGATCATGGAGGCAAGCTATAGTTGTAGCGATAGTTAGCGATCCACTTGAAACTCGAGACCGGCCATCCCGTCTATATAGAAAAGGGGCGGATGCGCCATGCACCGCACCGGGAAGGGATTCGTTAAATGCCTGTATTGATTACGTTCAGCCGCCGCCTGGCCTACTTCATGCTCCTGACTTTCGCGCTCATGTCTATCCCCGCATTCGCGGATGACGACAAAGACTGGAAAGAGTGGGAGAAGGAACGCCGCGAGGCCATCAAAGAAGAGGAAAAAGAACGACGAGAGTGGGAGAAAGAACGGCGCAAAGCAATCAAGGAGTCGGAGAAGGACCGGCGCGAAGCTGCCCGCGAATGGGAGAAGGATCGCCGCGAGGCCGCTCAAGAAGCCGCCAGGGATAGGCGTGAACGAGACAGAGACTACGGCCGGTACGAAGACGAGGATTGGGACGAAGACGACGTCGACTACCGGGACGAACGCCGGTACGGACGTGATGTGGGGCGAAAAGACGGTTACGACCGACTCGCGATCTCCCAGGGTTACCGTGACGGATTCGAGAAGGGGCGCGAGGACTGGCGCAAGAACCGGTCGGCCGGTGTAGGCAGGCATGAACGCTACCGCGACGCCGATCGCGGCTACAAATCCGAATACGGCAGCAAATCGCGTTACCGGCAGGCGTACCGGGACGGGTTCCAGCAAGGATATGACGAAGCCTTCGGACAAGACTCTCGGTACTCGGAGTGAGGACTGCGAAGACATTGATTCACGAAGGCCACGAAGGGCCACGAAGAGAGGCTCTTTGTGGCCCCTCGTGGCCTTCTGCGCTTCTAGTCTTTCCCCTGACTTGAGAAAGAGCTCAACGCGTGCCCCCGAGCGCAACTGGTCGACTTTCTCCCAGCGGCTGGGGACTACTCCCGCGAGCGACGAGCAACTGGTTGAGAGAAGAGCCAACGTCAGAACCACGAGGCGAGTCTCCATTCGGCACCTCCGTCGCGATGCAGAGCACTTTTGATTCCATTGAAGAACCCGCAGGGATGCGATGTGGCAGCGTCGCGGGAGCGCCGCCCACACTTCGCCGCCTGAAGAAACCGCGCCAATGCTTGCACCGTCCGCCACGGAATGTTGCACTCCACCGGCCGAAGCACACTGAAAAGCCCACCGTTCGCCCTTCCTTCCATGGCACGGATCTTGCCCCCGGGTTGCGACGGGAGGAAGGCTATGGAACACACACTTTGTTGGCGTTGCGCTCGGCTCCTTCTGAGCTTCCTGCTTCTCGCGTTGGCTTGCGGGATGGTGAACGGGCAGGATGGAAACAACTGGGATTACAAGGGTGAGGTGGTGGGACAGATCGGCTGGGGCCGCTTTTACCACGGTGACGGCCTGGTTGGGAGCGGTTCCGAGTGGGGTGGCGCCCTGGGGGTAAAGCCCTTCTCGGGTAAACTGCGCCGCCTCGGATTCGAGATCCACGCGGACCGCCTGTCCGTCGGCTACGAGCTCGGGAATAACAGTAACCAAGGGAACGTAGCGACCGTAGTCGGGAATGTCCTCTACCACTTCAGCGATTCCGGGGTTCAGCCGTATCTCGCCGGCGGTTTTGGTGTCCTTCGGGCTGATTACACCCAACTGATCCGAGGAGGCGCGGTTCTCGGTTCCACCGAGGATTACGTTTTCAAGGTGGACGCCAACGAGATGGTCATGAACATCGGAGCTGGTGTCAAAGCCCGGATAGTACGAGGCCTGGCGGTGCGTCCGGAGGTTCGCTTCTACAATACGACGATGGGTTCCGGCTACAATTTTGGCTCGATCCGCCTGTCCCTCGGGATCGGTTACTACTGGTAAGCATCCACGTTACGTCCTGATTTTCAGGAAAACGCTCCGGCGTCTGAAGGTGCGTGAGAAGAAGCGGCCGAGCAACCATTGCCAGCCATACTTGGCCCGGAGCTGTCTCTCCGCCACCTCTCCCTCCGGCGAAGCGGGAGCCAGGATGTCCGCCTGTGCGGCGAGCTCCGGCCCGATGACTCGTCCGTTGTAAGTGCAACCCGCCAGCGTCACGGCGCGGTTGTTCTTGAGCCGCTTGACCTTGCCCGATCCCGCATTGGTCCAGACGAAAATCTGGTGATCGTCCCCCGCAAACCACACCGGGGTGGCAACCGCCTTTCCCGTCCTCCTGAAGGTGGTCAGGCTCAAGTACCGGTATCCCGCCAGGGACGCAAGGCTCGGCTGATTCTGCATGGCTGTCTCCTCCCGCCGCATTATTTCACGAAAGCAGGCGGCGATCATGCGAACCGGGTATACTTCCCAGAGCCGTCTCGCCGGTCGAAGAGTTGGGTGCCGTGAGGCAGCTCCGAGGCGACCATGCATCTTGAGCGAGTCATTCTTCGAACCGACGTGTTTCCCACCGTGGATGCCTACCCCTTCAATCTCGAGATCCTGCGCCAATCATCGGAAATCAGCTTAAAACGCCCCATCGTCTTCTTCGCCGGGGAGAACGGCACGGGCAAGTCGACCCTGCTGCGGGCGATCACACGCCGATGCGGGGTACATATCTGGGCGAATCCCGACTGCCGGCTGGCCACCCCCAACCCGTTCGAGGACCAGTTGCATCGCTACATCGAAGTCACCTGGGCGGACGGGCCGGTCTCCGGTTCTTTCTTTTCTTCGGAGCACTTCCGCTATTTCTCCGAGCGCGTCGAGGACTGGGCTGACGGCGACCGCGGTCTTTTCAACTCTTTCGGAGGCAAGTCCCTACTGGCCCAGTCACACGGGCAGTCGCTGATGTCCTTTTTCACCTCCCGGTATGGAATCAAGGGCCTCTATTTTCTGGACGAACCCGAGACGGCGCTTTCGCCCCGCCGTCAGCTTGATCTTCTTCGCCTTTTGCGGGAAATGGCCCAGGCCGGGCATGCTCAGTTCGTCGTCGCCACACATTCGCCCATCCTCCTGAGCTGCCCCAACGCCGTGATTTTCAGCTTCGATCATGCACCCATTCGCGTGGTTGACTACCGGGAAACCGACAACTACCGAGTATTTCGGGATTTCATGGCCGCGCAGGATTCAAAGCCGTTGCCGACCACAGATGACTGACGGAACGCGGATATCGGGACGAGGGATCGGAGAAGTACCCCAGTTCTGCGTCGGACACGATCAACGCCGGGCAGGATGCCCGGCGCGCGGGCAAGATGCCCGCGAACCAAGTGCGGACGGGACGTCCGCGCTCCAGGATTGGGACGCCGGCGTTCCGGTGGACAGTGGTTTTCGGCTTGTGCCCGACGCCGTCGTTGGCAACAATGGCGCCATGAGGCAGCGACGACGTTCAGTCGGCTTCACGGCATCCAACGCAGGGCTTCTCTGTCTGCCGCTGATTGTGCTCCTGATCGGCTGCAGGTCACCGGAGCAGACAATCGGGCAGGACCGCCCCGACTGGGCTGCGGTTGCCCTGCGCTATCGGGAAACGAACGATTACAGGAGTCTCGTCGCTCTACTTCCACTTCTCGAAATCCGCAAATCGCGTCGTTCCGAGATCGAAAAGCTGCTCGGCCCGGCGACGTATAACCCGACGCCGTTCCAGTCTTACTATCCGACCGACCGTTCGGTCCCGATCCACTTGGAATCGGACGGCCAGGCACCTGATGGACGAGCTGCACAGGACATGCACTTCCAGATCATCCTGGTCGTGCAGTACCTCGAGAATCACGCGCAGCCGACCCCGCAGGATCTTCTGGACTCGTTTTCGCTTGGACCGGTCGGGGAATGACCAAGAAACATCAGTCGCCGTTTCCTTTTGCATGGGACCAGAGAAGAGACCGGCCATCGCTTCTCGAAGCGGTCTCCCACTTCTGAAGAGACATCACGGCAAGGGCAGTATTCGCAGATATCCGCAGCATTCCACGAAAACCAGGGCCAAATGTGACGTCGTCAAAGACCTCCCCGACGAACTTAGCAACATGCCCGTTGGGTGGAAGGCTGAGCGTTTTGGTGCTGATCGGCGAGCCGCCCTCGATCGCGAACAGCTCCAAGGTAATCGTGGAAGCTTCAAAGGCCGTGTTGCTGATCGCCAGGGCAGTGCCTGTTGTAGACCCAGGCCAGTCGGATACTCCCTCGCCGACGAAAACAAAATGCTCATGCGATGCCGCAGCCGGAAGAACGCCAACTTCCCACTGGGGGTCCGGACTGGCGATCGTCACCGTTGCAACGCTGTAGCGAACAGTCAAGACCACCGGGACGCTCGAAACGCCTCTCATCCAACCCGTGGTGATGGGCCCGGGCGATTTTGCCAGCATCGTGACTGTCTGGCCGGGAAGAAGTGCCAGCTCAAACCACGTAGTAGTACCCGAAAGGTCGGGCCAGCCGCGGGCTTCCCAGGTTACCGCCCAGTCCTGTCCATTGTCGTCAACCGTCGCTAAGACAACCGTGGCGTTGGTTGTATTCGTCGACGGGTTCGACATGGTCACTAGCGTACTGATCTGCAAATTCCCAGAGGACCCGATCGCGATCTGTGGAAGAAAATACGTCGAGGCGTGCGTGCTGAGGAAAACCGAAACCCCAAGAACAGACAAGACAACCGCGTGACGGAAAACGCGACTCATATCGCCCTCCCCCACATGGCTCTGCCAGCAGACGAAAAACGCAGTCAAATGTGGTTTGACGGTTACCGTAGCAGAAGCGCCGTAGGCGGGCAAGGGGGGCGTAAGCGGCGGGCCCGGACTACCGGGCAAAAAAAGGCCCCAAGTAACCTTTAGAACAGCCGACTTAAAACCTCCATCAGATTTTCATCTGAGTTCGTAGCCGCTGCTTCGTGGATCTCTTGGGGCCAATTTCAATTTTGCCAACCGAGCGGAAGCAGTTCAAGAGGAGCACAAAAAAAGTCGGCCCGGCGAAGTAGTCGCTACCTCGACGCTATCGACGCCAAAAGGCACGGGTGAAGAGGACAAGCAGTGTGTAGAACTCTAACCTTCCCGCCAGCATGCAGAACATCAGCACCCACTTCGCAAAGACAGGCAGGTGGCCGTAATTGTCGATGGGACCGACAGTGCCCAGCCCGGGACCGACGTTGAACATCGAGGCGGCCGTGGCGCTCAAGGCCGTCAGGATGTCCAGGCCTGCCGCGGTCAGGAGGATGCCCGCGATAGCGAAGATCAGGAAAGAGAGATACACGAGGTTGAGGAGACTCTGAACGGTGGCTTCCGCCATGTAGTCACGATTGAGTCGGATCGCGAGGATCGCCCTTGGGGAAACTACTTTGCGGAACTCGCGGCTGACCACCCTGGTAAGCAGGACGATTCTGGCTGTCTTCAGCCCGCCGGCTGTTGAACCGGTGCATCCGCCGGCGAACATCAGGAACAGAAGCAGAAGCTGGCCCAAGGGGGGCCACAGCTCAAAATCCTCAGAAGCAAAACCGGTCGTGGTCATGATCGATACCGTCTGGAACAGCGCCATCCTCGTCGCATCCAGCGGCGAGGCAAGGTTCACCCGCACCAGCGAGGCGCCGATGGCAATGGTCGCCAATGCAGCGATGATCAGGTAGGCTCGGATTTCGACGTCACCGAAGAACCGACCGGGTTTTCGCTCAACGAGCAGCCGATAATGCATTGTGAAGTTCATTCCCGCAACAAGCATGAAAAACGCGATGACGAGCTCGATCGCCGGACTGCCGAAGGCAGCAATACTCAGGTTCCGCGTTGAGAAACCACCTGTACCCATCGTCGAAAAGGTGTGACATGCGGCATCGAGGCGCGTCATTCCGACCAGGCGGAGACAGATGTATTCCACCACCGTAAAGAAAGCGTAGATTTTCCAAAGAGTCTTCGCTGTTTCCGCCACCCGGGGCTTAACACTGTCTGAACGCGCACCAGAGAACTCGGCCCGGTAGAGCTGCACCCCGCCGGTGCCGATCAGCGGCAGAACCGCGATACCCAGCAGGATGATCCCCATCCCACCAATCCAATGGGTGAAGCAGCGCCAGAAATGGAGGCTTCCCGGGAGACCCTCCACGTCCGAGAGAATGCTCGCGCCCGTGGTTGTGAAGCCGGACATGGATTCGAAGAAGGCGTCTGTGAACGAGTCGAAGGCGGAAGACAGGTAGAAAGGAAGGGCACCCAGGAAACTGGCGACCAGCCAGGCGACGACTACGAAAAGGATCCCCTCCCGGTGGCTGAACTCCGATCCCCGCCATCTCAGACTGACGCCCAAGACCAGAGCCAGCGCGAGGGCAATCGCCATCGACAGGGCGAGCGGCACGACTCCCCGGTCCTGAAGCAGGAAGCCGACGAGAAGAGGGACCGCAAGACAGCCGGCGATACCCGCGCTCAAAAGACCGACGAACTGGAAGAGATTTAGCCAGCGGACCAAAGGCTTTTCCGAGTTTTTTCTGCCAGGAACTCCGACTCCAGGGAGGGTACCAAATGCTCCAGGCAGAAGAAAACGACCCGGTCACCCGGTTCGATGACTGCCTGTCCCCTGGGAACCACGACTTCGCCAGACGGCCGAGTGATCGCGCCGACTATCGCCCCTTTTGGAAGACGCACATCTTTTAGCTTCCGGCCAACGAGTTTACTCTTTTCGGACGCGATCAGTTCGATCGCCTCCGCCTGCTCTTCGTGGAAAGTGGTCACCGACAGGACGTGTCCCTTCCTCACGAACTGCAGAATCCGGTCGACGACCGTCAACCGGCTGCTGAACGTCGCGCTGATACCGAGCAGATGAGCCGCAGGCAAAAAATCCATGCGGTTGACCAACGCGGCTACTTTCCGGGCACCCATGCGACGGGCCAGCATGGATGCGATCATGTTCACCTCGTCGTCACCGGTCAACGCGAGATACGCGCTCACTCCCTCGATGTTTTCTTGAAGCAGGTTTCGCTGGTCGGTTCCGTCGCCATGGACGACGACCGTATCGTTCAGGACCGCCGCGATCTTGTGGCACCGTGCCAAATCCCGTTCAAACAGTTTGACCGCGACACCGGTCTTCTCGAGTTGTTGGGCGACTTCGATTCCGAGCTGCTTTCCGCCCACTATAAAGACCCGGCTGACACGCTGCAACTCGGTGATTCCGAGGAAAGGGAGACTCCGTTCAAACTCGGCGGCAGGCACCAGGACATAGATCTGGTCACCCACTTCGAGCCGGTCCCGGCCCGTAGGAATGATCGTCTGGTTGCGCCGCAGCACCATTGCCACGAGGTGGGAGGGAGCCTCGGTCCCCAAATCGGCAAGGCTCTTGTCCACCAGGGGGCTGTTTCGCTCGATTCCCATCGAGAAGAGCCTGACGGCGCCCTCCGCGAAATCACGGATATCGGAAATACCCGGGTATGCGAGGACGCGCAGGATCCGTTGCGCCGTTTCCCGGTCAGGATGGATCACGAGGTCTATCTTGAGACAGTCCGATCCACAGATGGGGGCCCACAGGTCGACTTCGTGGGTTCTCAGGCGGGCGACTTTTATCCTTACACTCGAACAGGTTTGAGCGATCAGGCAGCCCAGTATATTCGTCTCATCGCTGTTCGTGACGGCGATGAGCATGTCGGCCTTCGTGAGATCCGCTTTTTCAAGAGCGGAGATGCTTGTAGCACTCGCTTGCACAATACGGGCATCGAGGGATTCGCCGAGCTCGGCGCACCTTACCTCGTCCCGTTCGACAATCGTCACCTCGTTGTTTTCGCCGATGAGGCGACGAGCAACCAGCGCCCCAACCGCGCCACCACCCAGGATGACGATTCTCATATCCTTCGAGGATACATCATGTGAGCAAGACACGGGAGCCGTCCGGGGAGTCAGGGGCGCATTGAAACCGCCGGTTCTCGGCTCTTCCGGTCCGCTTTGGACAATGGCCGCAAAAGATTTGCCGTCGCAGGGTCCCGGAGACACCGGTACGCCTGATTATCTGCTGCGGAGCCGGCCAGGGCTAATGCTGGGCGTGGTCATGGCCGTGGTGACCACAGGCCATGTTCGGCATCACCTGTTTCAGTTTTCCAGCCTGGAACCCCGCCACCGTCTCCGCGACTGTCGCGTTATCGGAAAGGTAGACCTGGATATTGGCGGAGTTGAGCCGGTTGAGCGCTCCCATCCCGATACCGCCGACTACAACCGCGTCGATCTGCTCGCCTTCCAGGGACTCCAGCGGTGCACACATCCCGTGACCGTGATGCTGGTTCGCGTTCGTGATTGCCCGGTAATGTCCGTTCCCCGTATCGACTATGGCGAAGGCCGGGGCCGAACCGAAATGTTGGCAGACACGGCTTTCCATCCCGTTATCCTCTTCGACTGGAATACAGATTTTCATGTTTGGTTCCTGTCGGGCTGATTTGGGCATCTCCGGGTGTCGACCTGCGCCCGAAAGCAGGGGTCCGGTTGCCTTAGTTATCCTCGCAATCGTGCAACTTGCAGCAGCGACGACCCTCGATTCGAACGGGGCCTCCTTCGATTCGCAGTGCCTTGCCGTGTACCAAGGCATCGGCAATCTTCCGGTGTGCTGAGTCGATGATTCGGCTGAAGGTCGGACGAGACACCTTCATTTGCTCGGCCGCCTGCTCCTGATACACTCCCCCGAGATCTGCGAGTCGGAGCGCCTCGAATTCGTCCAGTGTCATCATGACTTCCGCGAGCTCCCGAACGGGGATCCCAACCGGCTTGAAGATCGCCGCGGCGGGGCTTCCATTGATGCGTCGGCAGCAAAATGGTCTGGACATTCCCAACACACCTCGATCCGATTATGGACATATGTTCACAATCCGTCAAGCGGTTTCGGAAGGGAGCCCGTGCTTTCTGACCCATGAGTTCCCCGAGTCCGTCCTAACACTCGTGCGATAACATACTTGTTGTCACTCACTCGCGAAGGGTTTCGATCTCGCCCGGCAAACGCCCGATTTCCGAGTGTGGACGCTTCGCTCATGCATGTAGCCGGGTAGGAGTCCTGACTATGAGTATCTGGGTCGAAATTGCGATCATCGGAGCGCTCTCCCTGATCAACGGGGTGCTGGCCATGTCGGAGATCGCCTATGTGTCCGCGAGTCGAACACGCCTGCAGATTCAGTCCCGAAAAGGAGACAGGCAGGCAGCCGCAGCACTGAGGTTGATTGATTCCCCTACCCGCCTCCTGTCGACAGTCCAGGTGGGCATCACGTTGATCGGCATCATGGCCGGTGCCTTCGGCGGGGCGACGCTCGCGGAGGAACTGGGGCTTTGGCTGGCACAGTTCTCAGACATCGCACCGTACGCGGACCTGTTGGCGTTCGTCATCGTGGTATCGGCGATCACTTACCTGTCGCTGGTACTGGGGGAGCTTGTCCCGAAGCGCGTGGCTATGCTGAATCCGGAGGGGATAGCGGCGGCCATGAGCCGGCCCATGCGGGTGGTTGCCACTCTGGCGGCGCCGGCGGTCAGGTTTCTGAGTTTCTCGACCGAGCTTCTGCTCAGATTCCTTCGGGTCCCGCCCAAACCAGACCGTGTGGCAACTGAAGACGAAATCAAGCTGATGATTGAACAGGGGACGCGAGCCGGAGTGTTCCTACCGAGTGAGCAGGAGATGGTCTTAAACGTGTTCCGTTTTGCCGACCGGCGGGTCAGTGCACTCATGACACCTGCCCCCGATGTCGTATGGATCGACAAGGACGCCTCAGCAGAGGAACTGCGGGAGATTATTGCGGCACATCCGCACAACCGTTTCCCGATTTGTGACGGCCGGCTTGATCAGGTTCTGGGATTTGCGCGAGTCAAGGATCTTCTTACAGCCTGCCTCTCTGGAGCACCCCTCGACCTCGGTGCTCATTTGCGGAAACCGCTGTTCGTCCCGGAGAGCAACCCGGCTCTCAGGATGCTCGAGATGTTCAAGCAAACCGGCACGCATGTCGCGCTCGTCGTGGACGAGTATGGGCAAGTGGAAGGACTCGTCACCCATCACGACATCATGGAAGCCATTGTCGGTGAGATCTACTCGGGCGAACTTCCCGACGAAAGGGAAATCGTCCGGCTGGATGATGGATCTTACCTCCTCGATGGCGCACTTCCAGCAGACGAATTCCGCAGCTTCCTCCATATTGATCCGGAGGGTGAAGCGGCCAACTACGACACCCTGGCCGGCTTCATTCTCGAGCAACTGGGTAGAATCCCCGCGACGGGAAACCACTTCGATTGGCGAGGCTGGCGATTCGAAATCGTCGACATGGACGACCGGCGCATTGACAAAGTCCGGGTCAGGCGGACGCAGACACCCGGTGGCGAGCAATCCGAACCGATCTAGCCCCTCGGACATGCAGAGCGGACAAACATTCATCGTCTCCAGAAGGAGGGAGTGAAAACTGCCAGGAAGACGAAAAACTCGAGACGTCCGGCTACCATGACGAAGATCAAGACCCATTTGGCGAACAAACTCAGGTGGCCGTAATTTTGGGCCGGGCCCACAGCCCCAAGACCGGGGCCTACATTGAACATGCAGGCCGTAACCCCCGAAAAGCTTGTGATCAGATCGACACCGGTTGCAGCCACTGCCAGGCTGGCTCCCATGTTAAGCATAATGGCCAATGATACGAGTCCAAGGGCGGTAGTGATCAAACCGGGCTGTACCGGTTCTCCGCTGAGCCGAACAATGCAGACGCTCTTGCGGTTAAGCATCGTCTCCATTTGACGACCGACGGACTTGAGCAAAAGGACAATTCTCGCCACCTTCAGCCCGCCGGCGGTCGACCCGGTGCATCCACCGACAAACATCAAGGTCAAGAGAACGAACTTGCCAAAGGCGGTCCACTGATCGAAGTCAGCGGAAGAAAAGCCCGTGGCGGTCATGATGGAGACGACCTGAAAAGCAGAGAGCCGCACAGAATGCCACCAGCTCGTCCCCATTGAGCTATTCAGGCTCAGTGAAACCAGAAGCACCGCAACGGCAAGCAGGCCAAAGTACAACCTGACTTCGGAGTCCCTCACAAACACCCGCCACTGCCGGAGAACGATCAGGCGAAAATGCAGGGTGAAGTTCAGGCCGCCCACCACCATTAAAACAATCAGGACCAGTTCGACGGCGACACTGTTAAAGGCCTCGACATTCGAGTTACGGGTGGAAAAACCGCCGGTTCCGATGGCGGCGAATGTGTGAAAAATGGCGTCCAGCCGGCTCAAGCCAAGGATACGCAGAACGAGGTACCCGGCGACCGTGAATCCGATATAGATCTTCCACAGGGCTGCAGCCGTCTCCGCGATCCTTGGCTTCAGTTTATCCGACCTCGCTCCAGAGAATTCCGCCCTGTAGAGGAAGACACTTCCATGCCCGAGGAGCGGGAGAACCGCGATCATGAGCAGAATCACGCCAAGACCGCCCAGCCAATGGGTAAAGCCTCTCCAGAACTGGAGACTCGCAGGGAGCACCTCAACCGCCGGCAGAACGGAAGCTCCTGTTGTGGTGAAACCCGAGACGGACTCGAAAAGCGCATCAGTGAAACTCGCAAACGCCGGCGAAAGATAAAAAGGCATAGCGCCGAGTGCTCCGGTAATCACCCACGCAAGCGAAACCACCAGCAGTGATCCACGGTGAGACAAAGCGTCGCCACCTCTCCCGGACATGAGATAGAGGCCGATTCCTCCGATCGAAGAAGTGAGGAGCACGCTGGAAGTCAAAGGAAACAATCCGGAATCACGCTCGACGATAGCTATGATTAATGGCGGCACCAAACAGGCGGAAATGCCTAGCGTCAGAAAAAGCATTATGTGGAGAACCTGCAGCCAACGAATCATTTACTCCTGCGGGTCAAGAAATTAAGAATGCGAGAAGTGGCATAAAGAAGTCATAAAGAAGGGTCAAAAAAAGGGCCCGCGGAAGATGCGCGCTGGCCTTGTGCGCTCCGCTCCGTGAGCGATCGGCCTGCGCATCGGTGCAACCGTCAGGTGCTACGTGCAACAAAGCGGTAGAATGCGTGATATGGCCGGCGATCAGTCGAATAGGCCCGAGCGGCCCGTGCTGTCGTTGTTTCTGCGGCTTGTAGCCGTGTTGGTTGCGATAGGCGCGTTAACGGTTGCACTCTCCCACAGCGGCCTCAACCACACTACTGTTGCGCTTTCCTTTCTGCTGGTGGTCCTGTTCACCGCAGCCGCCTGGGGACTGCGTGAATCAGTAGTCGCCTCGCTGGTTGCCATGATCTGTTTCAACGTGTTCTTCATGCCCCCCGTCGGAACCGTCACAATCGCAGATCCGCAGAATTGGCTGGCCCTCTTCGTTTTTCTTGTGACTTCCCTGGTCGCCAGCAAACTGTCGGACACGGCCCGAAAACGTGCTGTAGAATCCGAGAAACGGCGGAGCGAAACCGAGAGACTGTACTCTTTGAGCCGCATGATCCTCATGTCGGCAGGCGATCTGGGCCAAACCGCCCGCGATATTGCCTTGCGGATTCAGCAGGTTTTCGATTTCCAGGGAGTCGCGCTTTTTGAATCGAGCCTGAACCGGCACTTCACTGCCGGTGAAGAATTCTCTTCGTCCGCGTTGGAGGCCATAGCCGACGTCGCGCGTCGCGGGGGCCTGGTCTGTGATTCCGAGACCTCGCTCGTGATCGTGGCCCTCTCCCTCGGCGGCAAACCAGTTGGGAGCCTGGCCCTGAGTGGCAGCCTGGTTTCGGACGGAGCATTGCAGGCGACTGCGAACCTGGCGGCGCTGGCTCTAGAGAGGGCCAGAAGCCAGGACTTGGCAGCCCGGGCAGAGCTGTCACGCCAGACTCAGGAATTCAAGTCGACACTGTTGGACGCGGTCGCTCACGAATTGAAGACCCCTCTGACGGCAATCAAGGCGGCTGTCTCCTCCGTGCTGATCAGCCATCAAAGCCTCACTCCAGTCGAAGCTGAACTTCTCACCATTGTCGACGAGGAGACCGATAATCTCACCCGCATGGTTAGAGAAGCGATCCACATGGCAAAGATCGAGGCAGGCAAGCTCCAGCTGAACCGTAAACCAACCCGGCTGGACGCCCTCGTCCGCACGACGCTAGAGGATATGAATTCCCGGCTGGAAGGGCGTTGCGTGGAAATGCAGAGTGCCGACAACCTGCCCCCGGTCTCGGCCGATGAAGACCTTCTTCAGCTGGTCGTTCGTCAGTACCTCGACAACGCGCTCAAATTCTCGCCGGCAGGCTCCCCTCTTCTGCTGCGCCTGCGAGCGGAGATCGGCCAGGTGGAATTCATGGTTGAAGATAAGGGTTTAGGGATCCCTGAGTCTGAGTTTCCCTTGGTATTTGAGCGCTATTTCCGCGGGAGTTCGGTACCAGAATCCGCAGAAGGTACCGGGATCGGTCTTTCGATCGTACGCGAGATCATCTCGGCCCATGGCGGGAAGGTGCGCGTCGAGAGCGAACCGGGGACTGGCTCCCGGTTCTATTTCACATTGCCGCTTGGAGGACAAACGCACGAGTATGAGCGAAGGCAAAATTCTGATCGTGGATGACGAACCCCAGCTGCGAAGAGTGATCTCTACGACCCTTGTCGCGAACGGCTACACTGTCGAGCAGGCTCGAACAGGGGAAGAAGCTTTGAACAAGCTGCGCGAGAGGAAGCACGACCTTGTTTTGCTGGACCTTAACATGCCAGGGATGGGTGGCTTGGAGACGTGTCGCGAGATCCGCTGGTCGTGCGATGTTGCGATCATCATCCTGTCAGTGCGAAACACCGAGAAAGACAAGGTGCAGGCTCTGGATGCCGGCGCCGACGACTATGTCTCGAAGCCCTTCAGCACTCCGGAGCTTCTTGCCCGCATTCGAGCAGCGCTCAGACGCCTGCCTGTCTCCCCTGATACGGGATCCCAAATACTGGTGCTGGGCAACGTCACGGTGAATTTTCTGCAGCGGCGTGTCACGGCGGGCGAAAGGGAAATCCGGCTTACGCCGAAAGAGTTTGACCTCCTCCAATATCTTGCCAACAACCCTGATCGGCCGGTGCCACACCGGCGCCTGCTGCAGGCCGTCTGGGGTCCCGACTACGGAGATGAGGTGGAATACCTGAGAGTATTCATCAATCAACTACGAAAGAAGATCGAGCCGGATCCTTCGCATCCTGCCTATATCCTCACCGAGCCGTGGGTCGGTTACCGCCTGCGTCTGAAAACTTCGAACCACGAAACACACGAGATACACGAAAAAGAAGGCAGTTAGGGACTGGCCTCTCTTTTTCGTCTGTTTCGTGTGTTTCGTGGTTAAATGCGTTTGCTTTTAACCACAAAACAAACGAAAGAGACGAAAGAGATGACAGACATTCTGTACAAGGAGGAGTGTTACGGCATCCAGGGAGCGGTGTTCGAGGTGTACAAGGAAATGGGTTGCGGATTTCTCGAGGCGGTTTACCAGGAGTGTCTCGAAAGGGAATTCCGGAACCGAGGCATTCCTTTCGCCAGGAAGATAGAGCTTTGTTTGCATTACAAAGGGGAGCCG
>Ga0209077_1000235_pt1 | contig 14663 bp, 8 predicted proteins | sample PPLLak1March2015_FD_187247 | JGI IMG/M metagenome (GOLD analysis project Ga0209077, IMG submission 187247) | Freshwater sediment microbial communities from Prairie Pothole Lake near Jamestown, North Dakota, USA - PPLs Lake P7 Core (1) Depth... | ecosystem: Environmental > Aquatic > Freshwater >... | reverse complement strand
TGGTCCCTCCGAACCCGAAGGAACTAACCCCGGCCCGGCGTGGCACGTCGGTTTGAGTCCTCGCCCATTCCCGCGACTCTTTCAGCAGGTAGAACGGGCTGTCCTGGAGTTGCAGCGCGGGGTTGGCCTCGGTAACGTTGATCGTCGGGGGCATGACCCGGTGGTGAAGGGCCAGGACCGCTTTGAGGAGTCCGGCCGCGCCCGCCGCTCCGATCAGGTGCCCGAACTGGGACTTTACGGAGCCGATCCCGACTCGGCCCTTCTCGACATCTCCGAAGACCTGACGCAGTGCCTCGACCTCGGCCGGGTCACCGACGGAAGTGGCGGTGGCATGGCATTCCACGAGGTCGACCGTTTCATTTCCATAACCGGCATCCTCGTACGCCTTTCGCAGGCAAGCCGCCTGCCCCTCGGCCCGCGGGGCCATCATCGAGCGGCCCTTCCCGTCGCTCGAGGCCCCCACCCCGCGGATGACGGCGTAGATCCGGTCGTCGTCCTTCATCGCTTCACTCAGCCGCTTTAACACGAATACGACCGAGCCTTCGGCTGGAACGAAGCCGTCGGCGGAGGTGTCGAAAGGGCAACTTCGGTGATGGGAGATCACACCGGCCAGGGAGAACGTGACCAGAGGCAGAGGAGTTATGCCCTCTGAGACGCCTCCGACAACAACCGTGTCCCACTTGCCGGCCTGCAAACCGCGAACCGCCAGAACCACTGCAGCCAGCGAAGACGCGCAAGCGGCGTCGACGTTGCAGTGGGTGCCCATAAGGTCCAGCGCTTTTGCGAAGCGGGCGGCCCCTATCTGCGTGCAAACCTGCAGCACACTGTCCTCGGAGACAGGCGGGCAGCTGATCAGCGCCTGGTCGACCTGATCCGACAGCTTTTCGATGTCCTCGCCCGTGAGGCCGAGAGATGCGGCTGCATCACATTGCTTCAGATAATGGCGAGCGCGCAGGGAGTTGGGTCGAAACTGGCCGTCCCAGAAAGAATAGTGACATCCCGCGGCGCCGCCGAGGAGGACGGCGGTGCGCCGCCGATCGAAAGGACGTCCGTCCGCGTAACCCGCGTCGTCCAACGCGGCCAGCGCGGTCTGCATGAACAGTCTCTGCATGGGATCCATGCGTTGGGCCGTGGCCGGAGGGATTCGAAAGCGCTTGGAATCGAAAACGGGATGGTCGATGAAGCCGCCCAGGAGCGAAGTCGCTTTGGGTCCGTCGCCCTCGCTGTCGGGTGAATAGAATTGAGCTTTTCCGTTCCAGCGATCCTCCGGGACCGGACGGATCATGTCGCGGCATTTCAAAATCGCATCCCAAACAGCGTCGATCCCCAGACACTGTGGCAGATTTGCGCCCATGCCGATGACGGCAATCGGCTCTCGTTTGACCTCGTTGTTTGACTTCTTGCCCGCCGGAAACCGGTTGACGGCGACTATGCCGCCTCTTGCGGTGCCGACAAGTCTCCCGTTGTCTCGTTCACGGATCAACCGGTCGTGGAAAGGCGGAAGGTACTCCTCGAAACACGCGTGGAAGTTGTTTCCACCAAATCCGAACGACGAAACGTTGGCGCGGCGGGGGAGCCTGTGCGAGTTCTCCGGCCATGGCTCGCATTTCGTCACCACCCGGAAACCGGTCTCTTGCCAAGGCAGCTCTTTTCTCGGATTGACATGGTTAATGGTGGGCGGGAGCAGCTTGTGGTGGAGAGCCAGCACGGTTTTCAGGGCACCGGCTGCGCCGGCCGCGCCCATGACGTGCCCGATTTGAGACTTTACCGCCGTCAGCCAGAGACCCTGATCCCGGCTTCGGCACCCAAAGACATCCCGCATCGCCTCAAATTCGGAAAGGTCACCGAGTTGCGTTCCGGCGCCGTGAGTCTCGACCAGCTGAACGGTGTCGGGTGCGTAGCCCGCTTGCTCGAAGGCCCGTTGCATCGCCAGCGCTTGGGCGGCCGGGTTGGGGGCCCCAATGCCCTTCTCCCTCCCGTCACTCGAGGAACCCATCCCGCGGAGCACAGCATAGATCCTGTCGTCATCCCTGACCGCGTCCGCCAGCCGCTTCAGAACGAAAATACAAGCGGCTTCCCCTCCCACGAATCCGTCCGCATCGGTGTCAAAGGGTTTCACCTTGTCTCGCGAAAGCCCGCGAAACTTGCTGAAACCGACAAAAAAGAGCGGATCGAGCAAGGCCCAAAAAGCTCCGGAGAGTGCCAGGTCATATTCGTGCTCAATCAAGCCGTCGGCCGCAAAATCTAGAGCGGCCAAGCCGGAGGCGCAAGCTGCGTCCACCACGAAACTCGGTCCCTGGAGGTCGAAGTGACCTGCCACCCTCCCGGCTGCCACATTGCGCACGACGGACGGCAGGGTGTCCTCGGTGAGCTCGGGCAGCCCTTCGAGCATCCGGGACCTGAACTCCTTGACGAGCTTCCGGACGCCCTCAGGCGGGTACCCGTCCTTGAGCAGTTTTGCCTTTATCGTCTCCTCGAACTGAGGCAGCTGAATAGTCCAGGCGGCCGCTCTCTCGTTCTCAGTCCGGCCGCCGGCATTCCCGAGGACCACCGCGGCTCGGGTCTTGTCGAAGGCCTTCTTGTCATATCCCGAATCACGCATCGCTTCCAGCGCAGCCATCAGGACCATCATCTGCGACCGATCCATTACAGCGAGCGTGCGGGGCGGCATCCGGAATTCGCGGGTGTCGAACGGCAGATCGAGGACGAACCCCCCGTTCTTGCCATAGGTCTTGTCGGTCGCCTCGGGATCAGGGTCATAGAAAATGTCTGGGTCCCATCGGTCCTTCGGAACCTCGACGACGCTGTCTTTGCCCTCCCGGACGTTCTGCCAAAACTCTGGCACGTTGCGAGCGCCGGGCAGGATCGCCCCCAGTCCAATAACAGCGATCAGGCGGTGGGCCACTCCGGGCACGGTTCCCCATTCGCCTGCTTCAGGTGCTTGTTCAAACATACGTGGACTCCGACAGAGGAAGGTTCACCAACGCGGTCGATGATTTTCATGATTGGAGCAAGAGACCTCTGCAAGCGGTTCGCCGCCTGTATGAGCCGGACCCTTGACGCCCTTGGATTCGAAACCAGTGATCCTCGTTGCGAAGGTCTCAGGAAAGAGTCCCTCTCAATGATAATAGACACTCGCTGGTTTTTACAGATCAAGCCCCGATGTGTTCTCAATCGCTGAATTTACCACTTCAAAATGATCCTTCCTTTGCGGGGCTTGGACAAGCCCTTTCCTGTGGGTCCGACTTCCAAGTCGGACATCCGGATCGACGTTTGGAGCACAATGCAGCTGGTGGCGAGCGGAACAGAACCGCAAACGAAGCGCTTTTCGCGAAGTGCGCGGATTCCATGCGTGAGCGACCCTTGGTTGGGGGCTGGCTGCTTTCGCGAACAATCCGCGCACTGCGCAGACGACCCTCCGTTTGCGGTTCCGTGCCGCTTGACGACCCGGTTGGCGCAGTCCCGTGGGAACCCCCTCTGCCCCTCGGTCCTCTCTCGCCTTCTTAGGGCAGCGTGTAGAACTGGTACCTGATCTGCCAGGTCGTCTCCTGGCCCGGCGCTACCCGGATGTCGATGTAGGGTTCCGGGCACAGGGTCGTGCGGATTGACCAAAAAACCAATTTGGACAGGGGTCGGTCGCCGGTAATCCTGACGCCTGCACCCGCCTTGCGGTTCTCTATCTTGAAATCGTAGTCGGCTGCCGTGGCGCCGAAGCCTTCGATCTCGGTGAAGACGCTTTCTCCTCCTCCTCGGAGCTCCCTCAGATATTTCAGCTGCTTTCCGGATACCTCTGCCTTGCCCGCCAATTCCCGTGTTGCACGAGCCTCGAACGGGAAAGTGACAGTTGCGTCAGGTCCCGTCGGCTGCCCGTCAATCACGAAGAAATTGTGGTTGTACTGCGAGGTCTCGAGCGGAAGCGTTCCGGTGTTCTTCAGCCGGTGCTCGATCAGCATTTCCGGCCGGCCGGCTTCGAGCCGAACGACCTTCGTATAGACGTAGCCGTAACCGGCGGGGTGCGTAAGCTGATGCGTGAACGTAACTCGGTCTGACCTGGGCTCTACCGTCCACTTGCCGGGATCAACGATTTCGTAGGTTCCGAATGCGCGATAGGCCTTCTCGTCTGGCTTGCGCAGGGCGCCCACGCCGATCCGGACGAACGTCTCACCCGGCTTGGCCTGCGCGTAGCCCACGCTTGCTTCGCCGGTGCGAAACTCCTCGACCGGACCGGTGATCGCGTCGTGCAGCTGAGGGTCATATCGAGGGAACCAGACCCCGAAGTACTCGTGTCCTTTGTACTGCAGGCTGCTGATTACTCCCGACCAATCGAACCGGGTCCCACGGTAGTAACCGTTCTTGGGATCCGGCAGGTGGAACCTGGCGCGAATCTCTCCATTGGAGATTTCTGCCTGTGGAGAATCACCCGCGCGAAGACTGCAAAACAGTGGCAGAAGGATAGCGGCGAACAGAACGTATTTCATCGAACCTCCAATTGAGAGTCTTACTATTTGGTCACCGTCGCCGGCTGGCAGGGCGGCATGGCTCCGTGCGCGGAAACGTGAGAACCGTTGCGTGCAGTCTCCTCGTCGAGAGTCAACTCCACGCGAAGCCACCAGCGAGGTTTGTCCACGATTTTCACGGGGATCCCGCGCATGCGACCTTTCATCGGAAACCATATCGAGAAGTCGTGTTCGCCGCCGTCGGTCAAGTTGGTAGTCGTAATCCCGGCCTCGGCTACATCTGTGAAGTTTACGACCGGTCGGCCTTCGGGGACCGGCAAGTCGAACTTGCGATGGAGTTTCAGGCCGGTAAGGGCAAGGCGATAGGACTTGCCGTTGTAGAAATACGGGATCTGTGTTCGGTACCGCGCCCAGGGACGTTTCGGGTCCTCGTACTGGGTCGCCACCATTCCGGTCAATAAACGCATCGCGGTAAGGAAGCCATAGGCTTCGCGCGCTTTCTTGGCGTTTCCCTCGAGCTTGCGCGAACGATCGGCGGGTCGGCCGCCTAGTCTTTGCTGGTAGGCGCATTCAACATCTGCCGGCTGGGTGTAATCGAAATCCCGGTTCTGCGAGAAGAAGTGGATAGTGGACGACGCTTGGGTCGCGGTCACTTCGCTTCGGATTGCGTCGTACCAGAATTCGGTCTGGTTTTTCCCAGACTTCGACCTGACTTCCGAGAGAGACTCTTCATCGGAATGCCGAATGAAGCCGATGAAGGTGGACGACAACAGCCGTGGGCCCGGGTTTTCCCGCAGCTCCCAGGAGGCCCATTCCCTGCCGTAGCCCCATCGGTTGATCTTTCCCGGGACCCTCCCCGGGATCGAGCCGAAAAGGATTTCCACCGCCTCGGTCTTCGGCCCCGAAGCCGACTCCGGTTCCGGCTTCAAAAGAGCGATACTCCCGCCTCCGACGTCGTCTCGCCCGACCCAGAAGAGTAACAGGCGCACTTTGCCGGCCATCCGGTATCGGTAGACATCCCACTGGGCCTCGGAAGATGGGTCGGGTGCGGCGACGACGGAGGCGAGAACGAAACACAGGGTAGCGACCGCTGTCGTTACCCGGCGAGACACACGTCCTAAGGAGGAAAAATGGTCCATATTTGTCAGTCCGTTTAACTTGATTGGTTCCGTCCTTCTCGTAGGTCCGACTTCCAAGTCGGACACGTCCCACTGGGAATGGACCAACATTTGTTCACGGCCGAAAGGGAACATCTGCCTCGGTCTTCCGCTGACCAGGGTTTGGAATTGTCCCCGGTTTCCAGTCTGTCGCGATCTCGATGTCAGCTTCAACTTTAGCGATCAGTTGTTTCAAGTCGACATAGCCGACGCGGTTCAGCAGCTGAGGCTTGTATTGGCGGCCGGCGACTGCTGCGTATCTGTTCCAGTGCGCGAGCGCGGAACGCAGGTGGTTCAGTGCCTCTTCCCTGTCCCGCGCTTCTCCGGTTGCGTCGAAGACTGCGAGAGCGGTGGCTCCTCTGATCTTCTCGGCGTAGTGATTACCGAGGTGAGCCATCGCCTCGATATCGCCCAAGGTGAGACGCAGTTCTTTGTCTTCCCGATAGTTAAGTAAGGCCAGCAGCTGCAGCGCCCTGCTGGCATCGCGGGCAAGATTGTCTGCAACTTCCAGCGGCGTGATCCCGTCCGGCTGTTGTCCGGCTGTTTTCTGCGAGCGGTACGTCAAGATATCCAGAATCCCGCTTTCGGGCATCGTGTGCCCTTCGATGAAGTGCCTGACCGTGTAAAAACCCTTGTGCCTCTTGTGGCTGAGCGACGCCTCTGGGAACCACTTCAGGTCGATGTCTCCCCAGAAGAACCGGGTAATCTGCGGGAATACCCGCGACGCGGCGGACCAAGCCTCGGAAAGCGTCTCTGATCGTACTTCGGGAAAGCGGACGGACAGGGTTTTCAAGAACAGCTCCTCCGGCAAGTCCGGCTGGAAACTCAATCGTCCCCAGAGCATGAAGCTGTACCACTGCTTCTTCATGACCAGTTGCCTGGGGGTTTCGGGCTCCGTGCTCAGGAACTCGCGGCCCCAGTTGTACCCGTCCGGGCCCATGTAGAAGCCGGCGATCTTGTCGGGTCCGGGGATCGCCCGTATGAATGCACGGGCGAAGTCCGGGTCTCCCCAGCGGAAGCTGTAAATATCGTCGTTGCGGATTGTCAGCCAGGTTTTCATCCCCGGCGGGAGCTGACCGAGAACCGGCTTGATGAACGGGGGAGCCGGGGTCGAGTACATGTGGGCGATCGCGTACTTGAAACTGAAATCAAACGGGTCGGTGTACTGCTTCCATTGTTCGAGGATCTCGCCCATTCCCGTCATGTGGAAGCGATGGATGAGCCTTACCTGGCGGCTCGGCTGGAGCTTCTTCGCGTCCATAATTCCGAGGCCGTACGTTTTCCAGAGCCACTTCTCCTTCGAGAACTCGTCCTTGCGGTTCTCCATGTGTTCGCCCGACGTTATGCCCATGCCGGCAAGCAGCGGGTAGGAGAGGATCGTTTCGCGGACGCTCGCGCGAAAATAAGCGATCGTGGTCGGATTGGTCTGCTCGGATGTTATTCCGTACTTTCCTTCCGCCCCGTGGGTGAAAATGTTCCATGTGAACAGGTAGACGTCGATCCCCCGGTCCTTCGCGTACTGCATGACATCCCGCCAGAACTGGACCTTTTCGGCGATGGTGATCTTCTTGACGGTCTCGAGATTGGCCAACATCTCGGGGCGCACCATATCGTCGCCGGTATGGGAGAAGCTGTCATCCAATCTGATGGTGGTGCGCTTGACGTCGTCCAAGGCTACGTCGGGATATTCGGGCACCTTCACGATCGATGGAAACGGATGCAGGCTCCAGAGGCTCAGGACGTTGTAGCGGTGCCGTGCCATCTCGTCCAAAAATTCGCGCCAGAAATCGAAACTCCACATTTCGGGAATGTTTGCCTGGGCCGAATCGCTGTTATCCGAATAGCTGGGCGTGCGTGCATCGAGCGGAATGTTGAACTTGATACCCCGCTGGGCGATGTGCGGTGAACGCGCCCGTTCGTCGAGCCGACCTGTGTCCAGAGGTCCCAGCCTGATTGCCTCAGCCACGTCCAGCCCGCCATACATGGCGCCATTTGCGTCGGCGCCAAGAACCGCAATGATCGTCGCCTCGGGCCCTGATTTCCGCCGGATGACGTAGGACTGTTCGGCCGTTGCTGCCAGCGGCGTGAGGTTGTATTGCCTTGCCACCCCCCCCACCTCATCGGGCCCGGCGGCGAGAATGATGAGTGTCCCGGTCCCCACTGGGATCTGCGCAGTGTCGAGCCGGAGTTCCGCGATCGTTGTCGCTTTTCCGGCGAGCGCGGCGCGAACCTCCGCAGCTGCGAACCGTAGCTGCGGGACCTCCCCGGAGTAAAGCAGGGTGACGATGTCTGACGCGTAAAGCGTGGTCGACAGGAGGAAACAGGCTGTGACACAAAGAAAGGACCTTGTTGATTGCATGATGTATGACTCCGTCCAAACTACTTGTCCTAGGTTCCCGTGACTTCGACCTGCACCCCTAAGGTGGTGCTCTTGTCCACGAACAGCGCCCGTTGTCCGCGTGTTCCCTGGTGCATCGCCTGCGCCGTTTTCATTCCTCGGGTGGTAAGCTCGGCGGAGGCCGCCTCGACGTTTGCAACCTTGAAGCACAGGTGGTGCAGTCCCGGCCCGTTTCGGCCCAGCCATTCACGCAACGGATGATCCGGAGTCAGGGGCTCTACGAGCTGTAGATGTACATTCCCTAGGTCCAGATGGGTGACCCGTACCGTCCCGCCATTCACATCCTCGGCGAACAGTACCGGAATCCCCAGCTTGTCCCGCCAGAAGGCCAGAGCTTCTTCGGTGTCCGGAACCACGACAGCCACGTGATCCAACGCTTCGAACATTTCAGTCCCTCCCCGCATCCCCGATCACTACTGGCAGACCGGTTTCCGCCGCCCGGTAGACCGACTCCTGGACTTCCAGGGTTTTCACGTAATCGTCTCCGCTCGTCTCAAAAGGCTTCCCGTCAATGAGCCGGTCGACAAAATGGCGTTGGGTGAAGTAGCAACAGTCTCCTGCAAATCCCCGTGCCTCGTGCGAATAGTGGATTTGGCTCTCGGGTCTCCCGAGACGCTGCAGGGTCAGCCGACCATCCGGATACAGGCGCAGCGTGCCGCTGCTCCCTTCGACGAGGAATTCACCGAAGGTATAGCGGGGGTCGGAAAAGTTCGGTTCGTTGTAGCGGTTGGCATCCCATTGCCCGAGGGCGCCGCTGGCAAACTCGAACACCAGGAGCCCGCAGTCTTCCCCTTTGATGACCGGGTTAAGCCGGCGCAGCCAGGCCGAGACCCGGGTGATCTCGCCGGCCAGGAAGCGAAAGGTATCGATGAAATGCACTCCCGTCTCGTAGACGAGCAGCCTCGGATAGTCTCGGAAGTACGGTTGCCGGGGAATGTAGGCGTTTTCACCCCAGCCGTCGCCCATCCGGCAACGAAACGTCAGCGAGTGAAGGCGGTCCCCGATCGCTCCAGACTCCAGTTGGCGCTTGATCTCCCGGTGCCACGGCTGAAACCGGAAGTTCTCATGAACCATGAAGCGAACGCCGGCCTGCTGCGCGTCCTGCACGATTTCCCGGGCTTCTTCGAGGCTGGGGGCCAGCGGTTTCTGGCAGACGATGTGGATACCGCGCCGGGCCGCTTCCCTGCAGATTTCGCGGTGTGACGGGGGTGGCGTGATTACATCGACGAAATCGGGCTGCTCACGGTCGAACATCTCCCGGTAGTCGACATAGCACGCGAGGCCGAACCGGTCTCTGACAACCTGGGCGCGGCTCTCGTCCCGGTTGCTGAAAGCCGAAATATGGACCTCCGGAATCCTTTGCCACGCCTCGTATTGGAAGTGGCTGAAGTACCCTGCCCCGATACAAACACCCTTGAGTGTTTTCATTCGTAGCTCCAAAGCGTTAAATTACCTTCTGCTCGTTGGCTGCTGCTCCGTCGCTGCCGCCCTGTCCGCTGTCACCGCCTCTCGCAACTGCATTGGAAACCAGCACGCGGCAGCGATCAGGTTCAATCCCGCTGCCACAGCGAAGTAAGAGTTAGCCGAGCCGGTCAGACCATATAGCCACGGGAAAGCATTGGCGCTCACAAACGACCCGATATTCCCGGCCATGTTCATCGAGCCGGAGACCGTCCCGGCCCTTTTTCCTCCGATGTCCAGGCAATAGACCCAGCTGGGACTCAGACTCAGGTCGGCACCAAACGTCGCGACCGCGAAACACGCAACCGCGGCCTCCGGACTGGCTGCAAAACGAATCGCGATCATCCCCCCGGCTGCCAGCCCAAAACCCGCGATCGCGGGAAGCCGGCGCGACCAACTGCGGAGCCGCGATTTGAACAGCAAATCAATCGAGAAGCCAGCCACCCAAAGAGCGCATGCGCCACACAGAAGCGGAATCATCGCATAGGAAGCCGCTTTTACAGGCGACAATTGGTAGTGCTCCTGCAGAAACGGCAACATCCATGACAGACAGATAAAGAAGGTGAAGTTGCTGGCGAAGTACTGGACCATCGCAAGCACCAGGTCACGCCGCACAATGACCGTCGGTTCGACCGCCGCTGGTCGCCCAGCCGGCGTCGATGTGTGGACTTGCCTCGCCGGGTGATCCCTGAAGAACACCAACCAGACAAGAGCCCAGGCGATACCGAGGACACCGAGCCAGAAAAAAGAGGTTCTCCATTGGAACCGGTCCAGCATCCACGCCAGCAGCGGAAACGCGAGTGCAGCACCAATCCGCGAGCCGGAGAAGAGGATCCCGTTAGCGCGCCCGCGCTCTCCCGGCGCAAGCCAGTTGTAAATGGCCCGGGCGCTGCCCGGGAAAGCGCCTGCTTCAGCGATCCCGAAAAGGAACCGGACGGACAAGAGCGCGGTCAGGCTGCGGACTGCCCCCGTTAACGCGGTCAGAACGCTCCAGGCGGAGACGATTCCGGCCAAGGCCAGACGGGGGCCGAAACGATCAGCCAACCATCCGGAGGGCACCTGCGCCAGGGCATACCCGAGCGCGAAAGCACCGAAGGCCAGGCCCATCGCCTGATCGGAAAGAGCAAGATCGGCCGCTATTGCGCTCTTTGCCGAGGAAATGCAAACGCGATCGATGTACGTGATCAGGGACAGGATGAAGAGGCCGAAAACAACCAGTTGTCGGCTCATTCCCGATCTCCGAATATCCCGGCGGCGGTATTCCAGAGGATATCCTGCTTGGCTGTATCCGAATCGCACGATTCGAAAATCTTGTCGATCTCCACGGCAGCGTTTTCAGGCAAATCGGAGCCGATCATGACCCTTGAGCTCCCAACATGCGACAAAACAAGTCGAACATGGTTCGGCATGAGCGTTGACAGCTCGAGGTAGATATTGGGGCAGAACTTCGCGGCAACAATCACTTCGCCGACAAGCATCCCCCCGCCACCGGCGTGGGCAAGAATGAACTTTAGCTGCGGAAACTTACGCGCCGGGACCATGAAGAGCGACGGGAGCGTTGCCGGGATTCCGTTGCCCGTGTGGCAGATGACGGGCAATCGGTGTTCCAGGGCGGTCTCGAAAACATAATCGAACCGCTCATGAAGCGGGTTAATCGGCTGGTACTGAGGCTGAAGTTTCAGAGCCCTGGCACCCCACTGTTCCACGCACCGATTTACCTCTTCGCGGAAAGCTTTTTCACTGATCGCCGGGTAAACATAGGCCACGCCGATGAGACGGTCCGGGTGAGCGGCCACAGCTCGCCCCACCGTGTCGTTCGCCTCCCGGCAGTTTTCGAGTACGGGAAACGGAATGACTGCCGCCCGGTCGACTCCGTTCTTGTCCATCGAAGCAAGCAGCTGGTCTGCCGAATAGCGGTTACCGCTGTGGGCGGCGACTCCGATGTGCGTGTGGGTGTCAAAAACGCGAAATCGGTTTCTCATAGCTGCGCTTCCGCCTCGCGGCTGATCAGGTCGCCCAGCTCGCTTGTGGACAAGCTGCCGCCCAGATCCCGGGTTGCGTGGCACTGTGCGAGGACGTTCTCGACTGCCCGCCTGATGCTTTTGGCGGCCTTGACGGTTTGTTCGTGCCCGAGCCAATCGAGCATCAGAGAGACGGACAGGATCGTCGCAACGGGATTTGCAACGCCCCGGCCGGCGATGTCCGGTGCAGAGCCATGGGCCGGCTGAAAGACTGCATGGCGGTCTCCGATATCGCCCGACGGCGCCATGCCCATACCACCGACGAGTCCCGCTCCGAGGTCCGACAGAATGTCGCCAAACATGTTTTCGGTCACGATTACATCGAAGCTCTCCGGTTTCTGAACCAGGCGTAGTGCAGCCGCGTCGACGTAGACGGTCTCGACCTCGACGTCCGGGTAGCTCTCCGCAACCTGCTTGAAGATCGCGCGAAAGAAAGCCATTGACGGGAGGACATTCGCCTTGTCGACCAGCGTCAACAAACCTCGCCGCACGCGTGCCTCTCGAAAAGCCGCGTGAAAGAGCCTCTCGCTGCCCTTTCTCGAGATGCGCATGGTGTCAGTCGCACACTCGGTATCGGCCGGTGGCCTTCCGGACCGGGAGGAGAAAAGCCCCTCGGTGCTCTCCCGGACGAGAACGAAATCAATCTGCCCGGCCTCGTGCCTCTTCAAAGGCGTGTGATTACGATGGTAGAGCCGGAGCGGCCTCAAGCCGCAGTAAAGATCAAGGCGCTCGCGAAGGTCCAGCTGCGGGCTGATCTCGGTTCCGTTGGGCAGACGGACGTCAGGGAGGCCGATGGCGCCGAGCAGGATCGCGTCGCAGGTTTTGAGCGCTTCGAAAGTTCGCTCCGAGAGCGCCTCGCCGCAACGCAGGTACTCGCCCGCCCCGACCCCAAAATGCGGGACCTCGAACGAAACGTCGTCCAGACGCAGGGCCAGCGCGTTCAGGACCTTCAGGCCTTCCGCGATCACTTCCGGACCGATTCCATCCCCCGGTACGACTCCGATCTTAAAGCTCTGGGGGCTCATTGGCATGTTCGCTGGCGTCACGGCCTACCTCCGGAAATCGTCGCTTTTGAAGGTGTAAACCCGGCCGGCCGAGGTCCGAAACTCGCGGACCGTATCGCCGAATCTCAGGCGGCACGGCTTGCCCAAATTCGACTTGACCTTAGCCACCTCGACCTTTCCGTCCTTCCACTCGACGTCGACCTCAAATCCGCCTCGCGCTCTCAACCCTCTGAAACTCCCGGTATTCCAGGCGGCAGGCAAAGCAGGAAGGAGCGTGACATCCCCGTCGTGGCTCTGGAGCAACATTTCCGCAATTCCCGCCGTGCCACCGAAGTTCCCGTCGATCTGAAACGGCGGATGGGTGTCGAAGAGGTTCTTCAGGGTGGACTTTTGCAGGAGCAGTTGCACGTTTTCGTATGCCTTCGCGGCATCGCGGAAGCGGGCCCAGAAGTTGATGATCCAGGCACGGCTCCACCCCGTGTGTCCTCCGCCGTTCGCCAGGCGGTGGTCGATCGTCTTGCGGGCGGCAGCCATGTGGTCCGGTGTCTTGATTGCCGTGAACTGCGCGCCCGGGTGCAGGCCAAACAGGTGGGAGATGTGGCGGTGCCCGGGCTCTGGCTCCTTGAACTCCTGGGCCCACTCCATTAGCCGCCCGTCCGATCCGATCCCAGGCCAGGCAAGCTTTTCACGTGCCGTCTGGACCGCAGCGGTCAGTTCGTCCTTGATTCCAAGACCGCGAGCGGCAATCAGGAAGTTCGTGAAGGTATCCCAGGCGATCTCCTGATCCATTGCGTTGCCCATCGAGACGCTGTGAACCTTTCCGTCCGGGCCGAAAAAGGTGTTCTCCGGTGAGGCACTGGGGCCGGAGACCAGCTTTCCGGTCTTCGGATCGGGCACCAGCCAATCGAGCAGAAAGAGGGTTGCCTCTCGAAGGATCGGATAGGCGCGCTTCCTCAGGAAAACCTTGTCCCCTGTATAGAGGTAGCGTTCGATGAAGTGGCGGGAACACCAGGCGCCGCCCATCTGCCACAATGCCCACTTCGGGTCCCCGGCGGTCGGCGTGTAAAGCCAGGCATCGGTCGTGTAATGGCCGACGAATCCGCGCGCACCGTAGAAATCGTTGGCCGCCTGCCTGCCTGAGTTGGCGGCGAGCGCTTCAATGAAGTCGAAAAACGGCTCGTGGCACTCCGAGAGGTTGCAGACCTCGGCCAGCCAGTAATTCATCTGGATGTTTATGTTGATGTGATAGTCGGCACCCCAGGGGGCGTTGATGTCCTTGTTCCAGAGACCCTGGAGATTCGCCGGCATATCCCCGGGTCGCGAGGAGCCCATAAGGAGATAGCGGCCGTATTGGAAGTACAGCTCCACGAGATTGGGATCCTCAGCTCCCTTTTGGACCGCAGCCAGACGCTCGTCGGTTGGCAGGTCAGGGACCGGAGCCAGCGAAAGATCCAGGTCGACCCGCCGGAAAAGCCGCTGGTGATCGGCAACGCTGCGTTGCTTTAACTCGCTAAAGCTGTTTGCGGCGAGCTTGGCAAGCCGGTCGAGCACAAACGCCCGATTGTCGCGTGCCAAAGGGGCCGAAGGCCTTTCGAGGTTGTAGTCCGAGGCGGCGGTGAGCAGAAGCGTCACCGAATCGGCCTCCTTCGCGACGATCCGGTTTCCTTCCACGGCGAGCGTCCCGCCCTGGTTCACAGCCTTCAGTGCCGCTGCGAACTTGACGCCGTTCGGTTTGTCGCCGTTCATCGCCTGCCCTGTGATCAACAGGCCGTTGTTTCCCTGAGGTTCAATCGTAACGTTCGGGCGCTCGAGCGCGACAGCGAAGCTGAGACGGGCGCGGGTATCCGCCGACAGGTGAACGACGATCGCCTGGTCGGGCACGCTTGCGAACACTTCGCGTTGCCAGGCGACGCCGTCGGCTTTGAAGCGGGTAACCGCGACGCCGGTATCCAGGTCGAGCGAGCGGCGGTAACCCGTCGGCTGACCGCCGAGATCGGCTGTAATTATCAGGTCCCCGAGAGTCTGATGGCTGTTTCGGTCTCCCCGTGGACCGTTCAGCAGAACGCTGCGGACCAGCGCCTCCCCTTCGGCATACTTCCCATCGAAGAGCAGTTGGCGGATCTCCGGGAGCCGCTTGTGCGCACCGACTGGTATCGGCCAGCCGC